>Ga0316604_10003447_pt1 | contig 11100 bp, 8 predicted proteins | sample OWC_soil_day20_C_FD_207650 | JGI IMG/M metagenome (GOLD analysis project Ga0316604, IMG submission 207650) | Wetland soil microbial communities from Old Woman Creek delta, Ohio, United States - OWC_soil_day20_CT | ecosystem: Environmental > Terrestrial > Soil > Wetlands | place: USA: Ohio... | reverse complement strand
TCCATCCGGATCCTTTGGTAACCATCCACCCGGATAAAGCGAAAGAATTAGGAATACAAGACGGCGACTGGGTCTGGCTTGAAAGCAAGCGCGGCCGTTGCAAACAAAAAGCCAAACTTGCAATTACCCTTGACCCGAAGGTAGTCAGCGCAGAACACGGATGGTGGTTCCCGGAAAAACCAGGCGCAGAACCGAGCCTGTTTGGCGTATTTGACTCCAACATTAACAACCTGACGGCCCAATGCCAAAACGGTGAAACAGGATACGGCGCCCCCAACAAGGGCTTGCTTTGCAAAATTTACAAAGTCACCGAAGAAAACAGCAAGATAATGCCATCGGTGCAAGTAACCCAGATGGGAGGTTTCGGATATGACAGAAAATAAAACATCACGCAACGGTTTATTAATCGACTACGAATTCTGCACCGGCTGCCATTCCTGTGAAGTGGCTTGCATGAAAGAATTAAAACTGCCCTCCGGGCAATATGGGATTAGAGTCCTCGAAGACGGTCCCCGCAAAACGCCAAAAGGTAAATGGGATTGGACCTACCTGCCTCTGCCTACCAGCATGTGCGATCTGTGTAAAGACCGCGTAAACGCCGGCAAAAAACCAAGCTGCGTCCAACACTGCCAAGCCGCAATCATGACGTTTGGCCCAGTCGAAGAATTAAGCAAAAAACTAGCTGAAAAGCCGAAAATGGTTCTTTTCACTCCGGTATAAGGTCGACCACCCACAAGTGTGGTGAAACTTCCACCTGTAGTGCCTAAATTAATCTCAAACCAACCCTTTTTATAAGGCGTATCGAATCTTGTATTTCGATACGCCTTATTTGTCAAAGCCTACGTTTGCATATAAATACGACTATATTATGATGTTAACGCGCAATCATAATTTTAGCTATTGACAAAAAACAGAATCCATTCTAGAATCTACTCTATAGTTCATTCTAGAATGGATTCTGTTTTTTTTGTTTAGAATATCCTGCAAAAATTGCCCATCAAATAATCCAAAAGGGAAGTGAAAAGATGAAAAAGGGAGATATCATTTGGCTCACCCTACTTGCCGTCGTCGCACTGTTATTGGTATTGCCAGCAACACATGAACCAATTATGGCCGGAACCCGGCAGCACCCTCTCATTGCAGGGTTTATAAAGTTTTTCATTCTCGCTACCATGGGAGATCTTTTAGCCCTGCGAATTGTTAACGGGAAATGGCAAAAACCAGTCGGCCTTATTTATCGTTCCATTGTTTGGGGGATTATCGGCAGCGGCGTCGCCATTGTCTTTGAGGTATTCAGCAAAGGGGTTACCGCTGCAATAAACGGAGGCCTTCTACCAGTTGCCCGTGGCCACATCGATCAAATAGCCATCGCTTTTTGGATTAGTACAGTAATGAATGTTACTTTCGGCCCCATGTTAATGGTCTTTCACCGCTATGCTGATACTTTTATCGACTTAGCAGATGGGCAATTTAGCAAATTCAGTTCAATAAGTCCCGATATGGTAGTGAAACACATTGATTGGCAAGAATTTGTTGGTTTTGTACTAAAAATTCAACTATTTCTTTGGATCCCTCTCCATACTACGGTTTTCCTTCTGCCACCGGTGTATAGAGTCCTGGCCGCTGCATCCCTTTCAATTGTACTAGGCGGAGTCTTGGGTTACGCAAAAAGCAGAAAGGATAAGCCCGAAGAAAATATCAATATCAAACTAAACCTGAACTAACAAATTTTCACTTCCTGTAATACCAATTTATTTTTAATTTTTCATATCGGACAGCAAATGACAACAAGGGCCAATACTATTTCTGTATAGTTGGGAAATAGTATTGGCCCCTGTTATTCTTATCCACAACGTAAAAGAGGCTGGCAACATTGCGCCAACCTCTTTTGTTATAGTATCTATTTGAAGTAGTTTTGGTAGTTTTGGTAGTTTACACAATGGGAATAACTAAACAAATTAATTGTGGTAAATAAAGCTTGGTTTTTCAAACACTATGGGGTCAAATTATTTTTTATCAACCTGGGTCTTTTTGAATTTGTCCAGCATCGCCCGCGGGGTTACTGTTGGGCGCTCAAGGCGAGGACATTTTACGCCTTCAAAGCCTGCGAGATATTTTGCCAGGTCTTTCAACGGTTCAAGATCATAACGGCTCATCATCGTAATGGTTTCCATGAGAGGGGATCCGCCGCCGTGTACGCCGGCAACCGCTTGGGCAGCTTCAAATGCGTCACAGAGTTTATCTTCCATCATCCGCATTGTTCTGTGGGTCTCTTCCGGAGTATAGGCAGGATTACGCATGATATATTTGTTGCAAAGGTCAGCAGTTGCTGGATCGAAGAAAGATTCTTCCGTCGGCAATGATGCACAAACGCCACCGGTCAAGTCTGCTAACGTTTCATATTCATGATAAATTTTCTGGCCTGCCAGCTTACGGCCTGCATTGGTCAGAATTTCATCCGGCACCCAGGAACCGTTCGGGAATTTTACTGCACGAAGTGCAGAAGCCTGTCCGGCAGCGAATACGAGCTCAGCTGTGCTGATGATTTCACAAAGTTTTTCACGAACATGGTGTTCTTGAGCGATGTCGTTAACATCAGCTACCAGAGCTGCTTGTGCGGCAATAACTTCGGAAACGGCAGTTTTACAGCCAGTGTAGGAATGTCTATGGAAGTGAGCGAACATTAATGCAAGGTAACCGGCATATTGAAGAACATCCGGGCCGTCAAAGCCATTTAGGAATACCCGGTCGTTCGGTACGAATACATCGTCAAAAATAGTCAGGGATTCTACGTCACCAACTTGGTTAAACGGAGCCGGGATATGCTTTCTCTTGTGATGTTGGCCAGGAAGAGCCATCAGTTTAATACCTTCCCAGTCGGCCGGCAGTGCAAAAGAGATTGCATAACCTTCGTCGCCTTTACCCATAAACTTAGTCGGGTTAACGATGATTTCATCAACGTAAGGAGCACAAGAGTTACAGATTTTCGCACCACGTACGATAATCCCTTTGCAAGGTTTGCCGTCAATGCCAATGCCGTCTACATCGGTTTTAACAACGTGGACAAATTGATCCGGATCTGGCTGCATATGCGCCCGCTTGTATTTCGGGTTACGGGAACCTTTTACGTCAGTTTGGGCACAGTTGCAAACAAGGTCATTCTCTTGGCAGTATAACAGGTATTTGTTGAAACGCTCGTGATAATTTGTCCCGCAGGCTTGGTCGCAGTCATAGCTTACTACAGCAATTGCGTTCAGTGCGTCAACGCCCATGCAACGCTGTGTGCAGCCGCCAACACGGTGGCAGAGCAGTCTGGTCATTAACTGTTTGTTGAGCAAGTCTTCCTTGGACTGGTGAATATGCGTCCAACGGCTGATTTTTTTGCCGGTAAGATGTGAAGTTGCCGTGCATACGTCTTCAAACTCAGGATCATTAGCCATATCATAGGTCATACCCATAACATAGGTACCACCATCGATCCAGCTGCCTGTACGGTCAATTGCTTTGCCATTCAAGTATACATTGGGTTTCATTTTGTGCAGTCGCTCTATATACGCTGCTTTCGTTCCGATTGCCATGATTGCGCCTCCTAAAAAAAATTTGGTTTTGAGCTATTCTTCCGCCCACCTATCATTATTGCAAGTTATGTGCCAACGTTTGAATATAATTAATTTGATTCAATTTGAAATTACTATTTAATATCTCGGGAACAAAGAAGAACGCCGCTTATATTCCGTCATTGCTAAACCTTTTCTCCCTCCAGCCACATTCACAATGTTAATCGCAAAATTAAAAACATGCCATAAAAAACAAATTTTCTCATGGCATGTTTTAATATAACAAGTATTCGATTTGTATTTTTGTGTGTTTCGGAAACAGTTGTGTATTTAAGAAACAAATATATTCAGAATTATCATGCTTTTGGGGAACGCTTTTTCTAACTCACACAATCAACTTTATGCTGCTATTTGACGTAAAGGATTTTTCCGTTTTTTATACCACACATATGCTCCGAGCAAAACAAGTCCAGCCAGATTAATTACTACACAAATTTGAAAAGCCATTGTGTATTCTCCGGTTGTTTGTTTGATAACCGCCACCAGTCGTGGCCCAATAGCGGCAGCAAGAGCAACGGTAAGAAACATAATGCCAAAATTCAACCCGAGGTTCTTGGTTCCGAATAATTCTGCCGTAATCGGAGCCATGACCGCCAGTATTCCTCCATAACAAGAAGCAATAACCATAATTGCGCCGGCAAGAGAATAGTAGGTTGATGTCATAGGTAATACAGCCACTGCACTGCCACCCATTACAAACGTCAAAACAATTACAAGATTGCGGCCAATTTTATCCGATACTGCTCCCCAAAGCACTTTACCACCGCACATGCCAATTGACATTAATCCCACGATTCCCGCCGCTGCCTGAGGCGTCAATTTGAGTAAATCTTGCGCGATCGGCGAAGCCTGGCCGACAACCATCATGCCGGTAATACATCCTAACGTGAACACGATACCGATAAAATAGAACATCGGATCCGTCAGCATTTGTTTCCAATTTTTATCCGTACTTTTCGTTCCTTCCGCCTGTTTAGGCGGTGTCCAGCCATTTGGAATATATCCATTGGGAGCAGTTACCATAACCCGGGAAATTAGAGCAATAAGACAGAAAAAGAAAACTCCCAACATTTTCAAAGCAGAAAAAACACCATATTGAGCAATCAACATAACGGATACCGGCGCCCAAACAAGAGCCCCCAACCCAAAGCCTCCAGCCAACAATCCGGAAGCCAAGCCCTGTTTGTCCGGGAAAAAACGAAGAATATTACTGATAGTTCCTCCTGGATAAATAAACCCAATCCCAATTCCAGCTATTACAATGCTTGTGTACAATTGATACAATGTTTGAATAAACCCAATACCGGCAATACCAATTCCCAATAACGTCCCGCCTATCAACGTTACCTGACGGGGCTGCATATAGTCCAACGCTTTTCCTGCCGCTATCGCCATCGTCGCCGCTACTGACATAAGCAGCGAAAATGACACTGCAACGTCGGCAGGCGACCAATGAAATATATTGATTAATGGCTTTTGAAAAACACTCCACGCATAACAAAATCCTGCACACAGACTGACAATAATACTGGAAACGAGCGCAATCCACCGTTGTGTTTCATAATTCATCCAAAATACCTCCACCAATTCGAATTTATCAATTACCTTCGATATCCACGTTCTCTATTTAATAATTTTTCGCAATCGCAATATGAGATTTTTCCGGTACAAAAATTCCCGGTTTTGAGATATTCTCACCGCCAGGATTTGATATTATATAGATACGTTTCCATCATACATAACGGTTGCGAGAGCTCTGAAAGCCAATAACAACCGTTCTTTTAAGCCATGCTTTTTGTTTTAATATGCACATTTACATCGTTGAACATACCCCCTTCATTAAATTTATATGCAATATTCACGCCAATTTCAACACAATTAATAAAAAAAACAGGAATATATTACGATTAAGTGATATCCCTGACTTCTTCCCCCATTACCGATGCGCTATCTTCAGTTCATCATCCAACTTATACTTACGAATTTTTTCATAAAAGGCTTTACGGGAAATCCCCAGTTCTTTTATCGCCGCACTGCGATTATTGTTGCAATTGATAATCGCGTTCTTAATCAAATCGCGTTCCAACTTGCCAACCGTATCTTTCAGACAATGTAATTCCGGATGTTCTGCCGCTTCACTGACAAATTCCTCTGCAGGAATAGGCTTGGTTAAACCATCATGCTGTAAATACGCCGGCAAATGCCAGGCCTCAATCTGCGGTCCTTCCCGGACAATGTAGGCATGTTCAATCACATTTTGTAATTCCCTAATGTTCCCCGGCCACTCATAATTTTGAAAGATTTGCATCACCTGCGGTGATACACTGATTTTTTCACCTTCTGGGTCGGAAAATTGTGCTACGAATTTTTGAACAAGCGCCGGGATGTCATCTTTTCTTTCATTCAATGGCAATAAGAATAACGGCACGATATTGAGCCGGTAATATAAGTCGGATCGAAACTCTCCCTCTTTCACCATCGTTTCAAGATCGCGATTCGTTGCCGCTATTACCCGAATATCCAACTTGATCGTTTTATTGCCGCCAACCCGTTCCAATTCTTTTTCTTGCAAAACCCGCAATAATTTTGCTTGCATCGCAATGCTCATATCACCAATTTCGTCCAAAAAAATAGTGCCGCCATGAGCGAGCTCAAACTTACCCATTTTCCCGCCTTTTTTCGCGCCTGAAAATGCGCCTTCTTCATAGCCGAACAATTCACTTTCCAGTAACGTCTCCGGAATTGCCGCGCAGTTCACCTTAATCATCGGCTTATCTCTCCGTTTACTGGCATTATGCACAGCAGTAGCCAAAACGCCCTTCCCTACGCCGCTTGCGCCGCGAATAAGGACTGTTGATTGGGTAGGTGCGACTTTGGCGGCAAGTTTCAAAACTTTTTGCAGCCGGATATTGTTTCCGATAAACTCATGAAACGACGCCGGCAAACCTTCCTGTTGGTCCAACTGCTCGCGCAAATAATCGGCCACTTCCTTGGTCCGCTGCAATTCGTTATTCAGGGCGACTTGTTCCGAGATATTTTTAAAAATAGCGACACAACCTATTACTTTTTCATCCTTGGTTAGCGGAAAAGCGTGTCCAACGACTTCCATTTCAACCGAGGTAAGATAATCTGTTTCACGGCACGGCTTTCCCGTCCGCAAAACTTCAATTGCCCGGGCATTCGGTTCAATTGTGTCCAAGCGCCGTCCCAGCACTTCGCAAACAGGCACTCCAAGTATATTGGCATACACCTCGTTAACATACACAATGGTCGTATTCGAATCCAAAACCAATACAACATCATGAATGTTATCCAGGATTTTAAACAACAGGCTTTGATCCCACTGTTGAATAAATTTCATAGTTATGGGATGCGGTTCCTTATCCATTCTAATCCTCCATTAACTTCGCCAACATCATTTCGTCGATAATTTTCAAAACATGATTAATTTATATCTTACTGTCCTGACATCAATTAGTCAATTTTCTTTTATTGAAGTCAGTTATACGTTTGACAAAAAAAATCGAACTTGTTATAATTGCAGTAATGATATACACGATATGGAACTGACGGATAAGTGGAATTAACCACATGAACCATGTCGAGTCAAGCCGACCGTCTGGGCAAAATGTTTTTGTTCAGGGCGGTTTTTATTTTTCCTAAAACGAATAAACACGGCATGGAACTGACGGATCGTGGAATTAACCACATGAACCATGCCGGATGCGCTGCCGACCGTCTGGGCAAAATGAATTATTTTGTTCAGGTGGTTTTTGCTTTTCCTGAAACGAATAAACGCGGCATGGAACTGACGGATCGTGGAATTAACCACATGAACCATGCCGGATGCACTGTCGACCGTCTGGGCAAATGAATTATTTTGTTCAGGACGGTTTTTGTTTTAGGGAAAATATGCCGACCGAGCCTTTGATCTCAAATTATCAAAAAGGAGTTGGGCAGCTATGAAAAACCGTTGGTTGATTGCTTTGTCAGCAGTAGGTATCCACATTTGTATCGGAAGTGTATATGCTTGGAGTGTTCTTACAAAGCCGATTATGAAAGAACTCGGCTTAGGCTTGAAAGAAACGCAATGGACTTTTTCTATCGCCATTTTATTTTTAGGACTTTCCGCCGCTTTTTTAGGCAGTTTCGTGGAAAAACGCGGTCCCCGCAAAGCCGGACTTCTGGCGACAGTGTTTTTTTGCACCGGAATATTTGGTACCGGACTCGCCATTTATCTTAAGAGCTTACCTTTGTTGTATCTGTTTTACGGCGTAATCGGTGGGATCGGACTGGGCACCGGCTATATAACTCCCGTTTCCACGCTGGTAAAATGGTTTCCGGAAAAGCGCGGCTTTGCCACAGGGATCGCGATCATGGGATTTGGCTTTGCCAGCCTGATTGCAGGACCAATCATTCAAATACTCATTGAAAAATACAATCTGATTGCCACCTTCGAAATCCTGGGTTGTGCTTACCTTTTGATCATGCTCGCCTCATCACTCTATTTAGAGCCACCTAAGAGTGGAGCAAGTGAGAGCTGTTCCCTAACAGACGGCTGCTCCATAACAGATGCGGTTCAGCTAACCACCGGCGAAGCCCTGAAAACCTGGCAATTTTATGCTCTCTGGTGGATGCTGTTTACGAATATTACCTGCGGCATCGGTTTGCTGAGCGTCGCTTCCCCCATGGCCCAAGAAGTAGTCCATATGTCACCCTTAACAGCCGCGACAATGGTCGGCATTATTGGGTTGGTAAACGGGTTTGGCAGAATTTGCTGGGCTTCAGCATCAGACTATTTAGGACGCTCTAATACCTTTCTTTCTTTCTTTGTAATCCAAATCTTCGCATTTTTTATCCTTGCGCAAACTACGGAAGTTCTTCCATTCCAAATATTGGTTTACGCGATCATTTCCTGCTACGGCGGTGGTTTTGCAACGATCCCGGCTTTTTTAAGTGACTTGTTCGGCACAAAAGAATTGAGCGCTATCCATGGCAAAATTCTCACGGCTTGGGCAGCAGCCGGTGTGGTCGGTCCTTTTATCGTCTCCTGGATCAGGGAAACAACGAATAGCTTTACCGGCACTTTATTGGTTTTCGCCGCTTGCTTTGTCGTTTCGCTGGCGGTCGCAGCATTTTTGAAATTCAAACAACATAACGCTTCCAGTCTGGAAGACCTGGCCTATTCCGCAAAATAACTACCGGCGAGCGTATCGCAGATTGACTTTTTTCAACAGCCGGCACAAACCTGATGAGCCCCTCAGCCCAAAGGCTGGGGGGCTCATTGTTTCTAACCGAAAGAAACACTCTCGCAAAAAGCTACTCCGTTTCTTCAATTTTCATGACCAACTTTTTATAGGCTTGTGGATGCCGGTCATAAACAACATGCGTTCCCGGTACAATATTTTTCATCCGGCTGTTGGCAAAACAAGTATACGTTCCGCAAGCCTGTTGAGTTTGATTTTCCAATGTAGAAGCAATAATAATCCCATTGGGGTCAATAATCTGCCCCAGAGCTGGAGATGTTTCAGACTGAGCAACAACTACAAACATACGATTTTCCGCCGCCCTTGTTCTGGCAACCGGCGTTACTACGGAAGAAGGGAGACGACTAGGCCAGAGCAAACAATCTGCGCCAGCTAACATAACACACCTTGCCCATTCCGGGATCAAACCTTCTTCTTCATGCAAAAGCCCCACATTTCCCCACGAAGTTTCAAGAATAAACGGTTTGCCGACATTTTTATGGGCATTCTCATAAACAGCAACGATTCCGTCTTTTTGCAAAATATAACTTTTGGTTGCCTCTTCTCCGAGCATTGTCGCAACAACCATGACTTCACTTGTCATCACCGCACAAAGTTCACTCTGAAGTTCCTCGATGACCAAACGGCTTGGCGGCATACAAATCAAACGGCTGCCATGCACACTCAGCCGTTGTACCATCGCAACATAATCTTGCGCCGACAATTCACCGGCTACCGCTGTAATGTAAGGCGTGATCTCAGAAATACACACCGATTGCTCAATCACTTTTTTGATCGGTAATTCATCCGTGGGCACAGCCAATAACTCATACAAATCGGGTCGCCGAAGAGGAAGAACTTTGTTATTTCCACAAATAATCCGCCCGTCTTTGTCCGTTGGAAGTTCCACAGATACAATTTCATCCGCATCAGAACCGGCCTGGTGCAAACAAGCTCCTTCCGGATTGTATACTGCAGAACGGCCTGCATAAGTAATATTATGCGTTTCCACTCCCCATTTATCCGTCATCGCTATCCAAACACCGTTTTCCATTGCCCGAACAGATAGCAAATACGCGCTTTGTGCATTCTGAAGCTCTGAAATATTTGGTCCGGTAGCAGTCAAATTGGCCAAATCAATAATCAAATCTGTTCCTGCCAAAGCCGCCATCCGCACGATTTCCGGCGATCTGGCATCACAACAAATAATCAAGGCAACTTTTCCAAACTCCGTATCGGCTACGGCAAGGTCTTCTCCCTCCGAAAACCATAGATGATCGAAATGCCATAAATACGATTTATGTTTTTTTACGACTTCATTTCCTTCACGGTCAATAAGCAGCGCTGTATTATATAATCGGTCATTGTCTTTCTCAACGTAGCCAAAAGCGATATAAGAACGATTTTTTTTCGCAATCTCCTTCATTTTTTCAAGGAAATACTGCGTTTTTTCCAAAACTAACGAAAGGTTGATTTCCCTTGGCTCTATATAATAAGCAGGGAAAGCGCATTCCGGAACGATAACCAAATCATGCTTCTTTGATGCTTCGCAGGTCATATTCAGCACTTTATCTACGGCAACCCGGAAATCCCGAACATCATTCGCCTGCATCTGAACCAACGCAATTTTCATAATTTATACCCTCTCCCAGTATAGTATTCGTCAACCTCTCCTATCATAAAACCGATCCAGAGGTTACAGCACAAGTCGCACCGGCAGCAAGCCAAAACCAGGCCATGCTGCGGTTAAGCCCGGTTAAATCCAGCAAAATTCAACCAGAAAAAAATACATGATGAATTAATTATAACACAACAATGCGAATGACCTGCCATCACTTAACCGTATCCTCCGTCTCAACAACAAGAAAATTTTACATCTAAATAAAAGGAAATTTTCCGAATATTATGGACAAGTTGTCAAAAAACTTGTATATTATAAAATAGGCTTGTTTTGTTGGGGTTGCCTGTCCTTTTGGGACACCTAAGCGGGAATATGCCATATAGGTGCCCGTATGATACAGAATTGCTGTAGAGGACAGTAGACCAACTTATTGTGGATGGAGGGATTGACATGGAAAAAATCAATGATGCTTTAGGAACGGTAAACCGAGGAAACCCTGCGGGGTCTGGTTTATGTACTTTATGCCGGGCTGATTGCGTGGGGAAATGTGAAACCTGGTTAGCCAGCATCAAAGGCAGAAAACTTTTGTATCCGCGTGATTTTGGCTTAATAACAG
>Ga0316604_10003444_pt1 | contig 11105 bp, 7 predicted proteins | sample OWC_soil_day20_C_FD_207650 | JGI IMG/M metagenome (GOLD analysis project Ga0316604, IMG submission 207650) | Wetland soil microbial communities from Old Woman Creek delta, Ohio, United States - OWC_soil_day20_CT | ecosystem: Environmental > Terrestrial > Soil > Wetlands | place: USA: Ohio... | reverse complement strand
ATGAGCGATGCGGCCACAGCGCGCCGCGATGCGGCCGCCGCGCAGTTGCAGTCCGAGCTGGGCCAGAACTGGGCTGCGCTGGACGCGCTGCGCGAGCAGGGAGAGATCGTGCGGTCAACTCTGTTGCCCCAGGTCGAGCTGACTTACCAGTCGGCACTGTCCAGCTATCAGTCCGGGCGCGTGGATTTCACGACTCTGCTGGACGCCCAGCGCCAGATCCGGCGCACGCGACTTGACTTGCTGAAGGTCGAACTTGAACAGCAGATGCGGCTTGCCGAAATCGAGCGCATCGTCGGAGAGGACCTATGAATTCCACTGCGCGAACCATCGTCGTCATCGCATTGCTTGGCGTCGCGCTTGGCGCCGGCTACTGGCTTGGGCGCGGCAACGCGGGTCCGACTCCGGCAACGGCAACCACGGCCGATGCAGGCGCACCCACGAAGCCGGGCGAGCGGAAGTTGCTGTACTACCGCAATCCGATGGGCCTTCCCGACACTTCGCCAGTGCCCAAGAAGGACCCAATGGGGATGGACTATGTACCTGTCTACGAAGGCGAGGACCAGGGCGCGCCGGGCACGGTCAAGGTGTCTGCCGACCGCATCCAGACGCTGGGTGTGCGCACGGAAACTGTCAGCAAACGGTCGCTTGCGCGCGTCGTTCGCGCCGTCGGCACCATCGAAATCAGCGAACGCGGGCAGCACACAGTCGCGCCGAAGTTCGAGGGCTGGATCGAGAAGCTTCACGTCAACACCACCGGCCAGGCCGTTTCTCGCGGCCAGCCGCTCGCGGAGGTCTACAGCCCCGAGCTCGTTTCGGCGCAGCGTGAATATCTCATCGCGTTCAAGGCGACCAAGACGCTGAGCGGAGCGGGCTCCGACGCCCAAACGGGCGTGCAGCAGCTGGCCACGGCGGCGCTTGAGCGCCTGCGTAACTGGGACATCAGCGAGGCACAGCTGGCACGACTGCGCGAAGGCGGTGAGCCGCGCCGGACGTTGACGCTCACGGCGCCGGCCTCGGGTGTGATTATCAAGGACCCCCCGGTAGCCGGGATGCGTTTCATGCCGGGGGAAGCGCTGTTCAAGATCGCCGATCTGTCTCGCGTGTGGCTGATTGCGGACGTGTTCGAGCAGGATCTGTCGCTGGTGCGGATTGGCACGCGGGTTTCAATCACCGTCAGTGCCTACTCAGACAAGGCCTTCCCCGGCGAAGTCACATTCATTTATCCGACCCTCAACGCGGAAACACGTACGGCGCGGGTCCGGATCGAGCTCGCGAACCCACAGGGTCAGCTGAGGCCAGGGATGTATGGCACGGTGCAGATAGAGGCCGGTCCGAAGCGTGAAGTCCTCACCGTGCCCGACTCGGCCGTAATCGACAGCGGCACGCACCAGACTGTGCTGGTCGCCTTGGGCGAAGGCCGCTTCGAGCCGCGCGAAGTGAAGCTCGGCAGCCGCGGTGAAGGTTTCGTCGAGATCGTGTCCGGTGTAACGGACGGGGAGTCCGTCGTCACGCGGGCCAACTTTCTGATCGACTCGGAGAGCAACCTGAAGGCAGCATTGTCTGGATTCAGCGCGGACAAGAATACTTCGGGCGGAGGGGCAGCGGGGACGGCCAGCGGCGAAGGCTCGGTGGTCGAGATCGACGTCGCAGGCAACCGTGTCACGCTCGACCACGATCCGATTCCGGCCCTGAAGTGGTCACGCATGGAAATGGAGTTCGGCGTTGCACCGGGCGCGTTGCCAAAGAACCTCAAGCCCGGCGACCGAGTGCGGTTCGACATGAAAGCGGGCAAGCCCGGCGAGTACGTGATAACGAAGATCGAAGGCGTGGTCACGCCGAAGCCGGTCACGTCTGCGCCGCCGGCGACAGTGAAGCCCGAAGCGGCGAAACACTGAGGACGATTCCATGCTCGCCCGTCTGATCGATTGGTCGCTGCGCAACGTCTTTCTCGTGTTGCTGGCGACGGCGTTCGCCATCGCCGCCGGAGTCTATGCGGTGATCAAGACTCCGGTGGACGCGATCCCCGACTTGTCCGATGTGCAGGTCATCGTGTTCACCGAGTTCCCCGGCCAGGCGCCGCAAGTCGTCGAGGACCAGGTGACGTACCCGCTGACCACCGCGATGCTCGGCGTGCCGCGTTCGAAGGTGGTTCGCGGCTTCTCCTTCTTCGGCGCATCGTTCGTCTACGTCATCTTCGATGATGGCACCGACATCTACTGGGCGCGCTCGCGCGTGCTCGAGTACCTGAGCGCCGCCGCGGCACGCCTGCCTGCCGGCGTGTCCCCGGCGCTGGGGCCCGACGCCAGCGGCGTCGGCTGGGTCTACCAGTATGTGGTGACCGGTGCCAACCGCTCGCTCGCCGAACTTCGCACGTTGCAGGACTGGTTCATCCGCTACCAGTTGTGGAAGGCCTCTGGCGTGTCCGAGGTGGCATCGATCGGCGGCTTCGTGCAGCAGTACGTCGTCACGGTTGATCCGCGCAAGTTGCAGGCATACAACCTGCCGCTGTCGAAAATCATCGAGACGATCCGCATGAGTAACCGCGACGTCGGCGGCAGGATCGTCGAGTTGTCCGAGACCGAGTACATGGTGCGCGGCATCGGTTACTTGCGTGGCGCCGGGGATCTCTCGAAGTTGACGGTGCGTGCCGAGAAGGGGGTTCCGGTCCGGCTCTCGGACGTTGCCCACATCGAGCTTGCGCCCGACGAGCGACGGGGTGTGGCCGAACTTAACGGCGACGGCGAAGTGGTCGGCGGAATCGTGGTGGCACGCTACGGCACCCACGCCATCGACGTGATCGACAACGTCAAGCAGCGAATCAAGGAGATCGCCACTGGCCTGCCGGAAGGCGTGAAGATCGAGACGGTATACGACCGCTCGGGCCTGATTGAGCGGGCGATCGACACGCTGAAACGCACGCTGGCCGAGGAGGCGCTGATCGTGGCCGCGGTCTGCGTCGTGTTCCTGATGCACGCCCGTAGCGCGTTGGTTGCGATCCTGATGCTGCCGGTCGGCGTGCTGATGGCTTTCGTTGCGATGCGCTGGCTCGGAATCAACGCCAACCTGATGAGCCTAGGCGGGATCGCGATCGCGATCGGCGCCATGATCGACGCCGCGATCGTGATGATCGAGAACGCGCACAAGCACCTGGAGCGCGCACCGCCCGATGCGCCGCGCCTGCCCCTGATCCGTGCCGCCTGCATCGAAGTCGGCCCGGCACTCTTCTTCAGCCTGCTGATCATCACGGTGTCGTTCCTGCCGGTGTTCACGCTGGAAGCGCAGGAAGGACGCATGTTCGCACCGCTCGCCTATACGAAGACGTTCGCGATGGCGTCTTCCGCGCTGCTGTCCGTCACGCTGGTACCGGTGCTGATGCTGCTCTTCATCCGCGGCAAGGTGATGCCGGAGAAGAAGAACCCGATAAACCGCTTCCTGATCTGGATCTACCGGCCGATCATCGACCTGGTGCTGCATCACCGCGTCGTGACGATTGCGATCGCGCTGGTTGTCCTCGTGGCCACCTGGTACCCGGCATCGCGCCTGGGTTCCGAGTTCATGCCGACGCTAAATGAGGGCACGCTCTTCTACATGCCCACCGGCCTGCCCGGCATGTCGATTACCAAGGCGACCGAACTGCTGCAGACGCAGGATCGCATCATCAAGAGTTTTCCCGAGGTCGAGTCAGTCTTCGGCAAAGCGGGCCGTGCGATCAGCGCCACTGACCCGGCGCCGGTCGAGATGTTCGAGACTGTGATCAACCTGAAACCGGAGTCGCAGTGGCGGCCGGGCCTGACCACCGACAAGCTGATTGCCGAGATGGACCGGGCATTGCAGTTCCCGGGCATTGCCAACTCGTGGACGATGCCGATCCGAGCGCGAATCGACATGCTGTCAACCGGCATCCGCACGCCGGTGGGAATCAAGGTGTACGGACGCGATCTCGGCGAGATCGAGCGATTGGCGAAGGAGATAGAGGCCGCAGTGAAGACGGTGCCGGGAACGACGAGCGCCTTTGCCGAGCGCCTCACTGGTGGGTTCTATCTGAACATCGAGCCCGACTACGAGAAGATGTCGCGCTACGGCATCCGAGTCAATGATGTGCAGGAGGTCATCGCCTCAGCTCTGGGCGGCGAGATGATCACCACAACGGTCGAGGGCCGTGAGCGCTTCGGCGTGGCGGTGCGCTATCCACGCGATTACCGCAGCGATCCGCAGGCGATCGCCACGCAGGTGCTGGTGCCGGCCGAAGGTGAGATGGGTAAGCCGGCACCAATGGTTCCGCTGGGCCAGCTCGCCAAGGTGAGTCTGTCGAAGGGCGCGCCGGCGATCCGCACGGAGAACGCGCAACTCGCCGCTTACATCTACGTCGACATCCGCGACCGTGACATCGGCAGCTACGTTCGCGACGCGCAGAAGGCAGTGCGGGAGCAGGTGAACTTCGGGCCGGGATACACCGTGCAGTGGAGCGGCCAGTTCGAATACATGGAGCGCGCCACCGAGAAGCTGAAACTTGTTGTGCCTTTGACGCTGGTGATCATCTTTCTGCTGCTGTACCTGAACTTCCGGCGCCTGACCGAAACTCTGATCGTGATGTTGTCAGTGCCGTTTGCGCTGGTTGGTGGTGTGTGGCTGCTCTGGCTGCTCGACTACAACCTCAGCGTGGCAGTCGCAGTGGGGTTCATCGCATTGGCGGGCGTGGCCGCCGAGACCGGGGTGGTCATGCTGATTTACCTCGACCATGCACTCGAGCGCATCCGGGCAGAGCGCGCGGCTCAGGGGCAGCCGTTGACGCTGCAAGACACCTACGACGCCATCATCGAAGGTGCGGTCGAGCGCGTGCGGCCGAAAATGATGACGGTCGTCGCAATCATCGCGGGCCTGCTGCCGATCATGTGGGGCACCGGTACCGGCAGCGAGGTGATGCGACGCATTGCCGCGCCGATGGTCGGCGGCATGATCTCATCGACCGTGCTGACGCTGATCGTTATTCCCGCCATCTACATGCTGGTCAAGTCGCGCGGTGTCGAGGCTCGTCCGACCCCGGTACCATCCGCGGCATGAGTGCGGAACTGATACGCGCCCGTCTCGATGCGCTCGGGGCGCGCTGGATCTACATCGCGGTGGCGCTGTCGGCGCTCGGCCTGATCGCCGCCGCGCTTTTCATGCAGCACGTCGTCGGTCTGAATCCCTGCCCGCTGTGCATTTTCCAGCGCATCGCGTACTTGCTGCTGGCCATCGCAGCGGGCATCGCGGCCTGGCGCGCACCGCGCCCGTCGGCCCGGGCGTTTGGCGTCCTCGGCATCCTCTTTGCGTTGGTTGGCGCCGGCATCGCGGCGTGGCACGTGCGTCTGTTCCAGGCGCCGGAGTCGCTGGCCTGCGGTCCGGGTCTTGGTGCGATGCTCGAAAATTTCCCGTTGACGCAGGTGCTGCCGCGCATCTTCCAGGGCAGCGGCGACTGCTCCGATGCCAGCGCGGTGCTCTTCGGCGTCTCACTGGCCGGCTGGTCGCTGGTCGGTTTCCTTGTTCTGACGCTGGTCATGATTGCGGCCATCGCGCGCCGCTAGGCACCCAACTTCTTCGTCGCACCGTTCGTCGGCCTCCTTACAGCTCGTTACACCGTTCGCAGTTGGGTAACTGACTGCCGTCGGCCTTCGCTCCTACGCTGCCGTTCATCGATCACGAGGACGGCCGCATCGCGGCGCTCGGTCACCGACGAGGAGCGAACAGTGAAGAACACGACAACGAGGCTGCGCGCGATATCGGCGGTACTCGACTTCCGTGCGATCGTGCTGGCCGTCGCCGCGGCGCTGACCTTTGCCGTCAACAGTGCCGACGCACGCGACCGCAATGTGCAGCGCCAGCCGTCGGTAGGGCACGCGGGTGGCACCAGCAGCATTCAACGCCAGCGCGGCGCCGACGGCGCCGTGGATGCGACCCGCATCAGCCGACACGGCGGCACGACAACGGTGGATCGATATCGCGATGGTGCCGGCGCAACCGACGCCCGCATCACGGGCCCCAGGGGTGGTGTCAGCAGCGTGGACCGCACGCGCGGCAGTGACGGACTTGTCGACAAGTCTGTGACGGGTCCCAACGGCCGTACGGCGGTGACGGACCGAACCCGCGGGTCGGATGGTCTGGTCGACAAGACCGTCACCGGACCGAACGGAAAAGCGGCTACGACAGATCGTTACCGCGGATCAGACGGCCTGGTCGACAAGACAGTGAGCGGGCCGAATGGCCAAAGCGCGGTATTCGATCGCGCCCGGGGGGCTGATGGCATCGTCGACACGACGGTGACCGGACCCAAGGGCACGACGATAGTCGATCGCAGCCGCGGCGCCGATGGTGTCGTCGACACGGTCCGTACCGGACCGCAGGGCGGTGTGAGCACAATCGACCGGTCGCGCGGCAGCGACGGCTTGGTCGACAAGTCGATCACGGGCCCGCAGGGTGGCGTCACGACGTTCGACCGCACTCGCGGCGCCGATGGGGTGATCGACTCGCTGACCACCGGTCCCAATGGCGGCACGGCGCTGATCGATCGCAGCCGCAACGCCGATGGCACCGTCAATCGCACGGTGACGACGATACCCGCTGCAACGAAGTAGATTTCCTGGCGGTGATCAAGGCGCGGACCTCCGCGCCTTCCGTTTGCGCGGACTGGGACATCATCGGCGCGGTCGTCGTCGCACCAGCAATACTGCAATCGGCGGAATCGCAAGCCATTGCGCGAGCGGCGATAAGCCAAGGCCGAACACCATCGGCATCGTTGTCTCATACCCCCAGCTTCCAGTGAGGTAGACGTTGCGCCATTCGCTGTATGCGGTATAGGCAACTGCGAGCGGCAGCAGCACGCACAGGCCGCGCACAGGCGCGTCGATCGGCCAGCGCCAACCGGCAGCAAGCGCTGCACCGAGGTAGACGGCGCTCGCGATCAGCATGTCCCCGATGGAGCAATGGGCGATCGAATAGACGGTGTAGTAGGGAAACGGCGCCGGGGGAAACGTGTACAGCGGCACCTGAAAGATTTCCCAGGCCACGTTGAAGGCGAGCATCCAGCCGAGCCAATGAACTAGGACTGCCCACGGGGAAGAGCCGCTGACGGCAGCCGCGAGGCGCTGCCTCACTGCGTCCGCAGCCGCAGCGCGTTGCCGACGACGCTGACCGACGAAAAGCTCATCGCCAGTGCCGCAATCAGGGGCGACAGCAGCAGGCCGATGGCGGGGTACAGCACGCCGGCCGCGATCGGCACTCCGAGAGCGTTGTAGACGAGAGCGAAACCGAGGTTCTGCTTCATGTTGGCGACGGTCGCCTGTGAAAGCTGCCGCGCACGGGCGATGCCGCGCAGGTCGCCCTTGACCAGCGTCACGTGACCGGCAGCCATCGCGACGTCGGTGCCAGTCCCCATCGCGATGCCGACGTCGGCGGCGGCCAGCGCCGGCGCATCGTTGATGCCGTCGCCGGCCATTGCCACGCGGCGGCCCTGCGCTTTCAGCGTCCTCACAAGCTCGACCTTGTCCTGCGGCCGCACTTCGCCCTGGAAGTCGTCGATGCCGAGTTCCCGGGCCACTGCGCGCGCAGTGGTAACACCGTCGCCGGTGGCCATCACGACACGGATGCCGGCTTCGCGCAGCACGCGGAGCGCCTCCGGCGTTGAAGGTTTTATCGGATCGGCGACAGCGATCAGTCCGGCGACGCGGCCGGCGACGGCGACATACACGACGCTTGCGCCCTCGGCACGCAGCTTCTCTGCGGACTGGACAAGTGGCGCGATGTCGATGCCGTCCTGCTGCATCAGCACCGTGTTGCCGACGGCAGTGCGCGCGCCGGCGACGGTGCCGCGCACGCCGATGCCGGTGCTCGACTCGAAGTCAGCCACTTTCTCCAGCGCCAGCATGCGGGCGCGCGCCTCGGCAACGATCGCCTCGGCCAGCGGGTGTTCCGATCCCTGATCGAGACTGGCCGCGGTCTGCAGCACCTGTTCCTCGCTGAATCCGGACGCGGCAACGACGGCGCGGAAGGCGGGTTTGCCGACCGTCAGCGTACCGGTCTTGTCGACGATCAGCGTATCGATCTTGCGCAGGTGCTCGATCGCCTCTGCATCCTTGAACAGCACGCCGGAGGTCGCGGCACGGCCGGTTGCCACCATCACCGACATCGGCGTCGCGAGCCCCAGCGCGCACGGACAGGCGATGATCAGCACGGCGATCGCATTGATCGTGCCGTACACCCACGAGGGCTCGGGACCGAACAGCCCCCAGACGAAGAAGGCAGCGAGCGCGATGGCGGCGACCGCGAGCACGAACCAGTACGACACGGCATCGGCCATCCGCTGCAGCGGAGCACGCGAACGCTGCGCGGCGGCGACCATCTGCACGATCTGGGCGAGCACGGTCTCCGCGCCGATCTTTTCGGCGCGCATGATCAGGCTACCGGTGCCGTTGATCGTCGCGCCGATCAGGCGTTCGCCGGCGGTCTTTTCTACTGGAATCGACTCGCCGGTCAGCATCGATTCGTCAACGCTGGAGCGGCCGTCGAGCACGACGCCGTCGATCGGCACCTTCTCGCCCGGCCGCACGCGCAGGCGATCGCCGACATGCACGTGCGCCAGCGGTACGTCCTCTTCGGTGCCGTCGTCGCGCAGCCGGCGTGCGGTCTTGGGCGCCAGCCCCAGCAGGGCCTTGATCGCGGCCGAAGTCGCCGAGCGCGCCCGCAGCTCCAGCAACTGCCCGAGCAGCGTCAGCGACACGATCACCGCGGCGGCTTCGAAATACACGCCGATGCGGCCATGCTCCATGAAGGAGGCAGGAAACACTTGCGGCGCCAGCGTCGCCACCGCGCTGTACAGCCAGGCGATGCCGACGCCGGTGCCGATCAACGTCCACATGTTCGGGCTCCTGTTGGCAAGCGACTGCCGCCAGCGCACGAAGAACGGCCAGGCGGCCCACCACACGACCGGCGCGGACAACACGAGTTCGACCCCGCTCTGCGTCCCCGGCGCCAGCCACTGCTGGCGGTGCCCGGCCATCGCCAGCGCGGTGACGATGACGGTCAGCGGCAGCGTCCACCAGAAACGTCGGCGGAAATCTACGAGTTCCGGGCTCTCTTCCTCGTCCAGGCTCGGCATCACTGGCTCGAGCGCCATGCCGCAGATCGGGCAATTGCCCGGCTGCGAGCGGCGGATCTGCGGGTGCATGGGGCAGGTGTATTCGGCCGCGGGCGGCAGCGATGGCGCCATTGGCACCAGCGCCATGCCGCACTTCGGACAGGAACCCGGTCCCTCCTGGACGACCTCTGGATGCATCGGGCAGGTGTATCCGCCGTGTACGACAGCCTTGGCCGCAGCCGGTCGGCGCGCACCGGCGCTCGGAGCGGCGGCCGCGCCGCTACCGTGGCCGCGATCCGCGCCGCCGTGACTTTGATCGAGATATTTTTCAGGGTCCGCGCGAAACGACTGAAGGCAGTGCTTCGAGCAGAAGTAATACTTCGCTCCCTTGTAGTCGAGTTCTGCCGCCGCTTTCGGGGGGTCGACTTTCATACCGCATACCGGATCGATGGCCATGGCTGACTCCAGCGTTTTCAGGACTTTCGTCATCGGACTCCGCTCTCGATGCCGGCGATGACGGCGACGATCAGAAACCAGCCGAACCCACATGCCGCCAAAGCCTCCGCCCATCCAGCCGTCAATGTCGGTCCAGCCGTGCATGTGGCCCCCGATGCGCGTAGGACGCCCCGGGCCGACTCGCGCGCGGCGCGGCGCGCTGACTAGCCCGTCAGTAGCCCATCATCCAGCCCGGCCCCCATTGTTTCTTCAGCTGCTCGCGCTGCTGCGGAGTGAGGATCTTTTCCACCTTCTCGGCGGCATCGAACGAGTTGTCGAGCATCTGCTGGCGAAGTTCGAACATGCGCTTGTTCGCAGCGGTGATGGCCGCTCGATCGCGTTTGCCATCGGCGAAGGCGTCGCGCTGTTTCGCCATCTCGTCCTGCATCTTGCCCATCAGGTCCCAGTTGATCTTGCGCAGCTGGTCCTGGATCGACAACACTTGGTTGCGCTGCGCGTCCGACAAGTCGAGCGAGGACAACGTGGCGGCGCCAGCGAAGCCGTGCCCCATGCCACCGCCCATCATGCCGGCGCCCATGCCACAGTCATAGCCACCGCCCATCATCCCCGGGCCCATGCCGTAGCCGCGGCCCATCATTCCGCCGCCTCGCCCGTAGCCGTGATCCCCCATCATCCCGGGACCCATGCCGGGAGAGCCGCCCGCCGGCCCCTGGGCGTAAGCGGCCGCGATCCCGATGCCCAACGCGGCCGCCACCGCGAGAATTTTTGCCTTGAACTTCGTCATGACTTCCTCCGTCGAGTAGGACCGCTCGAACGAGCGTGCCCGTCCAATCACGAACACAAGTATTCGACCGGCCCGCGCCGCCCGCGTTCGCGCGGGTCTCGCAAAGGGCGGCCGACGTGTGGCGTTGCGCAAGCCGTGCCGTCGGGCGAGACGCTGTGTCCAGCGGCGGTGGGCTCGACGCATCCGCCGCTCGTCGATCGAGCGTGGGGCCGGACATTTCGGAGTCGTAATACCTCGCACACCTGGGGCGAGCTGCATTCTTTCGACGGCGTGCCTGTCGCTAGACTAGGGCCATGCATGTCTGCGTGATCGGTGCCGGTGTCGTCGGACTCACGACGGCCTACTTTCTGCAGGCGGAGGGCCATAGCGTCACGGTCGTCGACCGCGAAGGGGGGCCGGCCGCCGGCGCCAGCCGCGCAAACGGCGCCCAGCTGTCCTACGCCTTCGTGGCACCGCTGGCGGATGCGTCGGTGCCGCCGAAGCTGGTATCGCTGCTGCTGTCGCGCGATTCGCCGCTCAAATTCCACCTGCAGCTCGATCGCTCGCAGTGGTCGTGGGGCTGGGCGTTCTTGCGGGTCGCCAATACGCCCGCGGCGCGAGCGACGACGGCGGCGCTGCTGCAACTGTCGGAGCTTTCGCGCGAGTTCATCGAGCCGCTGATCGAGGGCGAGGGCATCGACTGTGCGTTTACGCGTGGCGGAAAACTTGTCGTCTACCCCGACACAGCCTCCCTGGCCGCCGCGCGCGCGCAGGTCG
>Ga0316604_10003441_pt1 | contig 11113 bp, 8 predicted proteins | sample OWC_soil_day20_C_FD_207650 | JGI IMG/M metagenome (GOLD analysis project Ga0316604, IMG submission 207650) | Wetland soil microbial communities from Old Woman Creek delta, Ohio, United States - OWC_soil_day20_CT | ecosystem: Environmental > Terrestrial > Soil > Wetlands | place: USA: Ohio... | reverse complement strand
GCCAGTCAGTCAGCCCCTTTTGATTCCCTGCTGAATATGCATACCCTCGGGCATGCCAATATCAATAACTATTCAGCCAACCTGTTTTACCAGCATAACTTTGACAGTACCGGCACCCAGCTCTCCATCAATGGTGACTATGCTTATTACGATCAGCGCTGGAAAGACAATTTCAACACCGCTTACCTGGATAACCAGATGAAGGTGTACCAGATGCCTTATGTGATTCGCAACAGCTCTCCCGTATCTGTGGCCATCCGTTCCGTATCGGCTGATTTTACCCGACCTACTAAGATAGGCGTCTTTGATGCCGGTTTGAAGACCGTCTTTGTAAAAACAGACAGCGACATCCGTTGGGAAGTGCTGGATAATGATACCTGGGTGAACGATGCCACAAAGACTAACCATTTCATCTATGATGAAAATGTCAATGCAGGGTACATCAATTATCATAACCAGTTTAAGAAATGGGTGTTGCAGGCAGGTGTGCGGGTAGAGAACACCCATGTAAAGGGAAACAGTATTACGAATTCAAGTGTGTTCACAAAGGACTATACCGGGGTTTACCCCGGTTTTACCCTGCAATACAAAGCGTCTGCATCGCAGCGGTTTGGTCTGTCTGTAAGAAGGAGTATTGACCGGCCCCAGTATGAATATGTAAATCCGTTCCTGTTCTTCCGGAGCAAGTATTATTACTTCCAGGGCAACCCGGCCCTGAATCCACAGAATAGCACTTCTGTAGAGTTATCACATTCCTGGAAACAGCGGTTATTTACAACACTCAGCATCTCCCGTACCAACGATGTGATTGCCGGTGTGTACAAAGCGGGGCCCAACAAGGTGCTGATTACCACTTATCAAAACGTGACTCGTTTTGATAACTACAATCTGAGCGTTACATATTCGACTGCTTTGACGAAGTGGTGGAATACGATGAACTCCGTTCAGCTCTACTACATGCACTACGATTACGACGACATCACATTGCCAAAGTCAAAACCCGGAGCATATGTGATTTCAAATAATACCTTTAGTATTCCCCGTCTTTTTACGCTGGAGCTGAATGCGATTTATTCATCCAGATCTAATACGGGCCTGGGTGCGCTGACCAGTTATTTTGTGTTGAATACAGGGGTACAAAGAAATGTATTGAAGAACAAAGGAACGCTCAAGCTGAGTGTGAACGATATTTTCAGGGGACAGCAATTTACATTAGCGTCGGATTACCAGCAGGTAAATATCCGCCAGCATTTTTTATTTGACTCCCGCTTTGCGATGCTGAGTTTTACATACCGGTTCGGTAATAGTAAGATAAAGCCAAGAACGGAAAGACAAACGGGTATTGAAAAAGAAAAGAAACGGATTCAATCAAATTAATGGGGGACGATCCGTTTTGAGGAGGTCGTCAATTAAGTACCGAAAAGGGTGTATCAAACTTTTGATACACCTTTTTCATTTTGGATATCTGTTGGAAGTAGATTCCATTTATGCTTTTTGAGTGATTTTACTTTGCCACCGTATCATTTTTAGAGAAGGGGCGTTTTGAAGTAAAATACCCGCTTACTTATTTAATTTGATCATATCAAAGAAAGGTTGCTTGAACGTAATGCCGATTGGCAGGGCCACCGTTTGCTGATCTGGTTTGCGCAGGATGACCTGGTTACCATCTACAGAAACGATCCTGTTCAGGGAGATGATGAAGGAGTTGTGAATTCGGGCGAACTGCCGTGGGGGCAGGGTTTGCTCCAGGTCTTTCATCTTCAGCAAGGCCAGAATCTTTTCCTTATCACAATGAAAAGCGACATAGTTTTTCAGTCCTTCTATATAATCGATATCGTTGAAATTGACTTTGATCTGTTTACCCTTATGTTCTGATTTTACAAACAGGTAGTCTACTTCGGGTTCTACCTTTTCATTGCTTTCACCTTTGGTCACATACATGGTTTGGAACATGTTCAGTGTTTTCTGTGCGGCTTTCAGAAAGCGCTGGTAGGTGATGGGTTTGAGGAGGTAGTCGACTACGTCGTGTTCATAACCGTCCATGGCGTATTCGCTGTAGGCGGTGGTGAGAACGACTTTGGTCTGGTTGTTAAAGATTTTCAGCAGGTCGATACCGGATATGCTGGGCATGTGAATATCCAGGAATACCAGGTCTACTTTTTCATTACTGATCACTTTGATCGCATCGAGGGCTTCGGTGGTACTACCTACCAGTTTCAGGAAGGGGGTACGTTGTACATAACCCGTTAGCAGGTCTATGGCGTGTTGTTCGTCGTCAATTATATAACAGTTGATCATGTAGGGTAATTTCGGTGGTAGCAATATGCAAGGACAGGCTATAAAACAGGTCCGTATCTTTTATATCAAAGGAATATTTTTTGGGATAGGTGTTGTCCAGCTGGCGTTGCACGTATTCCATGCCGATGCCGTTGGAGATTTCTTTTGGACCTATTCGTTTTTTGTTGTTGATGCAGAAATAGAGGCCATGGTCATCTAAGGTGAGCTTTATTTTCAGCGGGTAAGCGGCGTTGTGCAGTTCACCGTGTTTAAAAGCGTTTTCTACCAGTGTGATGAGGATGTGTGGCAGTATTCGTTGGCCGTGCAGGTTGTCAGGTCTGCTGTATTCAATATGGATATTGTTATTGAAACGCATGTAGTAGATGCTGATCAGGCTTTCGATGTGTTCGATTTCTTCTTCTAAGGAGACCATGCCGTCGGGGCCTTTTTTCTTTAGCGAAGAGCGCATGATATTGGTAAGGGCGGCGATGCCTTCGGCCACGTCCGGGTGGGAGTTGGCGGTTTTATTGTAGAAATATCCGAGGGTGTTGAAGAGGAAGTGTGGATTGATCTGGGCGCGGAGGTAGGCGACTTCGAGTTCCAGTTTTTCCTGTTTGAGGCGTAATTGTTCAGTTTCCCTGCGATTTAGTTCTTCTTTTTGCAGGCGCATCATCCTTTCTCTTTTGATAGAGACTTTAGCAAACCAGTATCCTGTAGAAAATGCAACCGGCTGAAACCACCACCATATGTTACTAAGTAGTAAGCTTATTACCGGGATGGATGGATAGGTAGTATGATTAATGATGGGATAAAGGGTGCTTATTAGAAAATAACGGGCAATAAGGCTATAGCCAAAGAGTATGATAATACCCAGAAGCCATAACAGCTTTTTATTTTTCTCGAGTGTTCTGGGCAATAGCCACTCAGAATTAGCGTAGAAAATTGTTGACAGGGTGACAAATATATAACTGGTGGTGTAAAGTACTTTCAGGAGATCAGGCATCTCATAAAAGGAGGCTGTAAGCTGCAATATAGCATACAATAACCATAACCCCATATGCAACAATATAGTAGTCAGTCGTTTCCTGAGAGATGTTCTTTTATTTTGAAGAGGTGGCAATTGTTTTCTCCTGTTTTGCTAGGTATTGTTGAACAAAGTTGATCCAATTTACCTGGTTAGGTATTTCAACGTCTGGAATAATACCGGTGTTATCAATAGGATGTTGTGGTAGGCGGGCTGATCTTGCTGTTGGACACCACAGCATATACTGGGAGCATGCCATTGATCTAGGGCTTACCAGATTGAGATAGTCCACAGCACCAGTTGACCGCTTTCCAAACAAAGTTACTTTTTTACTTTGTTTCGCAGCTAAAATTAAGAATTCTGTGGCGCTTCCACTTCCCTCATCCATCAGAATACCGACTTTTGCAGGAAATTCCTGGACCTGGGGAAAAGTTGTAATGACATCAGGAGTCAGGTAATAACCATTTCGATGCATTTTTAGATTTTTTATCAAATTGATTGTCTGCTGTTTACTTTCATTTGGATACTGATCATTTTTTAAGAGATCTTCATATAGTTTAATATTATCGTCCGTGGCCATTATATAAGCTCCGTGGCTAACAATAGTATCAGTATAAAGGAGTGGAAGAAGTTCCTCAAAACTAAGGTTAAAACCGCCCATATTTCCCCGTACATCTATTATGAGGTGAGGAGTGTGGGTAATAGTATGGAAATTTGATTTAATCAGACTGTCTATCAGTGGTTTATATTGTAAGTCAAAACCAGGCAGCCTTAATACCACATTATTGCTGTCAGGCTTTGCGCAATAGAAGCTATCAGCGGGGATGACAGTCAATTGGTGGGGGCGGATAGGGTAAGTTTTCTCCCATTTTGAACTTTTAAGATCCAGCAGGTAGGTATTTTCATCAATATATGTGGTAAAGGTATCTTTTTCGTGGTAACGATTATAAAATATCACTCTCCAGTTGAATTCAGTTTCTCGTTGCAGTTCAAATTTGATTTGTCCGGGAGTCCAGAATATATTGTCTCCTTTCGTCACGATTCCCAGATAACGATTGTTTTTTTTTAGTACAGCTACTTCATATAGCCCCCCGGTATTCCATATTCCTTCCAGTGGATAGTCAGGTGCTTTTTGCCATCTTTCAAGGAGCGAATCTTTTGATATATGATAGCTGTAAGAGTCTTTAAAAATACTGCGTATAAAATCTGAGCTTTGAGGTCCTTCTTTAAGTGCCAATACAAGGTGTTTGTCTTTAAAATACCCCATCCATTTTTGTAGTATATGAAAGCAAGAAATGAAGTTGGCCGTATCGGCAGATTTTTTCAGGCTGTCTGTAAACCGTTTAAAATTAGCTTCATTTGCGGATGTGATTTTAATTGAATAGCCGGGATAGTTATTGCGTACTTTGATATTTAGTTCATTCAAAGTTGCGTTACAATCACAGGTGTTGGTTTGAGCATGTACGCTTGTGAAAAGGGTTAAATTCAAAAAAAGATATAGGCTTGTCAAGCTGATTAACGCTGGGTAATTAAACATGTAGTTTTTAAAGGTTTAGTAAAACACAGATGTAAAAATAAAAAAAAGCTAATCTAAAATCGCCACCTTGAGGAGGGATTTTAGGTTAGCCTTGAAAATTAGTCAATATTCAGAATTACACTACGAGTTTTTTATTGTTCCCCTTAAATAAATTAGAGAGTTACTGTAGTTACACAGTTTATGGATGTTGTAGTATCCATTCCGAATGTAAATTTGCCACCATTCTTTGTATTCAAAACGTTGTTATTAAACATAGATACTGTCACCTTATTCAGGGTCAACGTCTTTTTTGGGGTGTTCTTTTGGGTCTGTTTCATATTTCACAATTATTAGGGATTACAGTGACAAAATTAGAGGGTAACTGCGCAGGGAATCTACGCAGGACGTGGATTTACAAAGATTTTTTCTATCGCAACCGCGTATACGGAAATGGCAAAAAGGTAACCCTATAAAAACACTAAATCCGTCCTTCTAAAACCTACATCCGTGTATCTTTTTTCCTTACCCCCCACATACTTTATAAGTTTGTTAAAAGCATTCAGGAATGGTACAGGAACCGGTAAAAGTGGAGAGCCTCCTCTCACAGCTTCATCAGCTCATAGATCAGCACACCGTTGATAATGACACCCTGATGAGCGGAGGTAAGCTGGGCCTGATCGTGTACTATCATTCCTTATGGCAGGGGTACAGAGACAATACTTATTTAGATAAGACGTATGCGCTGCTCGACGAGGTATTGGATCATATGAATAAAGGAACCCTGGAACTGGATGGGCCTTCGCTGGCAACCGGTATCTGCGGCCTTACCAGTGTGATCAACCTCCTGTACAAAGACGGCCTTTTGAATATAGACATAGATAAGGAACTGGCCGGATATGACGACTATCTCTACCATCAGGCTTTACAACTGATCAAAGATGATAAACAGGATTATCTGCACGGTGCGTTTGGCATCATCAAGTACTTTACAGACAGGCTGCCACAGCCTAAAATAGCGATATACCTCAGGGAGATCATCCGTGTGTTGTACGATAAATGTGTAGTGACCAAACATGGCGTCTGGTTCAGGAATATCTTCTTATTTGGTAATGGGCAGATCAACTTTAGTTTGTCGCAGGGACAGGCAGGATTTTTCTCTGTTCTAACTGCATTGCATGAAGCAGAGATAGACGCACTAAAGACTGGATACCTGCTACAGCAAGGCATCCGCTTTGTACGCCATCACCTGCGCGAAGTGGACCTGATCGGACAGGACTGGTCATTTTTCCCACTCACTACCAGTGAAGCAGAAGATCAAAAAAACTATAACAACCGTCTTGGATGGTGTTATGGAGATCTGAATCAGGTATCTCTTTTTTACAAAGCATCCTTTGTTTTACAAGACGAAAACCTCAAGCAGATGGCGGATCTCGTGGGCGGTAGCTCACTGATGCGCAGAACCTGCGAAGCTACGCAGATCGATGATATTTATTTTCTGAATGGCACCGCCGGGTTAGCTCAGTATTATTATTCGTTGTACCGTTATAGTAATGAGGAAGGTTACCTGGAAGGATGGCATTACTGGATCAATGAAACAATAAAAAGATTGGAAGTAGTGCTGAACGAAGAAAGCTTCAAAGGCCGCGAAAGCCTCATGCTGGAAGGCTTGCCAGGCGTAGCACTGGTCCTGTTGGGGCACCTGATCAATGAAGAGCTTCCATGGACCGATCTGTTACTTTTATAATAGTTAAAACAAAAACCGAATGGAGACTATTTTCGACCTCAGGTGCATGCACCTGAACACCCAAACAAATAGCCGGCCTTTCATCGTTGTGAGATAATAACCCAATCACCTGCAAAAAGACTCCTGGATATGATCAAAAGTCTGATTCCGCAGAGCAAAAAACATCCATTTCCCCACTGTAAACAGCAGGGCAAAACGGACGATGGTCCTGCCTGTTTGCATATATTAAGTACGCACTTTGGAAAGAATCTTACGCATGAATATGTAAGGTCACTGTGGGCGACTGCTGAAAGTGGCAGCCCGCTGCAGGACCTCGGCGATGCCGCCGGGAAAATTGGTTTTGGTACTTTGGGGGCAAAAGTTTCTCTGGCTGACCTTTTATCACTTGACCTGTTACCCTGTATCGGGTACTGGTATCAGCGCCGTTTTATTGTCGTGTATAAAATAAGGGGGGACAAAGTTTATATTTCCGACCCTACGGCTGGGCTGATCACATTAGACAAATTAGATTTTCTGAGAGGATGGACACAGGACGGCGAATATGGCATTATGCTGTACCTGGATCCCTCTCCACCTGATTTTTAACCCCTGTATGCTGTACAATGTACAATCGCCCCCTCCTGCGCGAGGGGGCTTTTATTAACCTCATAGTGATACATATTTAACTTTATAAATGGCACATTTGTGATATGCCCATTTAAATGTTATCACGTAGTTTTGACCTTATATTATTGGAAACAGCCCTTCGCATGCAAAAGTAAGGGCTGTTTTTTTTGGTCTCATCATATATCATGTCCTAAATGAAGCGATTGTTATTGTTGGTGTTCTGCACCTCTTGTTTTGTGAATGCTTTTGCGCAGGATTACATGCCTTCTGAAGCGCGTATCCGTAGCACTGTCAACTACCTGGCATCCGATAAGTTAAAAGGCCGTGGTACCGATGAAAAAGGTGGTAGAAAAGCGGCTGCATGGGTGGAGAAACAGTTTAAAAAGTTGGGACTGCAACCAGCAAACGGTAGTAGTTATTTCCAGGATTTTACGTTTGATCGCAAGGAACATCATGATATTCCCAGCAGAAATGTGATTGGATACCTGGATAACGGCGCCCCCCGTACGATTATCATCGGCGCTCACTATGACCATATCGGTACTGCACATTTGTTTGATGGAAAGTACCCGGAAGGACAGATCCATTATGGAGCTGATGACAATGCCTCCGGCATCGCCGGCTTACTGGAATTTATCCGGTATTTCGTAAAGAACGGACAGAAGGAACAATTCAATTTCCTGTTCATCGCTTTTGGTGGTGAAGAGATGGGATTGCAGGGTTCTAAGTACTATGTAGCTCATCCTGTATTTCCATTGGAGAAAGTACATTTTATGCTGAATATGGATATGATTGGCCGTTACAATGCAGAACGCGGTTTAGGTATCGGCGGTTATGCAAGTGCGGAAGAGTGGCCGGATGTATTCAAAGGTGTAGCGCAGCCAGGTATCAAGTTCTTCACTGATGGGGCAGGCAAGGGGCCTTCTGATCACCATAATTTCTATATCAGTGGAGTACCGGTTATTTTCCTCCATACAGGGCCCCATGACGACTATCACAAGCCCACTGATACCGCAGAGAAGGTAGAGGCAAAAGAGGAGTCAGATGTGCTTAAACTGGCCATTCAGTTGATCAATAATGCCATGAAGTACAAAGAGCTGCATTACGTAGCGGACAAATAAAAACGAAGCCTAAATAATAACAAGCTCAAATAGCAGCAAAGTCAAATTGGAACAAGCTCAGATAATAGCAAGCTCAGTTAATAACAAGCTTAAATAATAGCAAAGTCAAATTGGAACAAGCTCAGTTAATAACAATCTCAAATAAAAACGCTTTTGTCTTTCGGCAAAAGCGTTTTTATTTTTTTTGAAAATAGGTTTCATGCCTGTTGGTGAATTCCCTCTTTCATGAATGTTTTATTTAATTATTTTTCGGAAACACCGCTTTCGGTGCCGGTTGATTATTCTCTTTCTTCGGCTCTTCCTTCGGTTTTTCCGCAGGTTTCTCTGCCGGCTTTTCTCCATATTTACTCACATCAATAGCAGGTTCATCACCACCATAATCACTTGCTGAACCATTGCCCTGATCCACCGCTTCTGCACCCGGAGGCATGCTCTTGTCCGTATTCGTGTAATCCTGGCTATCTATTGATGCCGGAATCGCAAACGTCGCATTCGGATCTATCTTCAAGGTAGGATCTGCATATAATTTCTGGAAGAAATATGCCCAGATCGGTAATCCTGTATTCGCACCCTGACCATTAGCCGTCGTGCTGAAATGCAGGAAGTTGTTCTCACAACCTACCCATGCACCTGCCAGCAGCTGTGGTGTAAAGCCCATAAACCAACCATCGGTATTATCATTCGTAGTACCTGTCTTACCAGCTACCTGTCCTTTAATACCATAACGGAAACGTAAACGTGCTGATGTACCACCCGGACCAGTCACTCCTTCCATCATCTTGGTCATCACATAAGACTCATTCTCACTGATCACCTCACGTTTTACCGGTGCGGTCGTTTCCAGGATGTTACCATTTCTATCTTCTATACGGGTAATGTAAATCGGTTTGGTGATGATACCGCGTGCTGCAAACATGGTATACGCCTGCAACATATCATACAGCGGAATCTCCGGTGTACCCAGACAAATAGAAGGATAAGGAGGGATCTTCACAGAGAACCCGATCTTTTCATTCGCAAAGTCCGCTACTGCCGCAGGGCCTAACTGCTTGATCAGGTATGCTGACACCAGGTTCAGTGACTTGGCCAGCGCCCCTGCCATAGAGATCATACCACCCACGCTACCTTCTGAGTTACGACTCAGGGTATAGTTATATTTAGGGAAGGTCACTGGCTCATTCGGTAATGAAGTAGCCGGCGACATGCCGTTCATGATCGCATAGCAATACAGGAAGGGTTTGAATGTAGAACCTACCTGGCGCTTGCTCTTTAATACGTGATCATTCTTGAAATAACGGAAATCAGGTCCGCCTACCCATGCTTTCACCTCTCCACTCTCAGGGTCCATCGCCATGAAACCTGCCTGCAATATAGCACGCATGTAGCGGATAGAATCCATTGGTGTCATCACCGTATCGATCTCATTCAGCTCAGGCTCAGTATAGCTCCTCCAGGAGAATACTTTCATTTTGGTAGGGGTATTGAATGACTTCTTAATTTCGTCTTCTGGAATGTCTGAAGCTACCATACTCTGATAGCGGTCAGATTCTTTCATATACCGTTCCAGGAAGTTTTCATGACCTTTCCATGCAGCACCAGATTTAATATTTGCCTGTTGTGCAAATACTTTTTGCAGGTCTTTCAGGTGATGATCTACCGCTTCTTCAGCATATAACTGCATACGTGGGTTGATGGTTGTATAAATCCTCAGACCATCACGGTACAGGTTATATTCAGAACCGTCAGATTTCTTATGCTCTTTACACCATTGTTTCAGTTCATCTCTCAGTACTTCGCGGAAGTATGGAGCGAGACCTTTGTTATGATCTATCTTATTGTAGCGCAGTACGATTGGCGTGCTCTTCGCCGCCGCTTCTTCTGCGCTGGAAATGAATTTATTTTTCGCCATCAGCTCAATCACCGTGTTACGGCGATCCAGCGCTGTTTTCGGATTTCTGCGGGGATTGTACAAATTGGTACCCTTCAGCATACCGATCAGGGTGGCAGCTTCTTCGATGGAAAGGTGACCGGCATCTTTACTAAAGAATGTGCGGGCGCCATTTTCAATACCATATACGTTATCACCGAAAGGTACGGTGTTCAGGTACAGGGTAATGATTTCCTCTTTCGTGAAGTTTCTTTCCAGCTTTACGGCAATCAGCCATTCCTGCATTTTCTGGAAACCTCTTTCAATTATATTTTTAGAACGCTGTACACCGGAATTATCCGCCTGCAGGTTCAGCGCTAACTGCTGGGTGATCGTACTCGAACCTCTCTTTTTACCGATTGCGAGGTAAAAAGGGATGGCCATCGTACCATATGGGTCGATGCCAGAGTGATCATAAAAGCGTACATCTTCGGTAGCTACCAGTGCATTGAGCACATTCCTGGAAATTTCATCATAATCAGAGCTGGACCTGTCTACCTGGTAATATTTACCAAGTATAGTACCGTCATCCCCAATTACTTCAGAGGCAAGGGCTGCCCTGGGGTTTTCCAGGGTCTCCATGGATGGCATGTTGCCGATGATACGGAAATTGATCAGCAATAAAAGCAAAATGAACACTCCCGTCAGCGATAACACAGTCAACCACAATATTTTAACTGATTTTTTCATACAAGATTTTGAATTATAAATGCGTCAGCCCGCATAGCTCGTCTGTAATAGCAATTTACGGGCCTTTTTTGCCGGAATCAGGTGTAACAGCAAGACAAAACTATTAAAAAAAATTTTATTACCTCCCCATTAGCAAAATCGCCTTTGCCAGCGGCAAAAGCGATTTCCAGCGTCATTGAGTTTATGTCCCTTATTGTTCTATTATATA
>Ga0316604_10003439_pt1 | contig 11114 bp, 9 predicted proteins | sample OWC_soil_day20_C_FD_207650 | JGI IMG/M metagenome (GOLD analysis project Ga0316604, IMG submission 207650) | Wetland soil microbial communities from Old Woman Creek delta, Ohio, United States - OWC_soil_day20_CT | ecosystem: Environmental > Terrestrial > Soil > Wetlands | place: USA: Ohio... | reverse complement strand
TCATCATCTGTCAGAACCATCAACCAGACCTTATCATTTGTGGTGCCCACTTACGCGGTACCGGAGGCCACCATTTTATTATGGCCCTCAGAAATGATCCGGCTTATGATCACATCCCGCTCATATTCATCAGCTTGCGGGATAACCGACAGGAGATGCGTATGGCCATGAACCTCGGCGCCGACGATTACCTGGCCAGACCCTTCAGGAAACGGGACCTGCTCCTCAGCATCCGCTCCCGCCTGGGTCGCTTCGCCAAATTTAACCACGTCAGACCTCCTGAAGAAACCAGCACCGTCTCTCTGGCCAATCCCAACACTGCTCAGCAAACTTTGTATCACAGATTGGGTAAGGCAGAAAACAGGATCATTAAAATGATCGCTGAAGGTAAAAGTACCAGGCAAATGGCTGACGAACTAGGCGTGTCTATCCGCACAATCGAGAATCATCGCTACAGAATTGCCGGAAAACTAGGTGTTTCCGGTCGTAACGCACTCACCGAATTCGTGATCAGGAACATTATTCAGCAACAAAAATCTTAATTCCAGTGTAATTGGTTTTTGCTTAAAACATTGCAGTTCCGACTAAACATCGCTGATGTATGATGCTTCAGCGATGTTTAGCTGCATTTTTTAAAAATTGACATTATCTTAGCCCCACCACCATCCTACCCACCATTGTAAACCAGATAATGCATGCACAAACCATCTTTACTAACAGCTTTTTATTTTTGCTTCGCATCCATGGCCTATGGCCAACATTATACCATGGAAGCCGTTACTGCTTACCCCTTTCCTTCTGAACTCACTGCTTCGGCACAGGGTTCTAAAGTGGCATGGGCTGTAAATGAACAGGGAAAAAGAAATGTATATGTGGCCACCGGGCCTGACTTTTCTCCCCGCAAACTTAGCAACTATACACAGGATGATGGACAGGAAATAACCAGCCTCTCCATATCTGACAATGGTAAATGGGTCGTGTATAGCCGGGGCGGCGATCATAGCGGCAGAGAGGGTTTCAACCCTGTCAATCCTGCACATGATCCTATACCTCCAAAAACTGAGATCTGGTCTGTCCCATTTGATGGCGGTCCTGCCAAAGTATTGTCTGATGGGGATTTTCCGGCCCTGTCACCGCACAGTGACAGCGTTGCCTTCGTAAAAGGAGGACTGGTATACATCGTAGCCGTCGATGGCTCTGCACCTGCAAAGGTTTTATTCAGTATCAAAGGTACCAGTAGCTCGCTGGAATGGTCGCCCGATGGTAGCAAACTCGCTTTTGTATCTGATCGTAGTGGTCATAGTTTTATTGGTGTTTATACAAATCCTACCACTCCTATTCAATGGATCTCACCCGGGTTTTCACAGGATAATTCCCCCCGCTGGTCGCCGGATGGGCAGCAGATTGCCTTTGTCCGGACACCGGGTACAGGCGGTGCAACAGATTCTATCCTGCCCCGCCGTCATAAACCGTGGGAAATAAGGACGGCCAATATCAGTGATGGGAATTCAAAATTACTGTGGAAAGCACCTACTACATTAAGTGGTTCTGTTCCCACTACCGATGGCGCGACCAACCTGCATTGGGGAGCGAATAACCAGGTGACTTTCCTGTCTTATCATGATGGATGGCCTCATCTCTATTCGATTCCAGGTACTGGTGGTACACCGCTTTTACTCACACCCGGCAACTTTATGTGCGAACAGATCTCGCTGACGGCCGATAAAAAATGGCTGGTGTTTAGTGCGAACAATGGCCCCTCTCCACAGGATATAGACCGGCGCCACATAGCCCGGGTACCTGTTGATAAAGCAGCGATGGAAATGCTCACTACTGGTGATGGCATTGAAACTTATCCTGTAGTAACAGGCGATGCACAAACTGTGATCTTATTTACTTCCAATGCACAGCAACCCCTGCTCGCCGCAAAGATGCCTTTTGGAAAGGGGAAACCTGCATTGATAGGCGCCTCTCTTCTTCCTACAGATTTCCCATCTGTAAAACTGGTTACACCTACACAGGTGATCTTCAAAGCACCTGATGGAACACCTGTTCATGCACAATTATATCAACCTGCAGGTGGTCCTGCCAGGAAGCCTGCCATTGTATATGTACATGGCGGACCTCAACGCCAGATGGTATTAGGTTGGCACTGGATGGATTATTATTCTATTGATTATGCTTTAAATCAATACCTCGTAGATAATGGGTTCATTGTTTTAGCCATCAATTACAGGTTGGGGATAGGTTATGGCTATGAGTTTCATAAACCCGCCAGTGCAGGGGTATTAGGTGCTTCCGAATACCAGGATGTGAAAGCTGCAGGAGAATGGCTGGCGGCACAATCACAGGTAGATGCTAAAAGGATTGGTATTTATGGAGGTTCTTATGGTGGCTTCCTCACTGCTCACGCATTAGGCAGGGATTCAAAATTATTTGCAGCTGGCGTAGATATTCATGGGGTGCATAACCGGATGCAATTCTCCGCACCTCCTACTGCTACCCCTGCACCAGATGCTGATACTGCGGAGAAAGTAGCGTGGCAATCATCGCCTGTTGCACATGTTGACACATGGACATCACCTGTGTTATTGATTCATGCAGATGATGACAGAAATGTAAACTTTAATCAAAGTATCGATCTCATTAACAGGTTGGAGCAAAAAGGTGTGCATTACGAAATCCTGAGTATTCCGGATGATACGCATCACTGGATGAAATACAGCAATGAAGTCAAGGTCAATAAAGCAGCGGCTGAATTCTTAATAAGGCAGCTTGGTAAATAATAGAAAACGCCCCTTACAAGGGGCGTTTTCCTATCTTTCCTAAATGTGTATCTGTAAATCCTGTTACATACTTTAACCCATACCCAAACACCCTATCCATCGAAGAATGCGCAAACAGTATAATTCCTACAAACAACCACAACTCACTATGCGACATCCATCCTAAACAATAGATCACAAATGCTACTGCCCGGTGATGTACGAAGTTATATACATATGCACCTGCTTTTGGCCCTGCCAGGTATGCGACCATCGATAAGTCAGGCAACAGCAGACAAGCGGGGAATAGCCACCAGACGTAGGCTGACTGTAGATGGAATGATACAAGCGCAATGAAAAAGAATGCGACTTCTTCGAGGGTGATGAGTGTTTTCATCTATAAATTTAAGCCAATTCCGTTCGGATATTCGTTGGAATTTCGGCGTTTTATCACTCAGGCTGCATATTAGTCGCTATTCCTATCCTGTTCCAACTATTTATCACTATCGTCGCCATGATCACCTGCGCAATCGTCTGGTCATCCAACACCTTTGCTGCCGCTGCATACGTTTCATCCTTTACATGCCCTTTACTAATTTCCGTTACTTCCTCTACCAGCGCCAGTATCGCTCTTTCTTCTGCTGTAAAAAAAGGAGTTTCCCTCCACGCTGATAATGTATAAATCCTTTGCTCTGTCTCGCCTAACTTTCTTGCATCTTTCGTATGCATATCCAGACAATACGCGCAACCATTAATTTGTGATGCTCTTATCTTTATCAACTCGCGTTGAATAGGTGTCAACTTTGTACCATGTACATATTTCTCAAAAGCCATCATCACTTTGTAAGCTTCGGGTTCTACTTTACTAATGTCAATTCTGTTTTGCATATCAATTTGTTTTTGTTGTTGACACAAAGTTGGGGTAGAATTGCCCTTGAAAATCTTGAACTAGTTCAAGATCGCTTAGCCCTGATCTTACTTAGGAACTCTGCACTAAACCCGAGGTAAGAAGCTAACATATATTGGGGAATACGCTGTATAAACTCCGGGAACAAACTATTAAAATTATTATATCTTTCCTCTCCACTCGTGGTAAAAATATACTTAATCCGCATCATAGAAGCCGCATAAGATCGCTGTAAGACCAATCTGAAATACCGCTCCATTTTAGGTACCTGCCTAAACAATTCATCTTCCTTTTCCTTATCCAGCACCAGTAATTCAGTAGGCTCTACAGCCTGTATACAAAACTCCGAAGGCTGTCGCCTTTCCAAACTATCATAATCCGCTATCCACCAGTTTTCCAGTGCAAAATGCGTAATCTGCTCTGCGTCGTTTTCTCCGACGATGTATTGCCGCAACAATCCTTTTATCACAAAATATCTCCCTGTGCAGATCTTGCCCTGTTTGAGCAAATATGTTTTCTTGCTCACTTCTTCATATCTCATGCAGGATAATAACAGCTCCTGTTCCTCGCTGTTTAATTCTACAAAGCGTTGTACATGTTGTAGCAGTCTTTCCATAGTGATTCAAAAAGAAGAGGGTGTATTAATGGTCTGGCTGTTTCCATCAGGTACCGAATAAAAACAGACTGTATCGTAATGATGATACAGTCTGTTTAAAAAAGTTATTCATATTTCGCAGGCGTACCCTTTGCTGGTGTCGCCTCTTTAATAAATTTCCTGAGGTTCTCTGTAGCAGTAGCCAGATCGTCCTTGCGCAGGTACATCATATGTCCACTTCTGTAACCTTCCCATTTGATACGGCTTTTCAGTTTACCCCCTGGATCCAGTTGCCAGATGCTATACTTTGCATTGAAATAATCACAGGCTCCGTCATAGTAACCAGATTGTACCAACAGGTGCAGGAAAGGATTCTGTGCAATTGCCTGACGCAGGTTTTCGCCAGTCTTATTATTCTGGTTATCCCATGGCCATACCTGTCCGAACATGTTATATTTCAGATCAGTTTTATATTCCAGTTCATCACGCAGGTAAATGTTGATAGCAGGGGTAAAAGCCTGTAACCATGCAGTCAGTTCTGCATTGTAATCAGGTCTGCTACCCCCATTTTGCTTATCCAGACCTTTGTATCTTGAATCGAGGCGGCCAATGGTATAACCCTGGTCACGCAGTAATTCTTTCCAGAATAAGTTATAGGAAACGATGAGGTTATTTTCCAGGAACACCTGTGCAGATAATCCGCTGTAGCGGCTCATACGTTGTGCCAGTGCTTTACGTTGTGCATCATCCAGAGAGCCGCCTTTTGAAATAGCAGGCACCAGTTCGTTGATGGTAAAGTTTTCTACTTCCGGCAATACATCATTAAGATCTTTGGATTGCAGGTCTGCAGGGAGTTTTTTGTGATACCATGCAGTAGCGGCATAATAAGGAAGGCTCAGTGCCTGATCCAGCGGACCACTGCGTTCAATGCCTAAATCGGTTGGTGATACGAGCACGACACCATTCAGGTACATCCATTGTTCATCCTGCAGTTCCAGTGCTAAACCAGATACACGGGTAGTACCATAGCTTTCGCCGATCAGGAATTTAGGAGAAGCCCAACGGCCTTTGCGGGTTACGAAAGTGTTGATCCATTCTGCCAGGTATTTGATATCTGCATTTACGCCGTAGAAGCGGGAACCAGGAACATCTTTGCTCACAGGACGGGAATAACCTGTATTCACAGGGTCTACGTATACGATATCTGCCACATCCAGTATGGAATTTGGGTTTTCGCGCATACCGAATGGCTGCACAGGATAACCTTCATCATCGATGTTGAGGAGACGGGGACCGGTATAACCAATTTCCATCCAGACAGAAGGGGTGCCGGGGCCCCCATTGAAAGAGATGACCAGTGGGCGGTTTGATTTATCCTTGATGTCTTCCCTTTCGTAATAAGTGTAGAACACCCCTGCCAGTGGGCGCCCATCTTCATCCCAGATAGGCATGCTGCCTGCCTGTGCTGAGTAAGGAACCCGTTGGCCTTTGATAGTGACTTCATGATGGGTCACTACAGCGGAGTCGATTTTCAGTATCCTGCTGGGTGAAATGGGTGCGTCGTTTTTAAATTCTTTATTTTGTGCGTTTACATGGCTGAGTATGCTGCATGACAGCGCCAGTGAGAGACAAAGGATTTTGGTCATAATTCAGGTTTAGAGAGCGTAAAGATAAAAAGTTTTAGCCCTTGGGGGTTACCTTCCATATAATTGGCTGGGGTTACAGGGGCTTTAATTTGTTTACGTCTTATTAACTGATTATGATTCAGTTTCCCATTTATCCATTTTTGCTTCAGTTTACTTCCATTTACCTGAGCGTAATTCCGTTTTCTATTTACTTCTTTTTGCTTCAGTATACCTTTTAATTCATCGCCGCTTCCTCCGTTCCTATCTGGCTTCCGCCCACACAGCCACCGATCCGGCTCCACAGGTAAATTCAGCCCAACCATCCTCTCCCACAGTAATCTCCTCTTCCCTGCTACCCGTTATATCCCTGAATTTTTTCCCTGCATGCCGTTGACCTATTTCCATATGCTTATTCCCCTCTTCTCCATTCGACATGACCACCGCACAACCAGCGCCTGCATGCTCCTCATCTCCCTCTCTCGTCCAACCAATACAATTCGGATGGTCAAAATAATCCCGCTGCATACCATATGCATATTGATCCCTTGCCTTTATCAATTTATCCAACCCTAATACCGGTGCGATCAAAATATGGCAATCATTCCCCTCCCCATCCTTATCGGTATACTCCGCTCCATACAGATCCGCATAAAATACACATGGATACCCATGCTCTCTCAACAAGATCAATGCATACGCAAGTGGTTTAAACCAATCATCCAGGGGGGCCTCCAGCGCCTGCAAAGGTTGCGTATCATGATTTCCTGCTACAGTCACCGCCAGAAAAGGTTTGGTGGCCACCAGCGAATCATCCAGTATTTTACTCAGATCATAATCTTTTCCACACTTTGATGCATGATGCAAATTTTGATGCAGGGAAGAATCAAACAATGACATCCTACCTTCTGTAGCATCTATATATTTCAATAATAAATCCAGGTGCCCAGGTGCCCAATACTCCCCTACTGTAAACATTTCCCGCCCTGCATGCTGCCGCATCTGCTCCAGCCATCCCTTGAAAAAATCAGGGGTAATGTGCTTCACAGCATCCAATCTGAATCCATCGAATTTCACAGTATTATAATACCATTCTCCCCATCTTCTAAACTCTTCCCTCACCTCGGGATTCCGGAATTCCACATCTGCACCCATCAGGTAATCGAAGTTGCCTTTTTCATCATCCACCATATCTTCCCAACCTTCTCCATATTCGTTCTGGATGGTAAAGATCCCGCTCTCCTGCGTATCTGCAGCATAGTCGATCCCCGTAAAACAGCGGTGATCCCATATAAACTGTGAATATTGTCCTTTCCTGCCCGGAAAGGTGAATTTAGTGTAGGCTTCTATTTCATAAGGCTCAGAAATGAATTCATTCCTGTTTTCCAAATCTACCTTCCGCACTGTCACTCTCTCGGTTTCATCTGCACCTATCATATGATTGGCCACTATATCCACATACAGTTGCATCCCTGCATCATGTATAGCTTTTGCGGCGGCAATATATTCTTCTTTGGTACCGAATCTGGTACGTACAGATCCTTTCTGATCAAACTCGCCCAGGTCGTACTTATCGTAAGTGTCATATCCATGGCTGTTAGCCCCATCTGCTCCTTTATAAGCAGGAGGAAGCCATACAGCGTTGATGCCCATCGCAGCTAAGGCTTTGGCATTTTTGTTTACTTCTTTCCATAAACTGCCATCTGCGGAAGTATACCAGTGGAAATACTGGATCATCGTACCGTTTTGCATATCTTTTGCTATCCATTTGGGGATAAATAATATAAATCAAATCATATGCCACCCCAGTTTGGATAGACCAGGTCCTTATCGCCAGGAACACCCTCAGAGATCAATCACCACCCCATTCCGGGTAAATAACATCTTTATCTCTTGCCAACGGAGTTACTTTCACAGATCAATCACAACCCCCTGTCCGGGTAAACAACATGCTTCTCCCTTGCCGCCGCAGTTACCTTCACAGATCAATCATACCCCCTGCCTGGATAAATAACATCTTTCTCCCTTTCCTTCGGGGTTACTTTCAATGACACGACCTTCCCCCCTTTCACCACTGCCTCCACAGTCGTTTGATAAGGCGCATGCAATTTGAAAGATACATCCCACTCTCCCGGCCATGCGGGTAATAAATAAATCTTCCTGTCATCCGTTTGTAGCAGCATTTCCTGCACCCCTATCATGGCAGATCCTCCCCAATTATGATCCGGTGTCCAGTCAAAACCCGGGCCCCAGAATGTAGGAAAACGATGTGGCCCATCTTTAAATTTCAATACACTTAATTTCGCTGCATCTGCTGTCATGCCCAATCTGGCAGCAAAGATGGAATACTGTTTCCACCCTGCGTAATCCCATTGCGCTACTGCCTGTGGATCGTATTTATAAGTATTAATAGCAGTATCCAATCCTGGTTTTCCAATGCCATAAATCCCCCAGGGAAATACAGGATAAAGTTGTGGCGTTTCCCTGTTCTGAATTCTTTCCCATTTCTCTGCTGGCAAAATAGTGGTATGACCTTCATATTCACCTAAAGGAATGGGTGGCAAATGTGCTAACATCGTATCCCATTTTGGATCAGGTGCAACCACTATCAATCTTTGTAAAATCGTCTGCATCGCTGCTATCACAGTAGTGGAATTATAAGTTAGCTTATACGTCTCAGCAGCAGAAGTAGGATAAAATATATAATGCCCCTGTGCATCGAATTTGTGATAATGTGCATCATAAAAAGACAAACAACTATCTATAAACGGCAGGTATTTTTGTAAGTTCACACCATCATATCGCTGCTCATCCAGCATCATCAGACAAAACTCAAACACCGTTTCCCATTCATACTCCAACCACTTATTATATTCTACACCAGGGTCAGTACCAGCCGGTCTTTTCGGGTGATACTCCGTTACATTCGGCAGACCAAAATTTTCTATCTGCTCTGTAAAGCATGCCCCGACATGGTTCCAATACACCCTGCTACGCAAAGATGCATTGTGCAACATGCGCATGTAAAAATCAAATTGTGCTTTTAACATTTCTCCATCTCCGTTTTTCAACATGGGGAAATAAACCAGTCGTTGATTTTGCGCGGTCATAGTACCACCACCCCATGCCCTGAAGTCAGGAGAAAAATGTTTACTGCTATCTACATAACAGGGATCAAATGTGAATAACCCGCCGTTGAATTTTGTAGGCCATTCACCAAATGCATTGCAGGCTAACTGATAACGGAATAATTCATAATTACGGTCTATTGTACGAACAGCAGCATCTTTACTATCAATATGAATATAGCTACGATTCCAGAATTGTTTCCACCATTTGATGCTGCTTCTCCGCCCTAAAGACGGCTCAATGGATATCTTTATCGATACAGGGTTCGATAGAGATTTCGATGTAGATTTCGATACAGGTTTGGATTCCTTTATCAATGCCCACAGCCCCTCTTCCCAATCCTTCGATGTATTCGTCTGTGCTACATGCAGTCCGATCGTTATTTCCTGCGACTTGACCTGCTTAGATGTTCTCAATTCCCACCCACGATATTTTGTATCTGCATACTGGCCATCCGTATTTCCCCCTGCTATCATCCCTTTCCCCTGCATAATTCCTCCAAAAGTATTATGCCGGATAGGATTATATAACTGATCCTTCACCGCAGACATTCCTTCCATCCTCACTGTATAATCAAAAATATCCTCCTTATCATCCCTGTTGCGATGATAAAACTGTACCCTATTTCCCACAAAAGAAACAGTATCCTTATAAGTCGTAATCGGAAAAGCTTGTAATTCTTTATATGAATTCGCCCTGCACTCTACCGCATCTGTAATAACATGATCCTCATATCTCCATGATTCATAAACAGCACTCATCCGCACTGCTGTTTTACTTTCCATACTCACATGCACAACCGGATGAAATACATCTACCCACAATACTATGCGTACCCCACCTCCACTTACAATCACACTCCCATCCTCCAAGTGCAACTCCTGCCTGAAATCCCCCTTGTCAAATGGCCTGCCTTCTATGCGTACTCTTACCCTCCCCAACTTGAGCATTGCATTATTCTCATCAAATGTACCGCTGCGCGATAAATAAAATAGGAGATCCCCCTTTTCTACCCACACATTCAACCCAATATCTCCACCTCCACAAGGCATAGATTCTCCTGCATGCCGGCTTTGGGTATTCCATACCAGCTGCGCATTCGTTTTCAAACAAAAAATCAATAAACAGGATAACAAAAGTCGATATAACATGGAATTGGTTGTAAATGCTACACTTAAAAATACAGCATACGCTTTCAAAAATAAAATCTCCCTTTTATATTGTTATTGTCTGCCCTCAATTTGTCCATCCATCCAATTTAGCCCCCTTCTAATAAAATAGTAGTGTATCAATTTCAATTTTCTTAAAAAAATCACCCGAATCTTCCACGCAGTTGTCGTAGGCAACTGCGTGGAAGATTCGGAATGGGCCTGCGGCCGGCTTGACTAAATTCAAAATGACACACTACCAATAAAATACTTTTTTATCTTTTATTAATTCCACCCTATCTTTGCCATATGTTCTCAAAAACCTGCGAATACGGCATCAGGGCAATGATCTATATTGCACAGCAATCCAAAAATAACGTCAAAGTCGGCGTTAAGGACATTGCTGCAGGTATCGACTCCCCTGAATACTTCATCGCCAAAATCCTGCAGGAACTTACAAGGAAAGGCTTACTCCTCTCCTTCAAAGGCCCCACCGGCGGCTTTTACCTGGATGACAAAGCCCTCCAATGCTCTATCGCCAACATCGTCAAAGCCATTGACGGCGACAAGATCTTCTCCGGCTGCGGACTCGGCCTGGATTATTGCTCAGAAAGCAAACCCTGTCCCATCCACCACGAGTTCAAGAGAATCAGAGAAGATATGGCTAATATGTTGAACAACACCAGACTGGACGAGTTTCACGAAAAACTCACTAAAGACATTGGGTTCCTGAAACGCTGACATTTTTTTTATACTAATAAAAGACAAAAAGGTATTAAATTATGCTGACCGATATTACAACTGAAGAAGACATACAACTCATGGTGCATACCTTCTATGCCCGGGTAAGAGAGGACAACACCATAGGTCCCATCTTCAACGCCCGCATCAAAGACTGGGATACCCACCTGCAGAAACTATGTAACTTCTGGAGTACACTCCTCCTCT
>Ga0316604_10003438_pt1 | contig 11115 bp, 9 predicted proteins | sample OWC_soil_day20_C_FD_207650 | JGI IMG/M metagenome (GOLD analysis project Ga0316604, IMG submission 207650) | Wetland soil microbial communities from Old Woman Creek delta, Ohio, United States - OWC_soil_day20_CT | ecosystem: Environmental > Terrestrial > Soil > Wetlands | place: USA: Ohio... | reverse complement strand
CATTGAATTCCAAATCAATGCTGGAAGTGCGTAATAATGTTAAAATCCCTATCGCTTCCGGCGAAAGAATTTACACCAGGTTCGGCTACAGGGATTTCTTTGAGAATCGATCCATCCAGGTAATTCAACCGGATATCTGTCTTTGCGGCGGCATTACCGAGGCCAAGAAAATCTGTGATATGGGCCATACGTACGACTGCGCAGTTCAAATTCATGTTTGTGGAAGTCCTATTTCCAAGGCGGCTGCCTTGCAGCTGGAGGCAGTTATCCCAAACTTTATCATCCATGAACATCATCAAAGAGCTCTTAATCCGGAAAGCCGGGCAACCTGTCTTTACGATTATCAGCCAGTTGACGGGAAATACAAGGTGCCCGATAGACCTGGAATTGGGCAGGAATTAACACCGGAGACAATTGCGAAGTGCAATATTGTTACTGTAACAAGAGCCAAAAAATATATGAGTTGACTAGGCGCTGCTAGCGCTGATTCCGTAGCTCGGCTTGATGATAATCCACCATGAAGTTGCGGAAAATGATGGCGGGTTTTGACAGATAACGCTGCTTTTTCCAGAAGATCGCCTGGGTGCGGCGAAGCCCCGGATCGATAATGTCTACAAATACAGCATTGCCCAAAGCCCCAGCCTTGGCGCCTGATTGAGTGGTTAGCACAATTCCGTATTCAGCGGCAAGCATCTTTGAACGCAACATGTAGTCACATTCCATGATGATTTTTGGCGAAAATCCGGCCATTTTGCAGAGAGATTCAAAGAAGAGACGCATGGAAAAGCCTTTTGAAACCACAATGAAATTTTCGTCTTTTGCCTCAATCAACCGGACTGCTTTCCGCTGAGCAAAAGGGTGATTAGGGTATACGGCCAGCAGCGGGCGATCGTCAGGATTAAGAATATCGCTATCCCAATCGTTTCCCGGCAGATCAGTGGTGGCCGACATAATAAAGTCGAATTGCGAACAATACGATGCGCTTTCGAATAAATGTGCCTTTATTATGGTGTGTGAAATGGTGATATGCGGATTGGCTTTGATGAAAGACTGCAAAGCATCATGCCAGACAATCGGACTGGTAATTGCAACAGACAAGTGCATTTTTTGATTGTTCTGAGAGTCGAGAATTTCCAGTTTGGCGTTTTCTAACGAAGAGAATACTTCATTGACATGTTTGAGGTAGATTCGTCCATATTCATTGAGATGGATATTACGGCCCACTCTGTCGAACAGTTGAACCCCCAGGTCTTTTTCCAACCTTGCAAGGGTTGCGCTGAGTGAAGGCGCGGATACCATCAGCTCATTGGCAGTTTCGGTCAAGTGTTCCTTCTCGGCGAGTGCTTTGAAGTATTGAAGCTGAAGTAACCCCATTTTATCCACCTGCTTCGATTAAAATCACTCTATTTTACCATACGATTGTTAATTATTAAATTAATAAATAGCAAAGAAACTGATAAATTTCAAAAAACGTACAGCGTAATGAGAGTATCAAAAAATGGCATACTGCCTAATTTATGATAATGAGGAGATGTGAAAATGAACTTACAGGGAAAAATCGCGATCGTCACAGGGGGAGCATCCGGCATAGGGTTTGCTTCCGCAAAAGTTCTTTTGCAGAAAGGCGCTACAGTTGCGATCTGTGACGTCAATGCAGCCCGTATTGAACAAGCGGTGGCTACACTAGCCGAAGTGGGAACTGTTAGAGGATTTGCCGTCGATATTTCCAAGAAAGAACAAATCCAAGGGATGGTTGATTCCTTGTTAGCAGAGTTCTCAAAAATCGACATTTTAGTCAATAATGCCGGCATTACTAAAGATGCACAGTTCTATAAGATGACGGAAGAACAGTTTGATCAGGTGGTTAACGTCAATCTTAAAGGAACGTATCTGTTCAGTAAAGCGGTTATCTCTTCGATGATAGAACAAAAATACGGCAAAATAATCCATCTCTCTTCGGTTTCCGCTTTTAATGGAAACTTTGGACAGACCAACTACGCAGCTACCAAGGCCGCAATCATTGGCATGACCAGAGTTATGGGAAAAGAACTTGGGAAGTATGGGATCAACGTCAATTCGATTGCGCCCGGATCCATTATGACTGACATGTATAGTGCGGTTCCTGAAGAAGCCAAACAGAAAAAATTGGCCTTGATTCCGCTTCGTCGGTATGGCGACCCGGAAGAAGTAGGGAATTTGGTTGCGTTTCTTGCATCCGATGAAGCTGCCTACATTACCGCACAAACTATTGTGATTGACGGCGGGTTCAACTGAGTAGAAGTTTAGGAGGAGAAAATGATATGAGAGAGATCGTAGTCCTTTCAGCTGTCAGAACGCCAATCGGTTCTATTGGCGGGACTCTAAAGAATATCCAACCTGAAGAGCTGTTGTCTGTTGCCATGCAGGGCGCCATTGACCGGGCGGGAATCGAAAAAGATGTAATTGATGAGGTTATAGCTGGACAGGCGAAACAATCAACTGATGCGCCTAACATTGCTCGTGTTTCTTCTTTAATGCTACAAATTCCGGAAGCGGTTCCGGGATATACCGTGCATCGGCAGTGCGCATCAGGCATGCAGGCGATGCTCAACGGGATGCAACAAATTCAATGCGGGTATTCCGATACGGTTCTGGTCGGTGGAACGGAGAGCATGAGCACAGCTCCTTTCTATATTCGCAACGCTCGGTTTGGCGTAGGCAATGGGACTACCCAGTTTATCGATCCCAATACTGAAAGCCAGCCGAAATCTCAGCCCAAAGATCTTTATGGTGTTTTTAACATGATTCAGACGGCTGATAATGTCGCAACGCAGTTCAATGTTTCGCGGCAGGAACAAGACGAATTTGCCTTGTCAAGCCAGCGAAAGGCTGTGGCAGCGATCGATGCGGGGCGGTTTAAGGACGAAATTGTGCCGGTGGTACTGCCGCAAAAGCGAAAAGACCCCATCGTATTTGACACGGATGAGTATCCAAAGCGCGATACCGATATCGAAAAACTGGCAAAACTTAAACCGATTTTTGCCAATGGATCAGTAACAGCCGGAAATGCTTCCGGTAGAAATGATGGTGCTTCCGCCCTGGTCCTTATGGAAAGGGGAAAAGCGGAGCAACTCGGCTTCAAACCGATTGCGAAGATTATTGCAGCTGCAGCAGCTGGAGTAGATCCCCGTATCATGGGCATAGGCCCGGTGGCAGCAACGCGGAAGCTGTTGCTCACGTTGAAACAGCAAGGTCTGGAGCTCAACTCTTTTGGATTATTCGAGATCAATGAGGCGTTTGCCGCCCAAGCCGTCGCTTGTGTCAAGGAACTGGGGCTTGATCCGAACCTCGTTAACGTTAACGGTGGCGCCATCGCTTTAGGGCATCCCTTGGGATGCTCGGGTGCGCGAATTTCCACAACGCTGATTCATGAGATGCGCCGCCGCAAAGTTCGGTATGGGATGGCATCGATATGCATAGCCGGAGGCCTGGGGATGGCCATGGCCTTTGAGGCGTTGTGAAAATCCCCATAAGCGAAAGCGGAGCAGCAAAAAAAGCTGCATAAGAAAAAAGTTTGTTGTATGACACAGGCTTAAAGGAGGTATATGAGATGGATGAAAAGTATCTTGGCGACTATTATTAGCGATCACGTAAATTCACGGTATGGGCAAACTGAGAACAAATCAATGAATTGAGGAGGTGATGTTTTCGTGGCAAAGGTGTTGTTAGTTGAGGCTATTCATGAATCGGGGATGAAAATACTTAGGAATGCCGGCTTGGAAATAGTGATATCTCCATCGACTGATGCCGAAACATTGATCAAGCTCTTGCAGGATGATGTATTCGGAATGATTGTCAGAGCCAGCAAACTGGATGGCAGCGTGTTGGCAGCGGCCAAAACGCTCAAAATTGTGGGGCGGCATGGCGCTGGATACAACAATATTGATGTAGATGCAGCCACGCATTTGAATGTTTTGGTGACCAACGTACCGGGCGCTAACACCTATTCTGTAGCTGAATATGTGATTTCCGCCATTTTGGTAATGTCACGCAAACTGATGCAGGGAGATGCGGCGTTACGGTCGGGAAAACTCTCTCAACCGGGGAAATCTCTTCCCGGGTTAGTAAAGGAGTATGACCTTGGCGGCAACGAACTGCCGGGTCGCTGTTTGGGGATTATCGGGTTTGGAAAGATTGGCCGAAAAACAGCGGAAATGGCTGTCGGTCTTCTCCAGATGAAGGTGATCGCTTTTGATCCTTACGTGAAAGAGGCACCCTTCGGTGTGAGATTGGTGACGGATGTCAAAGATATTTATCGCGAAGCGGATTTTGTTACGCTGCATACGGTTGCGAACAAAGAAACAGAAAATATGCTTGGGACTGCAGAATTGGAGTTGATGAAGCCAACCGCGATCCTGATCAACGCAGGGAGAGGTGAGCTGGTGGATGAACTTGCGCTGGCTATCGCTCTCAAACAAGGAAAAATTGCCGGCGCGGCTCTGGATGTCTTTAAGGATGAACCGCCGCAGATTAGTAATCCTCTATTTAGCGCACCCAATGTTTTATTGACCCCTCATGTCGCCGGTATTACCGACGAAGCGGTGGAAGGTCTGGCTATTGGGTCTGCACAGGCTGTGGCTGATTTATATCTTGGGAAGAAGCCGGCATCCATTGTCAATCAGGAAGTGTGGGATAAGTTGGCGAGCAAAGCCAAGTAGAAACAGGGTGCCGTTTTTACGTATAGGGTGGGTTTAATTCTTGCAATAATATATAAGGAGGAGTTTATTTTGAAAACAACCAAAACTGCACTGGAAAACGCCAAAACTCAACTTGGGGAAGTCGTAAAAATCTTGAACTTGCCACCACATGTACATGCACTTTTGGAAGAGCCAATGCGCCAATTGACAGTGAAATTTCCGGTACGAATGGATGATGGGTCGACAAGAGTATTTGAGGGTTATCGGTTTCAGCATAATTGGGCAACTGGAGCCACCCGTGGCGGGACTCGTTTTCACAAAGATGAAACAGTAGATGATGTTAAAGCCCTCTCAATGTGGATGACCGTTAAGAATGCAGTGAATGATATCCCAAATGGCGGTGCAAAAGGCGGCGTTGTTGTCGATCCGGAAAGCCTATCCAAAGGCGAACTGGAACGCTTGTGCCGGGCTTATATTCGCGCTATCGCTCCCATCGTTGGTCCATGGAATGACTTCCCCGGCGCAGACATTGGTACGAGTGCCGTTACCCAAAGCTGGATGCTTGATGAATGGGAAGCAATCAATCTGCGCAATGAACCTGCGGGAATCAGTGGTAAGGCTATGCCTTTGGGCGGTTCGGCAGGTAGGGCGGAAGCAACCAGCCTCGGTGTGCTTTTTGCTACCAGAGAAGTGGCAAATGTGATGGGGCTGAAAGTAAAAGGCTTAAAAGCAGTTATTCAAGGATTTGGTAAAGTTGGCTGGAACTTGGCGAAACTGATGGAGCGGGATGGAATAAAAGTAATCGCGCTTAGTGATGTCTATGGCGGTATTTATAATGCCGAAGGGTTTGACGTGCTTGATGTGAATGCTCATGTGCAGCGCACAGGAAAACTGGCCGGCTATTCCAAGGCAACGAAAGAAATCTCTAATGCTGAAATTTTAGAACTTGAGTGTGATGTTCTGGTTCCCGCTGCGGTTCAGAGTGTTATTACTCCTGAAAATGCTCCCCGGGTCAAGGCGAAAATGGTGATTGAAGGCGCTAACGGTCCGACTACAACCGACGCGGAAGCAATACTCCTGGAAAAAGGAATTTTCATTGCGCCGGATGTGTTTTCAAATTCAGGTGGTACTCAAGTGGCCCACTTTGAGCGCGTACAGAACCTGCATGATAACCACTGGACGGAAGAAGAGGTTAATGCCAAGCTTGAAGGAATTTTCAAGAATGTTTTCAAAGAGATTTATGCCATACATAAAGAGAAAAAAATTACCATGCGCATGGCTTGCTGGGTGAAGGCAATTAGTCATATCGTCGAAGCAATGCAGTATCGCGGCTGGATCTAAACTAACTTCTAAAAGTAGAGATGACAGGAGCTGAGCCTGCCATCTCTACCCTCAGCAATTTCCAACAAGAAACAGTACGATCATCACACGAGACCCAGGGTACTCCTAAAGTTCTAATAAGAGCATATTTCTCATGAAATATAATTATTTAGGAGGTCAATATGAAAAAACTTTCATTATCCCAAAAAATGGTGTTGGCAATTGTTTTAGGATCGCTGCTCGGGATTACTACAGAGATGAGAATCGCCCCGTATCTGGCTCCATTGGGAAAAATATTCATCAATTTATTAAAAATGGTTATCGTACCATTGGTCATTAGTTCTATTACTTTGGGTGTCGCGCAAATCGCCGATTTGAAGCAATTCGGTCGTCTTGGCACCAAAGTGGCGCTGTTCTATTTCGTGGGGACCATCATCTCTGCATGCGTAGCTGTAGCGGCTGGGCTCATTATTCAACCAGGCGCAGGATTCGTGGCAGCGGCTGCGGGAAAGGTTAAAGCGGCGGCGCCTCCACCGATGGCAGATGTCATTGTGGCCTTTGTACCCAGCAACATTGTTCAAGCAATGGCGAATATGGACATGAATGCATTAATCTTTTTCTCAATCATGTTGGGCATTTCCTTGATTTTGATTGGCGATGCGAAAGAACCGGTTGTTGAGGTACTGAAGTCCCTAAATGAAGCTATGATTAAGATGACGGGTATATGCATCCAATTTGCCCCGATAGGCGTGTTTGCGCTTATGGCGAATACAACGGGAAAATACGGCCTCACGATACTGAAACCGTTAGCCAAATTCTTCTTTACGGAATATTTGGCGATGGCCATTGTCATGTTCGGGTTATATGGATTTATCGCTCACTTCATTGCCAAGGTAAATTTTATTGAGTATTTGCGGAGAATTAAAGACGTTATGATCATGGCTGTCAGTACTGTCAGCAGTGCTGCCACGTTACCGCTGGAACTAGAAGTAGCGACGAGCAAGCTCGGTATTCCTAAACACCTTGCCGGGTTTTCACTGCCACTCGGCGCCACGATGAATCAGCACGGCGCAGCTATAAACATAACAATTTGCGTCCTGTTTTCGGCACAAGCCTTCGGTTTGGAGCTAGGCGCTGGACAAATTCTTACCATTGCTTTTTTGGCGATCATCATGTCGACTGGAACATCCGGCGTTCCCTCTGCCGGTTCAGTATTTACCCTGATGATACTGGACAAATTTGGGTTGCCGAGTGAAGCGTTTGCAATGATACTCTCCGTATATGTTTTGGTGGATATGGGCAGCACATTGCTTAATATTGTCGGTGATCTCATTTGCGTCAACGCTGTGGCGGAAAGCGAAGGCATACAAATGCGTGAGGTGTGGGATAATCCCGTACCAGCCCCAGATTCTTCAACCAGTGGTGGAGTGTGAGAAAAGAGTAAGATAAATTTAGGTAACAAAGTAAATCAAAACGTTCACCCTGTGATGGGCGGACGTTTTGATTTACTGTATTTATTAAAAGAAAAACAAAAAATGGCTATTCACAAGACCGGAGTCATCGGGTCGGGGCTGATGGGCAGGGGATCGCTCATGATGCGGCATTGAATTGTATTGGCAATCGGTTCGCGGACGCGGGACAATTTGGCGATGGCGCCGTCGAATTAAGTGCAGTGATTTAAGTTGGGTGGAAGGTGAATCAATTCAGGATATGAAGTCACTACACCTTATTAGGATTGGCCTGCTGGCTTTTTACCTATTGGGGTTCATCGTCAATTCATTTGTGAACATCCCTTTTTTGCTTGAGATCAGAGCTGTCGCCGCGCTGATCTTTTTTGGCTGCAGTTTTCGCTTGCTAAAGCCTTTAAATGCAAAAATATGTTTCTCATTACTCTGCATTGGTCTGTGTTTGTTGACGTTACGCGAAAATGGTTTTGGATTCTGGGGGCGCGCAGTAGTCGAAAACGCCGGTATAATCTCCTTAATCCTGATGGTCCCCTTGCTCGGTCTCATTCTGCGTTATGCACCGTATGAAGAAGTAATTGGCAATATTGCCACGCGCTATATCCGCTCGGAATTCGGCTACTACACCACGATACTGCTGGTGGTCAATCTGTTTTCCACATTGATGTCGATGGCGGCGGTTCCTTTTTGCTATCAGCTAATCAGAGCCAATGCCACGAAGTATAGCAAGACGATATTGGCCAAAGCCCTTAGCCGTGGATTTTGCGCCAATATGCTATGGTGCCCGAATTTCATAACGGTTGCGGTGGTGTTGCAGTATTTGAATTTGTCCTGGAATGAACTGGCGCCAACCGGCTTCTTCTTTTCGCTAGTCGCACTTGCGCTCGCCCTCGTGATCGAAAAGTTTTCCTTGACCCGATCAGACGAAAATGAAGTCCGTGACGCGGCACCCCAGCCTGTGGAAACCGAACTGTCCCAGGGGGAATTGAAATATTTATATTGGCTGGGGCTGCAAATCCTATTGGTTTTACTATTAGTGTCTTTCCTTAGTTACAGCTTGGGTAAAAATGTGTTTGTTACGGTGCCTTTGGTTTCATTGCTGTTTCCGCTTATTCTTGCTTTGTTATTGCGCAAATTACCGATGTTTTGGGATGGAATCGAGAAGTATCTGACGACTACTTTGCCGGGGATGGCCAATGAGTTTATGCTGTTTTCCGCTGTCGGCTTTTTTGGATTTGCTCTTGCGGGTACTACGCTCGCGAAATCAGCGATTGATAATTTACTTGTTTATTTTTCCGCGTATCAAAGCATCATACCGCTGCTGATCATTTGGACGGTCGCAGGATTGTCCATGATTGGGATACACCCCATCATTACGATACCTTCTCTGGCAATTTGTCTGGCGGATACGACGCTGGGGATGTCGAATATTCAATTGGCGATACCGCTGATGACCGGTTATATAATTTATCTGATTCTTTCACCGGTTTCCAGCATGTCGATGCTGATAGCCGGGCTACTGGGCCGCAGTGTGTTTGATGTGAGCGTCCGCATTAATTTGACGTATTCGGTGGCGCTATCCATTAGCACGGTGTTGATTTTGAAATTGTTGGCTTGATCCGGGAGAGGCGGGGCAACGAAGAAATAGAGACAGAAGTAAATAACAACAGAAACGATGACAGCCGTGGAACTTGCGGCTGTTGTTTTTTTCGTCTGGGCGCGATTATCTACAGGATTTGGCAGCGTGAGCGTGTAATTAAAATAAGACTGAAAAAATAGTATCAACCATCGCCAGCTGTCAAGGAATACTTGACAGCTGCTGCAGAACAATCTAAATGTGATTATTTCTGTCGGATATCAGGTGAAGTCCTTGCGCGGCGTTTGAAAGAATGTCTGATCAAGGGCTTCGCCCTGGATGATGCAAAGCTGAAGCGAGACGGCGGCGGGGATTATTTTGACGAGTATTGATTATGACACGCGGGCTGATGACAGCAGTGTGGAGTTGATGGGGAGGTGATTGCATGAGCGAAGACCGCAAAGTTTTATCGAGCCTATTATTGGAAGAAATCCGAGGATTGATTACGACTGCCCGCTCGATGGCCGTTCGTAATATTAACTTGTTGCAAGTGCGGATGAATTTTGAAATAGGCCGCAAGATTGTCGAAGAGGAGCAAAAAGGAACTGCGCGGGCTGCTTATGGGAAGCAGTTGCTCGTGGAGTTGTCGGCGCAACTGACGGCAGAGTTCGGCGCGGGTTTTTCAGCAACCAATCTTAAACTTATGCGTCAGTTTTACTTTTTCTATGCGCAGAGGATTGGTCAGACGGCGTCTGACCAATTCCCTTTTTGTCTTAGCTGGTCCCACTATGTATTCCTTGTCGGTATTTCCAATGAAGCGGAACGATCCTTCTATGAAATTGAATCAGCTGAGCAGAACTGGTCGCTACGCGAACTGCGTCGACAGTTCGATTCCGGCTTATATGAACGGTTGGCGTTAAGCCGCGACAAAGACGGTGTTCGGGAACTGGCGCAGACCGGGCAAGTCATCGCTAAACCGCAGGACATGTTCAAAAATCCTTACGTGCTGGAGTTTTTGGGGCTGGATGAAAAGACCCGTTTTTCCGAAACTGAGCTGGAAAGCGCCATCATCAGCAAACTGGAGCAATTTCTGCTGGAACTCGGCAAGGGATTCTTGTTTGAGTCGCGGCAAAAGCGCTTTACCTTTGCGGAAGAACATTTCTTTGTGGATTTGGTGTTCTATAATCGCTTGTTGCGTTGCTATGTGCTGATTGATCTGAAAATCGGTAAACTAACGCATCAAGACTTGGGTCAGATGCAGATGTATGTGAACTATTTTGACCGGCATGTGAAGCGGCAGGATGAAAGCCCAACCGTCGGCATTATCTTGTGTCGCAAAAAAAATGACGCGTTGGTGGAAATCACTTTGCCGCAAGATGCCAATATTCACGCTTCCGAGTATCAGCTTTATTTGCCCAGCAAAGCGGAACTGCGACAGAAATTGCTGGATTGGGCGGCGGAAGATGAAACATGATTTCTTCGTCCCATTGCTGCGGGGATAGCTTTGCGCTCATGGATGTATGGCTGCCAAAATGGAAATTCGTCAAGGAAGAGCTGAATCGGTTGCCGGTAGGGCATGAAGACTGGAAGTATTGAAGGGGACAAATCTGGTGTGGTAGGTGCAGACAGGCTTCGCGTTTCCCGCAAGACTGCCGACGGACTGGAATGGGCAAGCCGTTGCTGAAATCACTTTGGCGGAACATATTCGGAGCGTTCTTGTACAGGACTTCATCTGCATTTTCCGCGTTTACAGAATTCGGTGGATAAAAGAAGGAATTGAGTTGGGCGTTTTCCCCATTTAACGACTATCACGAGGTGGAATAAATCATGGAGCAAATCACACTGCACACCCCTGCGGAGGATTTTGTCGACATTACCGGGCAAGTCCGCCAGATCGTGGCAAAAAGCAAAATCCAAAACGGCCTATGCCAGATCTTTGTGCCGCATACTACTGCTGGGGTGACGATCAATGAAAACGCCGACCCGGATGTCGTGACGGATATGCTGGCAGCATTGAAACGGATGGTGCCGGACTTGCCGTACCGCCATGGCGAGGGAAATTCTCCTGCTCATGTAAAAA
>Ga0316604_10003437_pt1 | contig 11116 bp, 8 predicted proteins | sample OWC_soil_day20_C_FD_207650 | JGI IMG/M metagenome (GOLD analysis project Ga0316604, IMG submission 207650) | Wetland soil microbial communities from Old Woman Creek delta, Ohio, United States - OWC_soil_day20_CT | ecosystem: Environmental > Terrestrial > Soil > Wetlands | place: USA: Ohio... | reverse complement strand
TGATAGCTAAACCTGTCAGAAATATAGTAATAAAATTAATTAAAAATAAGGGGGATAAGAGTTATGTCCACTAATTCTGAGAATTTTGTTAAGGAAAATCTAAATGCCATCTTCGAAAATTTTGAGAAATTTATTTCTACCAAGACGGTTGTTGGTGAGCCTGTCAAAATCGGTGATACAACATTAGTGCCGTTAATTGATGTGTGCTTTGGCGCTGGTACTGGTGGAGGGGATGGCATTGATGAAAAAGGATGTAAGGGAATTGGCGGTGGAGGTGGCGGCGGCGCAAAAATATCTCCGGCAGCTGTACTTGTTATTAAAGGTGACAGTGTAGAAATGCTGCCAGTAAAAAAAGGTGGCAGTTTTGAAAAACTGATTGATATAGTTCCGGAGATAGTTACAAAGTTTACCTGTTGTAAAAATGACAAAAACGATAATTTAGAAGAATAAATTGATGTGATTCTATATCATCTAATTTATTTAGCTGGCTAAGGAGAAACGATAATTAATTGATAACCATAAATCCGATGATCAAGGTAAGTTAATTAACATGCTCGACCCAATAATCAGAGAGTGGTGCAATTATTACTTCACAGTGGTATAAAAGAAATATTATCCAAAGCCAATTACGCAACCTTTCAAATGCTGTGGGCTTGGGCAAAACGCAGGCATCCAGAGGCTCGGTTTTGGAGCTAAGTCAACAGGGCGCCCCGTTGACTTAGGCTAACTTGGTAACGACGAAAAAAGTAGAACCTCTTGCCAAATTTTCGTGAATTGGCAGGGGTTCTCTTTGTTTTTATAGAATGAGGTAACGTAAAATTTATGTTATAAATAAGATGCAATGAGTCAAAGAACCGTCGATTGACTCATTTGCCACTCAAGTTGCGCTTTTATCTCAGTACGAGCGCTCTCCTGTCGGCGGACATAGGTGGTTGCTCCATCCACTTATGCTTAATCATTAGCATACAAGCATCTTCTAGATACTGTGACGTTTCTGTCATCAGCCGAATGTAGCTGCCAGATATATCTACCCTCTGGATAAAGGCCAGCGTCGTACCGTAGTATGTGAGTGCAGCCTGAGAGGCGAGAATAGTATGATGTAGCATCAGTTTGTCGGAGAACGGTGCTGAAGTGGAGTTGGTAACCTCGGAGTCTAGACTTGCAGGGGTAGGTATGTCGCTATTGGTGAGAAGGGAGGCATGTATTTTGATATGTTTATCAACTATTTCCTTGCCCCTCAGGAAAAATTTCCGTAGCTCTCGCGATTCTGCTACCTGGGCGAACCCCATTAAGAGTGCCTTACTCATCATGTTCTTTTGGCTGCATAAGTAAATATTTGCAATTTCTATCGCAATTAAAGGCCGCTGGCTCCCGAAAAAACTGCCGAAGAAGTCGGTGTCCTGAATATACTCCGTTTTCTCTGGGGGTGATATATAGGGTGACCTTCCATAGAAGCCTTTAGCTTGTTCCACCTGAACTGCTTTTTCATCAATTTGAATCAGATCAGTGATACACTGATTAAAATGCTTCCTCACATCCTGTCTGACAGATGTAGTAAGCGCCAGAGCATATGTAGCTAAGCCAAGACGGGAAATGTTGCGTATATAAGAAAGGAAAAACGAGTCAGAATAGAGTCTGGGTGCGTCAGTATTAACATCGTTGTCTGTAAATCCTATAGGCATTGGGTAATTGTCACTTTGAAGAAGTTTACTGTTTCTTTGGATTTTATTCTGGGTTACTTGTTGGATAGAGTCAATGACCTGACCTATATCCTTATCTTCGTTTTGCGCTAGAAAATATTTATACATGCAATTTGTCAAAGTCGCATTCACATATTGGGCCCAAAGTACGCCGACCTCAGGGGCGGTAAGATGGTTTTCTGATTCTTGTTGCATTAAATCGTCTCCCTTTGCTATAAGTATGTTGTCAATGGACAATGCGCATTTTGTTCACATGAAGCTTTTGGTTACAGCAAAAATTCTTCTTTGTTATTCAAGGTTCCTACGCTTAGTGAGAGGGTGAAGTCCTTTTTCAACACCAACTGCTGGATGTGAAGCAAAAATTGTAACTATGAGTTAGTTTTAATGAATATTAAAATATTTATACGGTTGCAAAGGGATCTATTTTTGTGTTAAGGGGACGGTTCTTGACTTGAATAGATAAATTTAGTATTATTTAACATATAATTTATAAATACAGAGGAGCGGTTATGCCACGAAATGCAAGAGTGAAAAAGAGCAGTGATGGAATTTATCATGTTATAGAACGTGGAAATGAGAGGAAAGAAATATTTCGTGATGATGGAGATCGTATTAAATTTTTGGACATTATTAACCTAAATCAGAAGCGGTATCAATTCAACGTATATGCATACTGCTTGATGAGCAATCATGTTCATCTGCTATTGGGCTGTAATGGGTGTGATATTTCTCAGGTCATGAAAAGTATAAATATAAGCTATGTAATCTTTTTTAACCGAAAATATCAACGATGCGGACATTTGTTTCAAGACCGTTTTAGAAGTGAATTTATTGATACTGATGCGTATGCAATGGAGGTATCTAGATATATTCACCTAAACCCGGTACAGGCTGGAATGGTTGCTATTGAAGACATTGCTCAATATCCATGGTCAAGCTATAACCAATATATGAATAATGAAACTCAAAGTCAACTGCCAGTAGTTACAAATCTTATACTAGCGATGTTTTCTAATAAGCTAGCACAAGCAATAAGGCATTACCATAATTATTTAATACGAGAGGATAGCGAAACCTTTGTGTGGAAAGATGAGCTATCAACAATATTAGTGAACCCTCCCGGAATCGCGAATATAAGACATTATGAAAATGACCGGCAGGAAGTTGTTGAGATGGTCGCAGCAGAATATGGGGTAGATATAAAAAACAGCAAGGAGTTACCTATGCCTATTCGTAACGAATTAATCCTTAGAATACGCCAAAGATCGCAGTTGACTTTAAGGCAAATTGGTGAAATGTTTGGTGGCATCAGCGAATCAATGGTAAGCAAAATAATAAAAAGCCTCACTCGTTCAAGTCAAGAACCGTCCCCATGAGGACTAAAATATAAGACTCTTGTCGAATTTTATTTGGCAGGAGTTTTTTGTTAACTGGGGAGACTCTAAGGGCAGAATTTGGGCAAAGTTTTTTCTTTTACGAATTTAAGTGTATGGTGTTAGTATTAGGGGCAGTCACATAATCAGAAAGATTTTCAATCGTTTTTGTTAAATATATAGGGTTTGCTTTCATTTTGTAGAATTTATAAACTATACAATGCTAATAAGGATTCTGCGGTATTACGTTGCCAAGAAAGGTGGTGTAGAGCGCGTGAGGACAAATAAAGGTATGGAAAAACAAATAATTTCCTTAAAGCAAAGACGATCTTTATTGGAAGTTGTCAATATCGACGAACTGCGTGATGTATGTGAAAAATTCACATGCTTCACAAGTGCCGTGACAGCGATTCTTGATTTGGAAGGAAACATTATTCTTGAAACAGGTTGGCGGGAAATCTGCACTTGTTTTCATCGCATTAATGCAACAACGCTGCTCCGGTGTCGAGAAAGCGATACCATTCTCGCGGGACAGTTGCGTTTAGGCGAATCTTTCACAGTCTATAAATGTAAAAACGGCTTGGTTGATGTTGCCATGCCAATTCTGATTCGCGATGAACATGTTGCTAACTTTTTTACAGGACAGTTTTTATTTGAGACGCCTGATAAAGAGTTTTTTATCCGTCAAGCCAACGAGTATGGCTTTGACCAAAGTCATTACCTTGAAGCGCTAAGCAAGGTGCCCATTTTTTCGGAGGACTATATAAAACAGATCATGGAATTTATCTCTTCTTTGGTTCGCACGATCGGTGAAACAGGCTTTACGCGGCGAATGCTTGAGGAAACCAACCAAAGGCTTGAGCAGGATATTATCGAACGCAAGCGGGAAAAAATAGCTCTGCAAGAAAGTGAAGAGCGTTTGCGTTTCGTCTTAGAGGGCAGTCGCCTAGGATTTTGGGATTGGAATCTTGTAACTGGTGAAGTGAACCGAAATCGTCAATGGGCAGAAATGCTGGGCTTTTCATTTGATGAAATACAATTTACTACGAAACAGTGGGAGGATTTCGTACATCCGAAGGACCGTCTCATGGCTTGGCAGTCTATCAACAATCACCTCAAAGGAGAAACCCCAATTCATGAACTGGAATATAGGATGCTTGCCAAGGATGGAACTTATAAATGGATTTATGATCGGGCAATGGTTATGGTGAGAGATAAGGAGGGCAATCCTCTTCGAATGAGCGGCACGCATACCGATGTCACCTATCGAAAGAATGCAGAAGAGAGGCTTTTGTACTATAACAATCACGACCCCTTGACAGGTCTTTATAACCGTACGTATTTTGATGTTGAACTTAGCCGTGCTGCCTGTGGAAGGCGCTTTCCTATTGGCATTATTGTTGGAGATCTGGATAACTTGAAGTCGGTGAACGATATTTTGGGACACGCTGTAGGAGATTGGCTTATAAAAAGTGCAGGCGAAATTATTAAAAAAGCTTGCCGTTCTGAAGATGTGGTTGCTCGCACTGGAGGCGACGAATATGTCATAATCCTTTATGGGATCGAGGTAGCATCGTTTTCTGCGATGATAGCAAGAATCCGCGCGGAAGCAGAGCGGTTTAACCAGAAGCAAACGGGCCCAACCGTGGAGATTTCCCTTGGTGCAGCTTTTGCTATGAGCGGCAAGGAATTGAACGAGGCCCTAAAAAGAGCCGATGATGCGATGTACAGCGATAAACGCTTGAGGAAAAACCTAAACAATAGCTAGAAAGCGGAACTGTCGATGATAGTTGTTTTTTCTCGAACCGAACTAGCAAAGATAGAAGACATTTTAGATACTATCGACCTCCACTGGCAAGTAGCAATGCATATACCCGAAGTAATCTTCAACTTGGGCAATGTGATTTAGGGGACGGAGTTGCTGACAATCGTATTTCAATAAACCGGTCCTTGTCCTTCTGCCCTAAAACAAACATCTACCGATATTTTGAAAATTCGGTAGATGTTTGTTTTATTTGGATCATACTACTACTGAGAGGGGAGCACGTTCATGTCAAAAATATAACCTTAAAAAAGGCATTTAAATAGAGGAATTTGTAAATTTATAGTGTATATAGTAACAATATACAATTACTGAACTGCCACAGTTCACATAAGTAAACCAAAAGAAGAAAATTTACTACTCAGTCTCACTACAATACACCTTAATTTTTTGATGTTTCTGTATATTTGAGATAAGGAGTAGAATTTGGAGATGAATAGCACGGGCAAAACAACTTCCTTAAAAAATGCCGTTGTTTACTCTTTTACTTTGTTTGTTATAGTGGTAGTTGGTATAACAGATTTTATTGCTTTTTCTGGCTGGAGGGAAACTACTAATACTCTTATTTGTAATATGGAAAATGAAGCCTCAGAACAGATTATTCAAAATATAGAAGATTTCGTGAATGTTCCGTTAACGATCCTCGATACCAATTCTCATTACATCCAGAATGGAATTGTTGATATATATGTCAATAGACAACGGGAAGCCTACTTTATTAATATCCTGAAAGCAACTCCTATTGAAGTATATAGTTTCAGTTACGGTACAGAGCAGGGTGAATATTACGGTGCGCGAAGAAATTTACGGAATCAAATTGAGATAATGCGAAACGACAGTTCAACAGACGGGCATTCCTATTATTTTGATTCCACAAGTGAGTTAACTGCAGGAGAATTCAATAACGATTATGGAAGGTTCGATCCTAGAACGAGAGATTGGTATAAAGCTGCGTTAGGCCAGAAAAACCCAAATTTTTCTTCGGTTTATAAACATTTCATAATGGATGACTTGGCCTTAAGTGCATCACAGCCGGTCTATGATAAAGACGGCATTCTAAAAGGAGTATTGGGAGTACATTTAACACTTTCTAAAATAAACGATTATTTACAAACGGTTACATCCCCCAAAAAGGCAATTGCTCTCATTGTCGAAAAAAGTTCTGGGATGATTGTTGCGAATTCATTAAATAGGTCAAATTTCACTACAAGAGCCGATATGAAGGTCGACCGGATTAGGATTGAGGATCTCGCTTTACCGGAATTATTAAATGCATATAATGAATATAGTGGGAAGCGACAAGGTAACAACGTTGTCAAAACTGAAAGTGATCGAATCCACATCAAAATAACAGCGTATCAGCGTCAAGGTTTAGATTGGCTAATAATTACGGCGATACCAGAGAGCGAATTTATGAAGCCCATAACAAATACGTTTCTGAATGCTTTGTACACTACTATCGTGCTCCTTATCTTTGGAGTAATAATGTGGATAGGGAGAGTAAACCAAGCATTAAGACCTATGTGTTTTTTGAAAGAAGCAATGCAAAAATTTTCATCTGGAGACTTATCTCATCGTGCTAAAATATATAGAAATGATGAGATCGGTGAAATGGCTTTAGAATTTAATAAGATGGCCGATGCTTTGAGTACAACCGTCGATGACTTGGATGAGCGTTTTATAAAGTCATTCAATATGAATCCAAATATTATGGTAATAACATCCATGAATGATAATTCGTATGTGGATGTTAATTCGGCTTTTCTAAAGGTTAGCGGGTTATTACGGGAAGAAATCATAGGGCGTACTATTGACGAATTTAGCCTGATAGACTTAGAGGAGCGACTAGCGATTAGGGAACTGTTTTTAAAACAGGAACATGTTCAAAATTATGAAATGAAGTATCAAGCTAACGGAGAAGTTTATATTGGCTTACTGTCTTGCGAAAAAATTATAATTGATGGTAGTCCTTGTATCCTTCATGTAATTACCGATATAACAGATAAAATAAAGCATAATATGGAACTGGCGAGGCTTTCTAGTCTAAACCTGGTAGGTGAAATGGCAGCTAGTATCGGGCATGAAGTAAGGAATCCAATGACAACAGTAAAAGGATATTTACAATGGTTTCAGAGGAAAGAGAAGTTTAACGCTTATCAAGATCAGTTGTCCATAATGATAGAAGAGATTGATAGAGCAAACTCAATCATTACGGAGTTCCTATCGCTAGCGAAAAATAAGACTGTACAAATTAAGCCCGGAAACTTAAATGAAGTTCTTAACGCACTATTACCATTGTTACAGGCTGAAGTCTATCAATCGGGTCATGAGTTGAAGGTAGAACAAAGTGTTATTCCAGACATTTTAATGAATAATGGTGAAGTTCGACAATTAATTATGAATATGGTGCGTAATGGTATTGAGGCCATGGAACCAGGTATGGCAATATCTATTAAGTCATATCTCGAAAATGATAAAGTGGTACTGGCTATCCATGATACTGGTAAAGGAATACAGAAGGCAATTTTAGATAAATTAGGTATGCCGTTTTTGACAACAAAGGACCAGGGTACGGGATTAGGATTAGCGGTAAGTTACCGAATCGCCGAGCGACATAATGCTAAGATTGAGGTAGAAACCTCGCCAAAGGGAACAACATTTTATATTAAATTTGATAAATATTCAAATGAGATAGAATAATGGTGCAAAATGGCCTAAACCTTTGTAAAATCAAAGGTTGCGGTCATCCTGCCCTCCAATTATAGTGATACCTTTAAAAAACTACAATCCGAAAGAAATCAGTTTTCGCGATTCTTCACCGATAGATCCGATGCGAATAACCATATCACTGGTAACGACGAAGTGGCTTCAAGCGTCTGTTTGATATAGCGCCTACTCCCATAATGATGATGACCCCGCACGAATATGGGGTGGTAAGAATAAACCATGCCGCGTCTAATCTGCTTAACATTTCTAAAGACGAAGCCATAAAAAGGACTTTTTCGGAGCTGCTGAATATACGGGATGAGGAGGCGGAGAACTGGCGCAGCATCCTAAGTAGAGACAGCGTGGCTGGTATTGAATTGCCTATGCATCTTACAGGCAATGATGCCATGGTATTGGCCTTTACAACCCGCACTAGTTTTGCCGGTAAGCCCCATCTGGTGCTGGGACTTGTGGATATAACCGACAAACATATTCAGCACAAGCGGCTAGAACTGTTTGCCGCTATAGATGACATGACTGGCCTGATGAACCGGCGGGCCTTTCTGGATATTGATGGACTAAAAAAAGTCAATGACACTTACGGTCACCAGGAAGGTGATTGGTATATCAGCACCGTTGCTGCCTATCTTCGTGACATGATACGGAAAAACGATTTTTCCGGTCGGCTTGGTGGCGACGAATTTGCCATAGCCTTTCTAGACTGCCCCCAGCGTGTTGCCGAAAAAATTGTTTGCGATATTCAAGCGCAGGTGGATTCACTGGCAGTCTTTCTAGGGAAGCCTTATGCCATGGGCATAAGCATAGGTGTAGTTTCGACAAGAAGCGGGGATGATGAGGACTCTGACAGCTTATTGTGCCTGGCCGATAACGCCATGTACCAGCAAAAGAATCTTCGGCACCGAGAAAACTAGAAAAGACAAGCCTCGCACTCATTAGTATTTGGCTCAATTATTGAAACGGCTGGATAATCCTGTAGAGCGTTGGGTATCAATTGACATAGAAACTTGAGGAAAGAGAGAAGTCAAAACGTTAAGACTATATTTGTTCGCCGTTACCAATGATCGCTGTTCTAAGCAAAGAAAACCGACCCAAGCGAGGTCGGTTTCTGTAGGTTTTGTGTTATTTTATATGTTTTACCAAGGAAGCGGCCACACCGATATACTGTGATGGTGTCAAGGCCAGCAGGCGTTTTTTGTCGGCTTCCGGCAATTCTACACTTTCGATAAAGGCTTTGATGTCTTCTTCGCTGATGCCTTTGCCGCGGGTAATGGCTTTTAGTTTATCATAGGAATTGGCATGGCCGTGTTTGCGCATCACTGTTTGCACTGCTTCGGACAAAACTTCCCAGGCATGGTCGAGATGGGCAGCAAGGGCCTCTTTATTAACTACTGTTTTTCTAAGACCTTTTAAAGTATAAGTAATCGCAATATGGGAATGGGCAATGCCTGTGCCAATATTGCGCTGAGCCGAAGAGTCGCTGAGGTCACGTTGCAGACGGGAGATAGGCAGCTTGTTGGCCAGATGGTCAAGCACTGCGTTGCTCAGACCTAGGTTTGCCTCCGAGTTTTCAAAGTCGATGGGATTTACTTTATGCGGCATGGTAGAAGAGCCCACTTCACCGGCAATCGCTTTTTGTTTGAAGTAGCCAAGGGAAATATAAAGCCACATGTCGCGGTCAAAATCCAGAAGTATATTGTTGAATCGCGTAAGCGCATGGAACGATTCGGCCACATAGTCATGGGATTCAATTTGGGTTGTCAGCGGGTTGTAGGTCAATCCCAGACCTTCGACAAAAGAACGGGAAACAGCTTCCCAGTCTACTTCCGGATAGGCAATGCTGTGGGCATTGAAGTTGCCGACGGCACCATTGAATTTGCCCAGATATTCCTGGGAACGAATTTGTTTTAACTGGCGGTTCCAGCGATAGACAAACACGGCCAGTTCTTTGCCTACGGTTGTGGGTGAGGCTGCTTGTCCATGGGTATGGGCCAGCATGGGTATCGCTTTTTCTTCTTCCGCTATAGCCGCAACAGTCTGCACCAGAGTTTCCGCTGCCGGCAGCCAGACATTTTCGATGCCGTGCTTAAGCATCAGCGCATAGGAAAGGTTGTTAATATCTTCTGATGTACAGGAGAAATGGATAAATTCCAGTACATCAGCCAGTGACATGGCGACTAAGGTTTCACGGAGAAAATATTCAACTGCTTTTACATCGTGATTGGTAGTTCGTTCAATTTCTTTAATCCGCAATGCGGCCGTTTCATCAAAATTTTGGACAATGTTGCGCAAAAAAGCAGTTTCCTCTGAAGTGAATTGGCGGATTTCAGCAAAAGCAGGATTGCCCGCCATGGCAATGAGCCACTCCACTTCTACATGAATACGGTATTTTATTAAAGCCCATTCCGAAAAATAGTCGCCCAAAGGCTCGGTAACAGCTCCATACCGCCCTTCCAGCGGTGTAAGCGATTTAATACTCATTTTTATCCCTCATCATTCTTTCAAAATTAACAGTATCCATGAAATTGTTGTCAAAATCTATGCCTAGTATACTACATTACAGCCATAGAATGCCACGCTCTAAAGTAAATTCTTATCTAAAAGCATACAAGCTACGGGGGTAAATGAGGAGGAAAAGTATTGGCAACTAGTTCACGGTGCCAGTTCTTTTAAGTGAATTAGCAGGGCAAAGGAACCCGCACTACTAAATGAGGGGGCGGGCAGCTGTTTTTGAGGGAAATATAGTGTTGGCAGCACCCGACATGAGAATTTTCGCTAGCCGTCGAATACCTTCTTTTAATCGATCCTCACTGTGTGTTACAAAGCAGAGCCGGATCTGGTGACTTTCGGTATTGTTAAGATAGAACGCTTCGCCAGGTACAAAAGTGACACCTGCAGCAGCAGCACGGCGAAGGAGTTCTGCCGGAGAGGCAGGGGGCCGAACGTTGCACCAAAGATAAAACCCGCCCTCTGGCAGTTCAAAATCTAAATCAGTGCTACAGTATTGCCTGATAGCTCCCGCAAGTGTATCGCGACGTTTTTTATATTCTCCTCGAACAAACGATAGATGATCTGTTAGGTAATCTTGTTCTAGGCAAGCATGAAGAATTATTTGGGAAAGGTTATTGCTGTGGAGATCAACATATTGTTTTTCCTGAGCCAGTCGATTAATGACTTGAGGAGCGGCGTTCACCCAGCCGGTTCGCAGCCCGGGGAAAAGGATTTTGGAGAATGTCCCCAGATAAATTACTCCGCCATAGGTGTCAAGACTCTTGAGAGAAGGTGGAGGCTGTTGTCCGTAATATAGCTGACTATATGGGTCATCTTCCACAATGGCGAGGCGGTAGCGCGCGGCTATACGGATTAACTCCTGACGATGGTGAAGCGGCAGGACCCACCCTGTGGGATTCTGGAAGGTGGGGATCGTATAGAAAAGCTTAGGGCGATAGCGTATTAGAAAGTCTTCAAGCACTCCTAAATCGAGGGAGCGAGATTGG
>Ga0316604_10003436_pt1 | contig 11117 bp, 12 predicted proteins | sample OWC_soil_day20_C_FD_207650 | JGI IMG/M metagenome (GOLD analysis project Ga0316604, IMG submission 207650) | Wetland soil microbial communities from Old Woman Creek delta, Ohio, United States - OWC_soil_day20_CT | ecosystem: Environmental > Terrestrial > Soil > Wetlands | place: USA: Ohio... | reverse complement strand
GGGACAGTTTTCCGATGATAAAGTAAGACTGTCCCATTTTTGGGCGATACCAGCAAGGTGGTTTTTTAGGAGAGTATCTATGCTAAAGCCTTTATTTCTGTACGTTTTAAAACTGTATAATTTTGTACGGGCAAAATTGATACTTGACCTATTCTTGACTGTTGTCCTAGGCCTGCTCGAAGGGGCCAGCATTATGATGCTGGTGCCGTTACTTACCTTTGCTGGAATTACCAGCAATCAAACGGCGGGTTTTGGGTATATGGTCGAGGAGTACTTAAACATTTCAGGGATTGTTTTGCCGCTTGTCCTTATGGTGTATATTGGCATCAACGCCGGGCAGGCATGGTTGCAAAGTTATGAGTCTATCTTAAACAGCAGTATACGGGAAAGTTTTGCTACGTATTTGTATACCAATATATACCGGACGATAACCTATGCCCGCTGGTCATTCTTTCTTAAGTCGAAACGGTCAGACATCATTCATGTTATAGCTACGGAAATGCCACGGGTAACTACCGGGGCGTATCAACTTTTGCAAATGATTGTTACTGCGATGATTGCTGTCATTCATGTGGGGATTGCCTTTGTTATAGCCCCATATCTAACGCTATTGGTCCTATGCTGCGGATTAATTTTATCGGGCTGTCTACAATTTACTGTCAGTAGAACCCGGAAAATGGGCATGACACTATCAGAGTGTGCAAGCCAGCTATTTTCAGAAATTAGTGAGCATTTTAACGGCATCAAAGAGGTTAAAAGTTATGGTGTTGAAGCACAGCAGGTGGAAAATTTCGAAAGGCATTGGAAAAAGATTGGTGGCGTGCTTGTCGATTTAGCCAAACTTCGTAGTCAGTCCGCCTTTGTATATAAAGTAGGTGCAGCAGTCTTTATTAGTATTTTCTACTTTTTTGCTATTGAAATATTCCGCAGTGATCTCAGGGAACTAATCATAATATTCGTTATTTTTACCAGGTTGTGGCCTAGGATTTCGGCTTTCCAGGCAGGATTTCAGTCATTAGCTATGATGCTGCCGGCATTTCATAAGGTTACTGAGCTTCAAAATCAGTGTGAAGCCGAAGCAGAAAAGGCAGTAGTGTACCAAAGAAAGGCCCAGTTCGCATTGCGAACTGGGATACGTGTTGCCAATGTTTCTTTTCGTTATGATAGTAGTAGTCAGCGGTATGCGGTAAGACATGCTAATTTTGTTATTTCGGCGGGAACAACAACTGCTGTTGTCGGAGTATCAGGCTCTGGCAAAAGTACTTTGGTAGATTTAGTCCTTGGACTGATAGTAACCGAGCAAGGAGAAATATGGATTGATGATAAGCGGCTTGATGCTGATAATAATAGATATTTGTGGCGGCAATCCATTGGCTATGTGCCACAAGATGCGTTTTTATTTAATGCCAGCATACGGGACAATCTAATATGGGCATGCCCAGAAGCGACAGAGGAAGAGATATGGCACGTTTTACGCCTGGCTGCTATTGATGAGTTCATTGAAGGCTTGCCCGAAAAACTGGATTCGTTGGTAGGTGACCGGGGAATACGCCTGTCTGGCGGAGAACGGCAGCGTATTGTCTTGGCAAGGGCGCTGTTAAGAAAGCCTGCGTTGCTTATTTTGGATGAAGCAACAAGTTCCCTGGATACTGAAAATGAAAAACGCATCCAAGATGCGGTTGACGGCCTCAGGGGTAGGCTAACAATATTGATGGTTGCCCATCGCATCTCTACAATTAAAAATGCTGATCAGATACTTGTTATGGAAAAAGGAAGAATAGTAGAGCGAGGCTCCTACCAATCTTTTATTGCAGATGAGGATAGCCGGTTTTATAAGCTGGCATGTCTATAGTTACTGTTTGATGTGCTGAATAAGTATTACATTCAAAAATGCAAAGGAGAGTAATTAATATTAAAAATTGGTACATAAGAAAAGGCTTTGTTACATATTTATATACCAATATATATATTGGTATATAAATATTGCTGGGTAGTAAAAATATGCGATAAGGACAATGAAATGAAACACGCGTAGGAATATATTAGCTAAAGGGGAGGCGCAATCAATGTCCCTAAAGAAATGGAGCAAACCTTGGGTAGCAGAACTTGATATACTGAGAACGGAGGGGATACTCGGTAAAGATTCAACAAATGATATTTTAGCTGCGTTATTGCTTTTAATTGATGGTCACGGCCACCACCATGCAAACGGAGTTAATGATCCGCCAATATCCTAGTCTAAAGCGTGGTAGGAAAGCGAGGACATTACCTAAATGACCACAAATATGTTTATTGGTTGGCCGCAATCACGACGATGCTTGTAATATCCTTACTTTCCAGAATTCCGTACCTTGTTATTTTCACAATGACCTACCGCCAGTATTACTCAAACTAGTTAAGCAATATTCAACTCATGCTGATTTAAGGGCAAGTTATGCTACATAGAAAGCATACAAGTGAAGTAAATAAAGATGAATGAGACTCATAGTCAGTAAGTAGAGGAGATGATTTGGGTGATTCAATTAATTTCGCAGAGAAAACCAGTGGGAATAGTACGCATGTTGGACATGCCCTTTATGGAAGCTTCCAGAGTATGGGTGTGCACAGAATGTGAAGCAAAAGTTTTTTTCTGTAAAACAGTTTTTCGGCCACAGTATCAGTGTTTGTGTGGAGCAAAAACGTGGAAACAAGCGGCAAGAGGCGTAAAATAAAAACCATGCGTGCTATCAATTATAAAGGACAATGCACTTGTTAGTAAACCAGTGTATTGTCCTTTATAATTTAAACATTCTTAATAAGTCTTCCCAAATGGAAAGTATAGCTTTCTCTGGATTGAACGACTAAGGCTTATGCTGGCGTTCTAAAGGATGCTGGCACAAGCCTTAGTCGTTTCTTATGTCCGGGTATCGGCGGCAAGAATCAACAGTTAGCTTTTTAGCTGTTATGTGAAGCTTAGGCCAAAATTTCTTGCTTTCTCGACAATATTTTATCTGATAGCAGTTGCGTTTCAACGTTTTCAAAACTAAGTCTTTCAATGGTTTGAGAAAAGCGTTCGCCGGTTTTACCTTGTTCCTTGTAAAAAAGAATAGCTGTTTCAATTACGCGTAAGGCCTCTTCTTTATTTGTAAACATTTTGTTTAACGCTTGGCCACGAGCTACGCATTTACCCCATCTGCCGCCAATGTATATCTTATAGCCCTGTTTTCCGTCTTTAATAGCATCAAAATTGCATTTCCCAATACAGCGTCCGCAATGTTTACAGTTGTCAGAGTTAATTTCCAAAATACCGTCTACAATAGTAGCGGCATTTACCGGACAACCGAAAGCAACCGCACATTTTTTACAGCCCTTACACTGGTTTTTATCAAAATTAGGAATCAGTTGACCAATAATGCCTAAATCATTTAAGTCCGGTTTTACACAGTTATTCGGACAGCCACCTACTGCAATTTTGAATTTATGTGGTAATTTCACACTAGCATAGCCGTTGAAAAATCTTTCATGAATTTCTTTGGCTAAGCCGGAGGCATTGATGAGGCCATATTGGCAGGAGGTGCCTTTACAGGCGACAACAGGACGTACTTTAGCGCCGGTACCCCCGGTAACGAGGCCTTCTTTGGCAATATAGGAACGGAAGTCTTCAATCTTGTTGTAAGGAATACCCTGGCATTCTACACTAAGTCTTGTTGTAAAGGTTATAATACCATTACCAAATAACTCAGCAGCAGCAGCAATACATTTGGCCTGAGCAGCAGTAATAGCACCATTCACGGTAAGCACTCTTGCTGAGAAATTATCTGTTCCTCTGTTGTTAAGAAAGCCAAGTACTTTTACTCTCTTTTCATCTTCATTACTAATTGTTAATGTAGCCATTTTTCATATTCTCCCATGCTATTATTTCTAGAAAAATATCTATGATAACAATATAACACTTGTTGATTAATAATTAAAGTGATATTATTTTATGATAATCATAGGTAAAACCTATTAATAGTAAATTTGGTTTTTAAAATTCAAGGAGAAAAAATGACAATACGGCATCTAAAAATCTTTATTGCTGTGGCCGAAACTGGTAAGATGAGTGCTGCTGCTGCCAAATATTTTATTTCTCAGCCAACGGTGAGCCAAGCAATTAAAGAATTGGAAAATCATTATGGAGTATTGCTATTTGAAAGAATTTCAAAAAAGTTATACATAACGGAAGCCGGGAAAAATCTACTTATCTATGCCAGGGTAGCAGTAAAGCAATTTGATGAATTGAACAAGTATATGTTTATCGAAGGTCACTCGGAAAAAATACGTATTGGTGCGACGGTAACAGTAGGCTCCTGTCTGTTACCGTCCATTCTTAATCGTTTTAAGGAACGAATGCCGCATGTGGGAACCTTTGCCTATATGAATAATACAAAATCTATAGAAGATAAAATTCTGAAAGCAGAGTTGGATATCGGAATTGTGGAAGGTCAGGTTAAAAGCCATGATTTAGTAAACACTCCAGCCATAAAGGATTATCTTGTTATTGTATGTGCTAAAAGCCACAGTTTTGCGGGCCGTAAACGGATTTCGATAAAAGAACTTGAGAATGAATATTTTGTAATGCGCGAAGAGGGAAGCGGCACCAGGGAATTGTTTGAGAATTATATGCAAAAGAATGGAACTAAAATGAAAGTCGCCTGGGAAGTAACTTGTCCGGGCGTAATAAAAAATGCTGTATTGGAGAATAATTGCCTGGCAGCGATATCGATAAGATTGGTGGAAGAAGAGGTAAAAAGTGGACAGCTGTATGTGATAAAGAGTAAAGAAAACGCTTGGGATAGATCATTTAACATAGTCTATTATAAAAATAAGTATATAAGTGAAAGTATGAAAACAGTAATGGAAATCGTTAAGGAGTATAACAATGCAGATATCTTAAAGGGTATTCCAACAGGAACCCTTGTAAATGATTGATTGTTAGGATCTGATCCAAAACAGCATAAAAACAGCAACCATTGGTAATTATATACTGGGTGAATTCTCTGGGAAACTTGTCTGGATATTTCAAAGGAGGCTGTTTATGCAGGCCTATTTAGGAATTGATGTTGGTTCAGTTAGTACCAATGTGATCATTTTGGATGACCAAGCAGTAGTGAGGGATACTTTATATATCCGTACCCAAGGACGTCCCATTGAGGCCGTGCAAACAGGTTTACATCAAATTTATGAGCGCAATCCAGATATTATGGTCCGGGGTGTGGGGACCACGGGTAGTGCAAGGGTACTGAGCGGTGTTGTAATAGGGGCAGATAGTGTAAAGAATGAGATTACGGCTCATGCTGTTGCGGCTATGCATCTGGTACCTGATGTTCAGACCGTACTCGAAATTGGAGGACAGGATTCCAAAATTATTATTATGCGCAATGGGATTGTTACCGATTTTGCCATGAATACAGTATGTGCGGCAGGTACAGGCTCTTTTCTTGATCAGCAGGCGGCTAGACTCAATATTCCTATTGAACAATTCGGAGATATTGCGTTAGGGTCACATGCATCTGTGCGAGTTGCTGGTCGTTGTGCTGTATTTGCTGAGTCTGATATGATACATAAACAACAGACCGGGCATTCAACTGCTGATATTTTAAATGGTTTATGTCAGGCATTGGTTCGCAACTATCTCAATAATGTCGGCAAGGGAAAGCAAATTAAAGAACCTATTTTATTTCAAGGGGGCGTGGCCGCTAATAAAGGTATGTGCCGGGCCTTTGAGGAGGCACTAAATACTAAAGTAGTAGTTCCACCTCATTTTAACGTTATGGGCGCTGTCGGCGCGGCTTTGTTAGCTAAGGAAGAGGTTAATGATGGCCGGCCTACGGCATTTCGTGGTTTTGGGGTTACTGATTTTAGCTATCAGCCGAAAAGCTTTGAGTGCTCAGGCTGTGCCAATATGTGTGAAATTGTCGAAATTAGATTGAATGACAAAGTCATTAGCCGTTGGGGAGATCACTGTGGAAAGTGGTCAAATAGTGTGAAGCCTTAGTCGTTCAATCCAGGGAAAGTTAATCTTTACATTTGGATAATCAAAAAACCTTTGAGTAAATTTATTTACTCAAAGGTTTTTGATTTGAAAGAGGGAAATTAAGTATATTGAATGTTATTTTTACTGGAAACTGATTAATACTAGGCCGATGGTTATAAAAAAAGCACCCATGACCTGAGTGGTCGTAACCATTTCGTGAAGTAGAAAATAACTTAAAATTAGTGTAATCAAAGGAGCACAGGCCATAATTAGAGATACCTCATTGATATTGCCTGCTTTTAAAGCATAAAAGTAGGCTAGGTCGCCGAGGAGAGCAGCTAGTATGGCTTCAATTGTAATGATTATCCAGAGCGATGGTGGTACAGTAAGAAGTTCATTGTAACCGCGGGCGCTAAGAAACCAAATGGCAATAATGATCGCTGCAATCGTCGTGCGCAGAACAAATGCGGTGACAGGGTTCATGCTATTTAAAATTGTTTTGCCGAATAATGGTGCTAAACCTAAGCAAAAAACTCCAGCTAAGGCATATACTAAAAACATGCTCATTCCTCATTTCATACAAAGCGTGTTGTAGATAAATATGCTAAAATAAGTTTAAAAAAGAACCTATAGAGCTGGTCATTAAATGCTAATTTTTACATAGGCTATGTATTACACAAAGGGGCTGATTCAAATGATTGTTAATGTACTTCTGGTGGCTTTGGGTGGTGGTATTGGTGCTGTAACTAGATATGCAGTTTCATTGTGGGCAGCTGCAAGACTGGGTACGTCATTTCCGTATGGTACCTTTATTGCTAATGTTGTAGGGTGTTTTATCATTGGTATTTTTATGACAATCGTTACAGAAAAATTCATTGCAAATTCATATTGGCGTTTGTTGATTACGACTGGATTTTTGGGTGGGTTTACCACTTTTTCCTCTTACAGCTATGAAACTTTTAAATTGCTTGAGAATACTGGTATTAATGCTGCGTTTTACAACATTGCCGCCAACCTGATCAGCGGACTGTTGGCTACTTGGCTAGGAATCAAAGCGATTAGGATTTTATTTTAACCAATTTTGAGAGAGGCAGGGGTAGTATGAAGAAGATTGCGGTAATAACTAGTGGTGGTGACTGCCCGGGAATGAATGCAGCTATTCGAGCAGTAGTTCGTGTGGCCTTGACTTGCGGGAGCGAGGTATGGGGAATTAGAAACGGCTATGCGGGCATGATTAATGATGATATGACGAAATTAGATTCACGTTCTGTAGGGGATATTATCCAAAAAGGGGGGACATTTTTAGGTACGGCCCGCAGTGAAGAGTTTAAAACCTTGCAGGGACAGCAAAAGGCGGCTGACAATTTGCAGGCACATGGTATTGAAGGCCTAGTTGTTATTGGCGGTGACGGTTCTCTTACCGGGGCTAAACAACTGAGCAAGCTTGGAATTAAGATTGTCGGGTTGCCAGGGACGATTGACAATGATATTTGGGGCACAGATTATACGATTGGCTTTGATACAGCCGTAAATACAGCACTTGATGCGATAAATAAATTGCGGGATACCGCCTCTGCGCATGGACGGGTTATGCTGGTTGAGGTAATGGGCCGAGCGTGTGGCTGGATTGCGCTTACAGCGGGACTAGCAGGTGGGGCTGAGATTATTCTTGTTCCAGAACAGCCATTCTCATCAGATGATGTTTGTAAAAAACTGGTGGAATCCCGTTCCAAGGGTAAGAGATATAGTATTATTGTTGTGGCTGAGGGTGCCAGTAGTGCGATTGATTTGGGTAAATACATCTCAGCCAAGACGGGATTAGAGACGAGGGTATCGGTTATTGGACATATTCAGCGTGGCGGAGCACCTACTGTAGCAGATCGCCTGCTGGCTAGTCGCTTAGCAGAGAGAGCAGTCAGAGCTCTTGCAGATGGTAGAAGTGATGTTATGATTGGCTACCACAATAACCAATGTGTGGAAGTACCCATTGCTGATGCTGTTGGTAAGAAAAAAGACATTGATCCAGAGTTATATCGCTTGGCTGATGTATTATCTCAATAGAAAATCCCGCATTTATTTCCGGGGAAATAAATGCGGGATTTTGTCTGATATCCGGATAATGAGAGGTGTTCCAATAATTTTTTATAAATGTACATCTCAGAGAGAAGCGTTATGTTAATGTACAATACAATGTAGACCCTTGTTTATTTGCCCTTGCCGTTACAATTAGTTTTATAATATTATATAAGTATTGGCGTTTGGGAAGTGTATGCTTTAACTCGGGTAGGGAGAGTGAATGTATGGCAGTATGGTTTGGGAAGAATAAAGCGGTCGAAAAGTTAAGTACAGTGACGGCTGGCTATTTAAATGGAGATATGTCGATAGCGATAAAGATAGAAGAGTATCCGGAGGCGCTTCGTCCATTGGCTTGTAATATTGCGGCGTTGTCTGATATGCTCCGGACATTTACCCGGGAAACACAGGTATCATCAAGTCAGGTTTCGGCAGCGGTAAACCAAGTTAATGCGGTTATAGGACAAGCGGCTGATTTGGCGGAGCAAGCAAAACGGGAAACCAGTGTTGTTGATAGGTTGTCCCAGGATATTGCGGAAGCTACTAAAAACGCTGCTAACCAAATTGATGAAGTAATGGTAGCAACGCAAACAATAACCGCAGTAGCTGGCGATATTTATCAAGACAGTATTACTTCAAAAAATGCGGCAGAACAAGGTTGTCAAGCGGCAGCTAAAGTAGCTGTGGCTATGGATTCTATCCGCCAAGCTACGGCTGAAGTTAATGGGAAAATTAGTGCGCTGACTAAAATGGCTCGCGATATTGATAGCTTATTGGCTACGATTCAAGGAATATCAGCGCAGACCAACCTTTTGGCGCTCAACGCCAGCATCGAGGCGGCCCGGGCCGGTGAGCACGGACGTGGTTTTGCTGTGGTGGCACATGAGATTCAAAAGCTATCAGATGCTAGTGCCGACGCCGCTCATTCTGCTAATAAATTGTTGGCCGAAATTGACGGTGGCGTATTATCTGCCGCTAAGGCTGCAGAAGTAGGCGCAGGTGCTGTGGAAGCAGGCGCTAAGGAAATGCGGGAAGCAGATGCGAGTCTCCAGGCTATTTTTGCTGCCAGTACCCAGGTCGAGACTAAAGTAGCAGAAGCCAGTGCAGCTAGACAGCATCAGCTTACAGCTACTGAGAAAACGGCAGACTTTTTGGGGCAAATTGCTGGTATCGCTGAGCAGGCTGCCAGTAGAATGATGACAGTGGCGGCTTCCATCGAACAACAGGATAAATCTTTGGCTGATACCCGGAAACTAGGGGATGTATTAGCAAAAGTAGCGGATAATTTGGTAGCTACTACTGGCAAAATAACGCTCATTGATATCAATAGTCACCAGCAGACCGAGCTTGACGGCAAAATTGTTAAACTTCGTAATCTGCTTGCAGAGAAAGTGCAGGATGAGCGCCTCATATCAATGGATGCTTATAACCATAATGCAATAGTAAATGACCTCTTGCTGCGACAACCTGAACTTGAGGCCGCTTGGACTAACCTTCCGGATGGGCAGTTTGTTGTTTCACTGCCACCGGCTGGAATTGCTAATGCGCAAACACGAAAATGGTTTAAACAAGCGATGCAAGGTCAATTCTACGTATCTGAGGTTTACGTTTCAGCGATATCTCATCAGCCCTGTTTAACGGTATCTTTGCCCATTCGTGATGGCACGGAAAATATCATTGGTGTACTTGGCGCTGATTTAAGACTATAAATTACATTACAAGTACCAATAGCATTTTAAAGTCTTCTACAGCATCAAGGCCATGAGGAATTCCAGCTGGCATAACAACGACTTGTCCGGAAGTTGCTGTGACTTTTTCGTTACCAATTGTAATTTCAGCCTTTCCATCAAGGATGTATACCATGGCATCGCCGGGGGCGGAGTGGCTGCTGATAGCTTCGCCTTTAGCAAAAGCAAAGAGGGTCATACTAAGTGTCTGATTTTGTGATAAAGTCAGGCTTACCACTTTGCCAGGTTGGTAATCTACCAGAGTAACCATTGCCAGGGCCTTGCTGAACTCAATATTTTTGATAAATTGCTTTTCCATTATAAAAACCTCCTTACATTTAGCATGAATACTATCTTTGTATTTAGTTTACCAAATCAATTTAGAAAAGACTGTGACGCAAGTCACAGTTTTCCGAAAAAACAGGCCGAAGTTGGCCTGTTTTTGCATTTTTGTTCTCTTTTACTTTTAACGAACATCATTATTCAAATCAAGAATCCCGTCTTCAGAAACCCGTACATTAAGGCTAGCATTCTCTTCATGCCCCCAGAGCATTCTTGCTACCAAACTGTTCGCAGCGTATTTATTGTTAAACTTGAGTGCCTCTGCCCGGAAAGTATCATGGGTGTTATCACTCTCACGAGTTACCGTAGTGACATGGTCAATAGCGGGATCTTCCTTGGTGGTGGGAGCTGCAGGGACAGTAGATAGGATGGTTCCTACTTGTAAATTATTTTTAGTCTCAGTCATGATAATTTCCTCCTGATTGCAACAGGTATATTTGAAGTTAGCGTATCCGTTGAATCCTTGGGCCATACATACTTTCTTTGAGTTTGTGACAATTGTTTGTTATCGTGCATATTTATAAGCATGTGATGCGTGAGGCAAAGTCGCCTGTGCAATGCACCAGAGAACTGGCTGCGTGTTGACACAGGCTATTCTTTTGGGGAGATGATGGGTACGATGTGTGGAATTACAGGGTGGATTGACTGGCAGCAAAATCTTGTAGAGCAAAGCCATATCATAGCTGCAATGATTGAAACGCTGGCAGCACGCGGGCCAGATGCACAGGGAGCATATATTACACCACATGCGGCATTAGGACACCGCCGTCTTAGTGTTATTGACCCGGTAGGGGGCGCGCAGCCCATGATTCGCTTTCGTGGTGAGCAAAAATTCGTTATCACGTATAATGGAGAACTGTATAATATGCCAGAGCTTCGACAGGAACTTGCGGATCGGGGTCATGTGTTCAGTACGCGTTGCGACACGGAAGTGTTGCTTGTGGCCTTTATTGAGTGGGGTTCAGCCTGCGTTGAACGGT
>Ga0316604_10003435_pt1 | contig 11117 bp, 7 predicted proteins | sample OWC_soil_day20_C_FD_207650 | JGI IMG/M metagenome (GOLD analysis project Ga0316604, IMG submission 207650) | Wetland soil microbial communities from Old Woman Creek delta, Ohio, United States - OWC_soil_day20_CT | ecosystem: Environmental > Terrestrial > Soil > Wetlands | place: USA: Ohio... | reverse complement strand
TTATCTTTGTCATATGCGGAATACTGAGATTGAAAAAGCCAGCGAGGCGTTATGGAAAAATGCCCTACCTCACCTATCTGTCGACTGCGTGGTTTTTGGCTATCACCAGGGCAGTTTCAATGTACTGCTGGCAAAAATGAAAGGAGATAACAGCTGGATACTCCCCGGCGGTTATATTCAAAAAACGGAATCGATTGATGATGCAGCGAAGCGGATCCTCTTCGAACGAAGTGGTGCAGAAAAGGTGTTTCTGGAAGTATTTGGGGTATTCGGAGAACCTAACCGCTCCGAGGATTATTTTGCAGCGTACGATGATAACCTGTGGCATAAGATGCGCTTTATTACCATTGGTTATTATGCGGTAATAGACCAGTCGCAGGTCACTCCTGTTCCTGATATGTTCAGTGATGCCTGCGAATGGATGCCGGTTTACGAATTGCCCGAAATGGTCATGGACCATCGCCAGATCATCGATAAGGCCCTTGAAAAACTGCGGGATCAGCTGTATCACAAGCCGATTGGGTACAACCTGCTGCCGGAGATCTTTACCTTGCCACAACTGCAAGCCCTGTACGAGAAGATTATGAATCAGAAGTTTAACAGGGGGAATTTTTACAGGAAGATTATGAAGGAGAATATCCTGATTAAACAAGGGGAGGCGAAGACAGGAGGTGCGCACAAGGCGCCACATCTGTATAAGTTTGATCCGTCGATTTATACTAAATAAAAATAGGGTTCACGTGCTCAGGGAGATGACAGGCTTTTGATTAGCCATGTCACGGAGATACACATGCCCTTAATCATGATCTGATTGCTGTTTCTACAACGTCAAATAAGTGAATTCGTACCAATAATCTAATTCCCTTATCACACTGATTCACCTAAACAGGTGGCTTCAAATCAGGAATAATTAATTTCCTCATCACAGATCCCCCCGGATAAGTAGATTTATACCCACATCTTTTTACACAAATACACGTAGTAATATCTCCATAACCGGACTGGCACAGAAGTAGCTGTACATTTACATATGACAACTATTTCACAACGTAGTGCCGGTATACTTCTACATATTACTTCTCTACCCGGGCCTTTTGGCGCCGGCGATCTAGGCCCATCCGCTTATCACTTTGCAGATCAGCTGCACCGGGCCAGGCAATGTTATTGGCAGGTATTGCCTGTCAATCCTTTGCATCCGGAACATTTGTCGCCCTACAGCCCAATCAGCAGTATGGCAGGCGAACCATTACTGATAAGCCCGGAATTGCTGGCAAAAGAAGGGTTACTCACCCCTGCCCAGCTCAGCAAGTGTCACTTGCCTGTTTCAGACAAAGTTGATTTTGCAAAAGCTATTCCTGTCAAAGGAGCTTTACTGGAAATCGCTTACCTGAATTTTGTACAGACACAAGATCAATCGGCCTTCGAAAATTATTGCAGGGAACAGGCATATTGGCTCGATGAGTTTACAGATATTCAACGTGAGAAATGGTATCAATTTAAATTTGACCAGCAATGGGCAGCGCTCAAATCCTATTGCAATGACAAAGGAATTCTACTCTTTGGGGATCTCCCCTTTTATATGCATGGCGATGCCTGCGATGTAAAGGCCCATCCTGCATTCTTTAATCTCAATGGTGTAGGTGGGGTACCACCGGATTATTTTAGTGAAACAGGGCAATGCTGGAATGTACCTGTGTACGACTGGGATGCGCTCAAAGCAGATAATTATAGTTGGTGGATACGAAGAATAAAACGCAACCTGGAAAGATTTGATATTATTCGTCTTGATCACTTCCGCGCCTTTTCTGCTTATTGGGAAATTCCGGCTGGTGATACCACGGCTGTGAATGGACAGTGGAAACCGGGTCCGGGAGCGGGTTTGTTTGAGAAATTTAAAGCACTGTTTCCAACCATGCCTTTTATTGCAGAAGATTTGGGTACTATCGATGCACCTGTGAGGGCCTTGCAGGAACAATTCAATTTGAAAGGTATGCGGGTGTTGCAGTTTGGTTTTGGGAAGGATATGCCGGAGAGTGATCATGCACCGCATCATTTTATTTCGAATGTGGTGGCGGTGACGGGTACGCATGATAATAATACATCTCGTGGATGGTATGAGGAAGATGCGGATCGCAAAACAAGATTAAACTTCCGGGAATATACAGGGTTGAAAATAGTGCCTGAAAAAGTGGCGCGTATTTTATCAAGGATGGCTTATTCTTCTGTAGCAGATATTGTGATTTTGCCTATGCAGGATGTGCTGGAGCTGCCTGGTGATGCAAGGATGAATCATCCTTCGGGGAGTAATAAAAACTGGAAATGGAGAATGATGCCGGGGCAGTTTAAAAAGAAGAAAATTAAACGATTGAAGAAGTGGGTGAAGATGTATGGCCGGAGATAACTATGACGGTTTCTGGGAGGTATGAGTGATTAAAATACACTGCAATTTTCCGAGAAACTACTTCCCTAAAAACATAAGAGGCACGTAAAATTTACATCTTACGTACCTCTTGTTATTATTTAGTGACCACCTTATAACGCTGTTATCTGCCACTGCTGATTCGCTCCGCTATTCCAGTTCCACTGTATAATACCCGCGCCATTTGTCGTAGACGACGCATTCACATCCACTGCAAATCCACTATTCCTATTCAGTATTTTATAATACCCAAACCCAATATCAATCACCTGCCACTGCTGGTTCGTACCACCTGAATAATCATACTGAATAATTCCTGTACCCGCAGTCGTAGAAGCGCCATTTACATCCAGCGCCTTTGCGCTATTCTTATTGATGATAGACTGGTAATTACTACCCAGTGCATTGAATGTCCACTGCTGATTCGCACCACCCCAATAATCCCACTGGTCAATAGCAGCGCTATTAGCCGTAGATTGATTGTATACTTCCAATGCTTTACTGCTATTCTTGTTAATAACCTTGTAATAAGTACCGGAAGTAAATGATGCATACGGAGGAGTAATAGTTCCTGTACCCCATGCGTATTTCAGGCGGGTCAGACCAGAAGTATTGTTAGTCGTCAATGCAGAACCGGTGGAAGTAAACATGCTGTAAGTATCACCTGTTCTTAATCCTGGCCAGTATACACAACCTACACCCAGATCATGAAGTGAGTTGGTCATGCCTTGCAGGTAAGTGTTGTTTACATTGGAACCCGGAGCTCCGGTGTAATTCGTTCCATCTGTCATAACCGTACCAAATTCAGTGACGATCGTCCTGGTTGGATAAGACAATGATTTGACCGGTTGCTCCCAATCAGCAGTGGTAGTTTTGCTGGATTCAAACCAGGTGTAGTCGTGGAAAGAGAGCAAACAACTATCAAAACGGGTATCTGCGCCAATGGTATTCACATCGGAAGAATACCCTACCCCATCTAATACAAACCTGTTTTTAGGTACGCCCGGGTACCGGGTTACAAATGTATTGTAGAGCGTCTTCAAATCATTCGCACTATATCCATGCGGTTCATTGAAACACTCAAAATACACCAGTGTATTAGATCTGTAATTAGCGACAATCGTGTCCCACATTTGCCAGAATGTGCTGGTGTTGTCAATCAGGCCATCGCGGGAGGAAGATCCTTCCCAATAGCCCAATAATACTTTCATGTTTTTGGAGGTCGCTTTGTCGATAGCGCCTTTGTAAGTAGACCAGAAAGAACTCACTACTGTGGAAGGATTGACCGGTAGCCGCACGGTGTTCGCGCCGGCGGAAACAAAGCCGTCGAGAATGTAATCGGCCTTTGTTTGCATACTGGCGTAGGTATCAGTAGAGACAGTGCCGGAGAGGATTAGTGCATCATCGGCAAAATTATCCCTGCTATCCGCCCAGTTGACGCCCTTGAAATCACTGGAGGCAACGGCTACAGCTACTACAGCAGTGGAGTTGTTCAATTTGAGTGATGACAGATCTGCCTGCTCTTTATTGCAGGCAAAGGCAAGCATTGCGCTTGCAATAAGGGTTAATTTGGTTTTCATAAACGTGAGAATTAATTGTATAATTTACAATTAAAAAATTGTTTTGAAAAATCATTTTATTGATGGTAACCCGGATGAATTATTAACGTTTTCTATTTGTAGAGGTAGAAGGGGGAATTATTTCTTATCTATTTGAGAAATCAATTACCATAGGTTTCCTACATTTGAAAAATGCAAAACGATCCGGACTTCAACAAACTCGTCTTCGCCATCGCCCGCTCCATCCCCAAAGGCCGTGTCACCTCTTATGGCGCCATCGCCAAAGCCCTTGGTAAAGGCAACCTTTCCCGCATGGTAGGCCGTGCTATGGGACTTGTAAATGAAGAAAAAAAGCCTGTCCCTTTTCAGAGAGTGGTCAATAGCCAGGGATATCTAACCGGTGATCCAAGGCATATTGCTGTTCGCCGAAAGCTTTTGGAAAAAGAAGGCGTGGAAATAAAGAATGATAAGGTGGTGAATTTTAGAAACATCTTCTGGGATCCTTCTGAAGAAATTGACTTATAGACCCGCTAATAAAAGGTCGTTGAAGAAACCGACTTTTAAAAACCAGTGTAAGAAACAGACTGTAATTCTCCAATAATTATAATCTTTTAACCTTTAGCCCCGACTTTTAAACAAACCAATTGCGCCTTTTAAACAAACCACCACTACCCTACAGCGTCTAATTTTGCTATCATAAATTATACGCACATGCAACTTGATTCTTTTAGAACACTCGGCCGGTCCGGCCTCAAAGTAAGCCCTCTCTGCCTGGGAGGAATGACCCTCGGTGATGACTGGAACTGGGGTGCAGACGCCACTACGGCTGCACAACTCATCAATCAATACATCGACCTTGGCGGTAACTTTATCGACACCGCCAATATCTACACCAATGGGCACTCCGAAAAAATAATCGGCGATACCATAGGCAAATACACCTCCAAACGCAACCGCATTATTATCGGCACCAAATGCAGCGCTAATAGCCTGCCAGGCAATCCTAACAGCGGTGGTGGCAGCACCCTATCCATCCTCCATAATGTACACGAATCCCTTCGCAGATTACAGACAGATTATATCGATCTCCTCTGGATTCATCAATGGGACTGGAATACACCTTTTGAAGAAACCATGCGTACCCTCCACAACCTCGTCACCAGCGGTAAGGTGCGGTACATAGGCGTCAGTTACGCCCCAGCCTGGAAGATTGCCCAAGCCCAGACTACCGCTATCTTAAAAGACTGGACACCCTTCATCGGCCTGCAAATAGAATACTCTCTACTGGAAAGAAGTATTGAAGATGAACTCATACCCATGGCCGCTGAACTGGGTTTAGGTATCACCCCATGGTCGCCGTTAAAAGGAGGTATCCTCTCCGGAAAATATCAGGGCGGAAATACAAACGACTCCCGCCTGGGTAGCAGCTACCAACTCAGTACACGAGAAATAAATGTCATTGAAAAGGTAAAAGAAATTGCAGAGAAACATAACACCTCTCCTGCAACCATCGCCCTCGCCTGGGTATTGCAAAAACAATCCACTACCTCTATCATTCTTGGTGTTCGCAAACCTGAACAACTGGCACAAAATATCGCGGCTCTTGCAATCACCCTCACCCAACAGGAAATGGCAGCATTAGACGATATTTCAACTCCACCTCCTACCTTTGTAACAAATTACAAAGAATATAGCCGCAGGTTTGTGCACGGTGGTATTGAAATTAATGGTCTAAAAGCTGCACCACTGCCTGCTTTTCAACAAATGACACCCGGTAAATATTAAGACATGGAATATAACGGAGCCCCCATCAAAGGAAGTGTATTTCTATCCTGTTCAAAGGAGAAGCATTACAGTCGTGAAGTGATCCTCTCACAGCATGCCCTGCTGCACATCTTTGATGGGGAACTTCGTGTTCATTACAGCACTCAGGAGAAAGTGTATACCAGCGGTGATACGGTCCTCATTCCCCGCAATCACCTATGCAGACTGACCAAATACCCTGTGGATGAAAAGCCGTTTAAATCTATTTCTATTTTATTTCCTGAAGAGCAATTAAGAAAACATTTCGAACCACATACAGGAAATAAAAATACCAGTCATCTTAAAATCACGCCCCATCCACTGCTGGAAAGTCTTTTTAATTCCCTTCTACCTTACTTTGATATGCAGGAAGAGCTGCCTTCGGACCTTGCCACCATTAAGATAGATGAGACCATTACGATCCTGAAAAAAGTGGATCGGCAAACCAGTCAGGTGCTGGCTACATTCGATGAACCGGGAAAGATTGACCTGGGAGATTATATGGAGCAGCATTATATGTACAACCTGCCATTAGAAAAGTTCGGCTATCTCACAGGGAGGAGTTTGACCACTTTTAAAAAAGATTTCAAACATATCTATCAGACTACACCCGGGAAATGGTTAACCCAAAAGCGATTAGAGCTGGCGCATTACCAGATTTTTGTACAAAAGAAAAAGGTGTCGGATGTATACCTGGATGCGGGGTTTGAGAATTTGTCACATTTTTCTTTTGCTTTTAAAAAGCAATATGGGTATAATCCAACAACTTCCAAATAGCCAAAGAGCGCTTTTACCGAAGGTAAAAGCGCTCTTTGGCTGGGCCGGGGTCTGCGGCCGGCTTATTAATGTCAGCTTATTAAAAATACTGATATCTTAAATATTACCGCGTTAACACCACACTACCTGATTGCTCTATATGCTTCCCCTCCGACGTCACCGCACTGATCATATACACATACGTTCCTAACGCCGCCTGCTGCCCCTTCTTCATACCATCCCACCCGGTATTCGCATCATGCGATTCAAACACCAACTGTCCTACTCTATTATACACCCTCATTACAAACATCACTGGCAAATCAGAAGTCTTCGCCCTAAACACATCATTCTTCCCATCCCCATTCGGTGAAAATGCCGTAGGCAACAAATAATATATCTTACAATCAGGACTCAAATTCAAATGTACCTGTGCCGTACCCACACAGCCACCAGCATCTGTACCCGTTACTGTATAAGTTACATCCCCCTTGAATGTAGCCAGAATAGCAGCACCGGTAGCAGCAGATAAATTCGTAGCCGGACTCCACTCATACGTCGATGCACCACTCGCTCTCAATGTCACCGTATCATTGATACAATACATCCCTGCGGATGGTGTCACCTGCACTTCCGGCGCCACTCCTACTGATACCACTTTTTCTACCTTCGTTTCACACTGACCATCATACGCCATCAATAAAACTGTATACTCTCCCGGATCATGCCACAATACCTGATATGGACCCGGATCATCCCCACTCACACTCACCGCATTATAAAAATTCCAGGTATAAAAGGCTGTCTTCGATTCCGCAGGTATCAGTGTCACTGTCATTGGTGTACCCGAACAACCACCACTCGTTGTAAAATCAGCGATCGGACTTTGCTTCACTGTCACCGTCATCGGTGCCCGTGCACTTTCACATCCATCCGTCTGACTCACATAATACGTTGTCGAACCAGTTACCAGTGTTGAAGGTATGGGTGCTGTTGAAGAACCAGTACCACCAGTAGCAGCCGTATACCACAGTAAATTAGTACCTTCTGCTGTAAGTGATGTTGCTGTTGAATACTGGCATATAGTCAACGGCGTTACTACTGGTGATGTAGACGTAGAAACCGTCACCGTCAGTGCTGCACGATCACTTTCACAACCTGTAGTCTGCGATACATAATAGGTAGTAGCCCCCACTGATAATGTAACTGGTATGGGTGCTGTAGAAGACCCTGTGCCACCTGTAGCAACTGTATACCATTTCAAATTCGTACCCGTCGCTGTCAGTTGCGGCACTGACTGGTTCAGACAATAATCCAGGTCACTCACCACTGGTGGTTGTGCCTGTGCCAGAATCGTTACTGACAGTTCTGATCGTTCACTCTCACAACCACCCGCATCCTGCTGTGTGACCCAATAGTTAGTCGTACCTAAGGCAGCTGTATTTACCGCAGGTGCAACAGACGTACCTGTACCACCGGTAGCAGATGTATACCACAATAAGTTTGTACCTGATGCTGTCAACGCTGGCGCTACCACATTCTGACAATAAGTAAAGTCATTCACAATTGGTGGTGTCGCCTGACTACCTATGGTCACTGTCAGTGCAGAACGGCTACTTTCACATCCTGGATTCTGTGTCACATAATAAGTAGTGGTACCATTTACAGCAGTAGATGGAGTGGGTGCTGTAGCAGATCCTGTACCACCGGTTGCTGTCGTATACCATAGCAGGTTACTACCGGTCGCTGTCAATGGTGCGGCTGTAGACCCGATACAATAGGTTACATCTGATACTGCTGGTCCCGCAGGAATTCCGTTTACAAGTACCTGCAGCGGCGCACGATCACTTTCACAACCCACCGTCTGCGATACATAATAATAAGATACGCCGATCACTGTTGTAGCCGGAACTGGTGCTGTGCTGAGCGCCGTACCACCTGTTGCCGCTGTATACCATTTTAAATCCGTACCTGTCGCTGTCAGTGCCGATGCTGTTGCATACCTACAGTAAACTACATCTGTTACCAACGGTGCCGCAGGTTGCGCTCTTACATAAGCTGTCACCATCGTACGGTCACTCTCACACTCGCCGGCCATTGTTTGTGTCACATAGTAATAAGAATATCCTGAAGCAGTCGTAACCGGGGTAGGTGCCGTTGAAGATCCCGTACCACCTGTTGCTGCGGTATACCATAGCAGATTATCGCCCGTAGCTACCAGTGGTGTAGCATCCATGTTCTGACAAAAGTATTGCAGGCTGGCCGTAGGCGCAGTGGAGATCGTCTTTGTAGATTCATAGATACCCATATCTACAGTCTTCACTACACGTGGGTTACCATCATAATCCGTCGTGCTGCTACCCACAGCAGACAGGATGGTTGCATCTATGACAGGAGAACAAGGTGCCACATGAAAATCATAATTCGATGCATCTACAAATTGCGGATCGCTGTTGATATTGTTGGCAGGCAGACCCGCATCATCCACATAGATATCGCTGTCATGCCAGGTGATATTTGCATCACTAAAGTTGGAAGCTCCATACTTAGCACCGTTTCTCCACACGATGGCAAATTCTATATAAGGTCCGCCAGTCGCTCCATTCGCCAGGGAGTTGTAGGCCAGGTTTTCGCCATTCGCCCAAAACACTACATTGTCCATCCATGGCCTGTGTGCCGTAGTGGTGCCATCCAGTATATTGGCAATTACCGAACCTTGCCCGGAAGTTACTGTGTTCCCAATGAAGATACTGTTGTCAGTATAGTCATTCCCCCAGCAGGCACCCTGGTAGGTTACAGAGATAGCCCCACCCGCTGTATAGGCGGTATTCCCTATGAATATGCACTTAGACACCTTGGTAGCCAGGTAAGGTTGGGCGCCACCCGAAGTAATGCCTAACACACCTAACCCCGCTCCATATATCGCATAGTTATTTGTAAATGTGCAATTTGCGACAATCGCCGCCACAGCCGATGCCGATGCATCTGCATACAGGCTCACCCCCGCCCCTGTATTATACTGATTCGCCGTCAGGGCAGGAAAACCATAATCCCCCTGACCATCCCTGATCGTAACCCCATCCACAGTAGCGTTGATGATACGCACTACGTTGTACGAGTTGTCCGACGCAATCCCCGGCGTTCCGATATCCCCACTCAGAATGGTGACATTTGTTTTCCAGTTTCGCTGCGAAAGCAACACCTCTGTACCGATGAACCCTCCATAGATCACCTGAGAAGGTTTCGGGGAAAAAGCAATCGTTCTATCCGTTGTAGTAGCAGGCAGGTAAGTACCCTGCGCCACCCAGAATGTATCTGCCTGATTTCCTGCCGCTAACGCTGCCGACAAATCATTGTAGGCCGTCGCCCAACTCGTACCGGTACCGGGCGTAGGATTGTTGATGTTGACATAAATACGATTGAAAGAAAATGCCGCTTGCACAGGAAACAATGCAATTATCACCCACAGGCACAGGCTTAGTAGTTTAGACATTTGTTATCTGATTAAGATTCAGGGTTGTGGTAATGCTTCTAAAAAGCTGGCGGTCCCCTCCTGACAAAAGTATAATAATATTTAGATTAAATCATATTTAATATACCCGCCATTTGCCTGATCAACCGGGACTTTGGTTGTGAAATCAGTAATATTTGCTACTCCAAAAGGTCAACTCTCTCTTGGATGTCAGTATTGGGATGGCGAATGATATTACGAGAAGGAATGTGGTTGAATTATAGTGGGTTGAATTATTATGACAGGTACAACCCGGATAGCAGATGGGTGGTGCTATCGTTTAGTTTTAGATTTGGTGGGGAGATGAAAGAGAATTTTGAGAGACCATATCTTATGATACGGCCTCTTTTGTTTTTAATAGATTGCCGGAAGGATAAATTCTTCCATCATTTTATCCACCTGTCCATGTGCATAAGGCATATTATAAGCGTTAGCTGTGATCACAATCACCATATCTTTGAAGATATAAATCTTATTTCCTCCATTGCCGGAACAATAGTAAGTCTCATATTTACCATATTTTTTATTCCAGAACAGGTACCCATAAAATTCATTCTCTCTGCCAGTGATGGGCAATTGATGAGAAAGGCTTTTCTCCACCCAACTGGCAGGGATGATTTTTTTATTCACATATGCTAATCCAAACTTCGCAAAGTCAAGACTGTTCATACGAATACCACCAGCAGTGTTGGGCGCATGTTGCGGGGTATATTGCCATTTGTAATTGGTGATTTGTAATGGCGCGAAGAGTACTTTATCCGCATATTTTTCTAATCCTCCCGGAATGATTTTATCAAGTGTGCTTCCTAATAGCATTACACCGGCAGTGAAGTAATGCCATTGGCCATGGTATTTAATAGTATCTACCGGAAGGTTCAGCCAGTCTACCTCCGGCAGGGTGTATTCTGTGTCGGTCAGGGTGAGTCCGTTTTGCTGTAAGCATTGGTTAGTCTGACCGTAAAATTGTCCTGTCTGGCGGGCGATCATGGTAGTAAGATAAGCAACTTAATCCAGGTGTAAGATCCCTTGTGTTGAAATTAACCTTTTATCCAGTTACGCAGGCTTCGGT
>Ga0316604_10003433_pt1 | contig 11127 bp, 11 predicted proteins | sample OWC_soil_day20_C_FD_207650 | JGI IMG/M metagenome (GOLD analysis project Ga0316604, IMG submission 207650) | Wetland soil microbial communities from Old Woman Creek delta, Ohio, United States - OWC_soil_day20_CT | ecosystem: Environmental > Terrestrial > Soil > Wetlands | place: USA: Ohio... | reverse complement strand
TTATGAACTTACTTTCAGCGAAAAAAGAAGTAATACGATAGCCAGGCTACCGTATTACTTCTTTTTCATTCAAGAATTTCAATTGTATAGTTTTGTAAAGGCGTACACACAAAAACATATTATAATCGCATTTAATAACATCTATAGAAAGACTCGTTACGCAATTAGGTATTAATTATATTCTTTACTAACTAAATTACATTAGGACGTATTAGCTAATTACACACAATATATTGTTAATTAGTACATTTTAATTATAAACATTGTCAGCCATTGCAGGAAATTAATGTAATTTTCGGGAAGTGAACTATACAAAAGAGGTATATCTTTATCAAATATATCAAACGAATTTTCCCGTAATGAAATGAAAAAATATGAAGAAAGGTCTAAAGAATTAAACGAAACCGGCAATGGCGATCAAGCTTGTTTTTATTTGCAGAAAAGATAAAATCCCACCATCGGGCTGCATGGTTGATAGGTTTAGTCTCCATCTATGTTTTGTATAAGAAGGTATGAGTAATTTAACTCATACCTTCTTCTTTAATATCCTCGGTAATCTTTATTTCAACTCCCATATATATATATACGGAACGAAAGATATTATTCCCAAAATTATGCAGGAATATAATGGAAAGCTCCGTATTATTACCAATATAAGGGAGTTGATTCTCATGAATAATAACGATTATCCAAAATGGTTTGTAGTAATAATTAACCTACTATATTTTTATCCATTAAGAATAGCATTTTCTTATATAGCCATGATTATAAATTGGATTATTGTAGGTGAAATTAGTTATTCAGAAGTAAAAGAAGATATGCCAGAAGTTTTTAACTCAATACGAGAATGGGATAAAAGCCTCAATTAAGAGGCTTTTATTTTTTTGCCAAATAACTTCCTTAATATAGGCATTATATTTACCGTAAACTTAAAATCAGGTATTTTCATGCGACACCTCCTGTAATTTTTTCAACAAGTCGGCTGGCGTAACATTGTCAGCCGAAAAGTCAGGGAATATGTTCAATCCTCCCGCCTGTAGAATGAGGGTAACAGCCTCGCTACAGTCTACTGCTACTTCTCCATTGCCTGGAACAGTTACGCCTAAAAGATCATGTATACCTCCATCTAAACAGGCTCTATAATCGTAGGGCTTTCCTAACAACTTATTGGCCTCCGCTTCTGCCGCTTCAATGTTTGGCACATCAACGGTAATTATCGTGTGCTTAAACTGATCGTAGGCGTTAAGCGGCGATTTAACAAATCCGTTAGACAAGGCTTCTAGTATACCGCCAAACATAAATATTGCGGCATGGGACGGTTGTCCATTACCTTCAACAGCTTCAATAAGTTCTCCGAATGGTGTACAGGGATAACTGAACAATACTTTTACCTTCATTATATATACGCCTCCTGATAAAGAAATAAGCCCCGGAATTAACCGGGGCTTTTACTATTAGGATATTTTATCGCGTAGCTCCTCAATTCCACTTTTCAATCCGGCAACAATGCCAGCAAGCGCACCGGCTAAAGAGGCAATTTCAATTGTATTTCTCACTTTAACCCACGGGCTGGAAGTAGTAGAGATTTCGGCAGTAAGTTCTTTAATTTTGTTATTGATCGTATCGGCAATAGTGGTAGTGGTTTCCGTTGAAGTAGAAACAAGGCTCGTAATAGCGGCGGTTTCGGCGGCAGCAGTAGCCGCATCGGTAATAGTTGACACAGTGGATTCCCCTTCAGTTGTAGTTTCAGCAGTTAAACTAATAGTTCCGGTAGCAGTGGTATCATCGGTGATCGCCAGGGTAACGCTTGCACTGGCGTAACCGGATAGAGCAGCGGTAAAATCATAGTTGCCAGCGTCTAAGCCCTCAATAGTTGCTACCCCGGTGCTGTCGGTTGTAGCCTCGCATGATACTCCACCGACTGAATAGGTAATAGTAGCCCCTTCTAATGCGTTTGTGCCGTCATTGACGGTAATAGTTGCAATTCCACTCATAATTTTTACATCCCCTTTTAATTTTTTATATATCCACCGCAAAAAGCGGGAGATGGTCCTTAAACCGTAAGGTATGGCCTTTTTCGCCTCGGCTTCGGCGAAACTAAAAATCGCCACTTTAGCAGCTTCAAATTCAGTCTGCACAAAGGGCGATTTAGCAAGGTATTCTATTATCTGTTCGACTTGTATTTGGTTCATTCGATCACACCTTTTATACATATTAAAAAGGTATATTAAATACATTTATAATCCATTGTTTTGATACCATATTGCTTTTCCGCGGAGAATATCACCGCCGGAACCTGGAATATCACCTGCTTTTACCACCCAAAAATCCCAGCGTTCTACTGAATTGCTAGGGCCATATTTACCATCAGGACACCCATTAGGTTCATATCCCGGATTTATGCCATCCATATTATCAGCAGCTTCCGCATGAGTCATAATGTGTTGAATATCAATAGGTAACTCCAACTCTTTAGCCAGTACCGCTATCACCTGCGCTATTGCCTCAATTTGTGCGTCAGTCGGCGGCTCTGGCTCAAGGTCCGTTGAATGGGCCTGATACGCACAAAGAGCCGCTATTCCAACGGCCCCTGTGTTACGCATATAGGTATGGTTTAAATGTGTTGTAAGATCGTCTACAGTGGCATATAACGTACCGTCTTTGTCCACTAGGATATGATAGTCATTAAACTGCTGTCCGTAGTGTCCGGCTGACCAATGAATGTAAACGTGAGTTAAACACATTTACCGCATTCCCACTTGTGGCTTTTAAATAGACTTTAGGAGGCTTGCTATGATAACCACCAACCTTATAACAAATACCTCCCACAAAGAACACCAGAAGGGCTATGTACATGATATAAACATACTTTTTATCCATAATACCCCCCTAATGCCTAAAAGCGGCGAATACAGCAATAGCCGTAGTAATCAGCCACATAAGCATTACCTTATTCCCTGTCCATTGCGCTACAGTCTTTTCTAATGTTGCAATGCGGCTTTCATGATTTAGCTTTTCAACCTCTTCGTTTTTAGTTGTGATTCTCTCTACGGCAAGTTGCAGTACTTGTAGTTTTTCCAGCATGGCGTCCATTTTCTCAGATAATGCTTGTACCTCTGTATTGCTCACACGTTCAGCCCCTCCCCAATAAAATTATTTGAACCCAATTTTTTCTTTCTCTTTTATAAACACGTGGTTTAATTTGTTTAACTGCTCTGGCGTTACTTCAATTCCGGCTTGTTCCAGCAGTTCCGGCAATTTCCTTGACACATCATTATACCTAATAATCACTGACCGGCTTTTATGCCCATAATAATAGCCGCCGGTATAACTTGCTATACCAACGGATATAAATGAGGCTGTTAACGCTAATATTACCATAGTTCTCATGATGCACTTGTGGAAGTGCTTTGGTCGTATACAGTGGACTGTACATTACCACAAACTGAACAAGTATATCTTCCGGTGGTCGAATCATAGGTCAAAGGGGCACCGCAAATAAAACATTTAGAATCAGCCATTAATAATCGCCTCCTGAGCGGCTAATAAAGCCGTTTTTAATGTGGTATATTCCGTTTGTATTTCGGTTTGACGAGTTGTTATAACGGTAGAATCGGTGTTTCCAAGTGCAGCAGCGGCGTAAGCTTCTTTTAATGTTAAAAACTGTGGATGGTATTCTGAATTAAGAGTGTCCAGCTTTTTGTTCTTTTCTGCTTCTGCATATCCTGAAAATGCCGCCGTTAGTTCGGCTACGGTTGGTTCATGGTCGAAATATACTTCATCACTTTCTATGGTACTGGAATCATCCCATGATCGAAAACTTAATCCATTATTTGAATAAGAATATCCCATTACAGCGAATCCTCCCATCCTATACATGATAATTGTCCATTCGAGGTAGCAGAAGCATAATATATATATGAGCTTTCCAATAACATCCATCCTTGTTGCGATTGTCCAGCTGTACCATAAGCAATAAGAGGCGGCATATTAGTATTGCTAAGTCCACTAAAATTGGTGTTTGGTGAACATGCTACATATGCTCCACTAGCTGCTGTCAAATTTGTAATTATTACCTGTATTCTCGATGCCGTAGGTGGTACAAAGCTAGACGTAGCGACAGAAACTGGAGTATAAGCTGCTGTTGTTAATGTGCCAGCAGTACCAGAAGTCATTATAGGATATTGCGACGTATTAGTACTAGCTGTGACAACATACTGAGCATATCGCCCTTTTTGCATTATCCTATACAAATAACTGCTGGAATTGGTAATAAAATTACTACATATCCTGACAAACCGAGTGTATCCGCTTGGTAATGTTGGGGATGTTGCACTCAATGACGCTAAACAAGCCGCCGTTGCCGTGGATGGGTTATAAATTCTAAACCCATAATATTGTTTAGATGCCGCTACAGTACCAGTGTCGAGAGCATTTGCCCCTGTTGTTGTAAAGTCTATTGCTTGGCTAAAACTTTCCTGAGTATATGGGCAATAATCTGCGGCGATTGTGGCGGCGGTATTTGAGGTCACAGTGGATACTACATTGCGGAAGTTATTGAAATTGAAGTCTCTTGATTTTACCATACGTTCCCAGTCTGACCATGTTCCAGCATTGCATCTACGTTCAAAGGAGTTAAAGGCTGCCGTTCCATATCCTGTTGCTCTTTGATATACGTAGGTGTCTTGATACCGAATTACCGACACATAATACCATGTAGTACTTCCGCTTGTAGGGGCGTTTGTTAGGTTATTGCCAATAAAAAACCCTGTAGTTAGGTAGTTATTCCAATCGCTTGTTGCTGTTGCTGCCGCTGTTCCAAGACCATACCCGCTAGGTGCTGCCCCCAAATTCGTCCTAGCTGCTGCCGCTGTGGTTGCTCCTGTACCGCCGTTAGAAACAGGTATAGGGTATGTTATACTTGACGCCGCTGTCTCTGCCGCCGTAGCACTAGCTGCCGCGCTTGTTGCAGAAGCCGCCGACTGATTAGCACTAGCTGCCGCCGCCGTGGCATATGGAGAAGCTGCTGCCGCTCCTGCTGTTGCTCCGGCTGTAGCCCCTGCAGTTGACGCTTCTGATGCACTTGCCGCCGCCGCTGTCTCGCTGGCCGCCGCATTTGTCTCGCTAGTTGCCGCCGCTTCTGCGCTTTCTTTTGCCGCTTCTAGTGCTGTTTTCGGGTCGTAAACAACAATTTTAATTGTGTCACTCATGTACTACCTCCTTATTTTTATTGGCCCCTCGGCGAATCGCTTTGGTATGCTATTGGTAGTAAGCGTCAAAGTGAAATACGCTGTGCCAACGTCTAACGTTGATGTGGTAGTGGCTGAAATTTCAACATCAATAGTCCCGGCAGTACCGCCAAGGGTAAGTCCACTTCCACTGGTCAAAGTTAGTAAAACATCGTCAGAGTCAGCAGATTCTTTTATTACAAAGGTTGCTGAGTAATCGGTCAAATTTAAAAGCGAATCATTGAGATAAATGGTAAAAGGAAAATAATACTTAGTACCTCGGATAATGTCATACATTTGCTCAGTGTAGGCCGGTAATAAAATAGAACCCAATTGACCACCTCCAATATAAAAAGAGAGCACCGTAGCACTCTCTTGATTTAATGTTTTATTAAGTTTTTGTGATATAATGGAAATAAACGGGGTGATTTGTGTGTTCGAAACTATATGGTACTATTTAATGTACTTCGTAGGACTGTTTATGGCGGTTGGTATTATCGGAGCGTTTGTATCAGGATTTTCTGATGCGTTCCGAAAACACGGAACATTGGAGACATTAATCACTTTTTCTATATTAATGTTGCTTTTAATAGGTGGCCTTTGTTTGGGAGGTGGCCACGGAAGATTTAGCGCAGATTATTAGCCGGGGTATATCCCCGGCTTATTGTTTACCTAATGCTTTTTTAGCAATTTGTAATATCTTAGCTTTGTTAGCATCTATCTGCTGCCGTTTTTGGTCTGCACTTAGTTTTTGGTTTCCTACCATATCACGATTATCTTTTTGCAAATCTTTTATAATTTGTTCTGCGTTACGAAGCTTCTTGAGGTCTGGAGGTACAACGCCTTTCTTGCCAGTAGCAGCGTGATTTTTTTCTGCATCTTCCAGCTTATCGTAAAATTCATCTACTGAAACAGGATTTTTAAACGGAGTATAAGCAAGACCTCTTACCCCTGGAAGTTCACCAACGGTTTTAGCGGGCATTTCTTTGTTATTACCCACCAGATTGTCAAGCAATCCAACAAAGAACTTACCAGCACTTCCGAAGTATCCGCTAATTGTATTGTCTATCTTTTCAGGAGATGTTCCAGTAAATTTACCTAACCGTTTTGCGGCCTCAGATGTGTAATCGTTAAACTGGTAAGTATCCGGCAATCGTTGTTCTTTCATACCGACAACAGGCTTTTTAGTGAAGAAACTATAATTTGTCATCCATTCAATTATTGGCCCTGCCGCCGTAGGAATGAAATTAGGTGTAAATCCATCAGCTGCATAGCCAATCCATTTTTTTACCGCTTCTGGGTCTTGTCCGTAAGCTTTATCCAACGCCCTTTCTATTGCCGATCCAAAGAATATTCCCGGTTCAAACGGTTTAGGAACTCGAATAATAGTTCCATTCATATTAAATACCCAACTTCCGTTTTTAATATCGTCGGAAAGTTCCTTGTACCAATCTTGGTCATGATTAGCAATCCATAAAGCAATACTCGGTAAGGTAATATACATCAAAGCAAACGGAACGGCTCTTTTAGGGTTTTGGATTAAAGCCCTTACAAAACGATCTCCGCCTTGAAGCGCGGCGTTAAAGAATGGAATAACTTGGTTTATCTGTTTTGTTAAAGAACCTGAACGGCTAAAGTCTAACGTTACATCTTTAGCAAAAAGCCCTGCTTCATCTATACTCTTACCTTGTTGTCTAGCACGCTCAAATTCTCTTATTCTAGTTCCTGATTCTGCATATTCGGAAACTTCACGTAGTGCCTCATATCCTGATTCAATATATTTTAATGGATTTATTTTTTCCCATTCGCTACCGCCAGCCATTTTATTAAGCATCTTATTAACATTTCGGCGGTCAAGGCCAACAAAAGCCGATAACGGCGCACCGGATGCCTTAAACTCATACGCCAATTCTTTATCTTTTATTAGTGAATAAACACCTTTAGCAGAATCAAGAACCGGTTTAAATCCGGTTTCTGAATAAATACCGGCTGTCAAAGTGTCGCGGATTAGATTTCTTACCATAAAATCAGGAGAAATAGTGGCCCCAACCCTCAAAGCTTGCGCGAAAGGTTTAAAAATACTGATTAACATATTGGCAGACTGTTGGTTCATGCTCATTATGGCCCTGTAAAACTCTGGAGTAGTCTGGAAAGCTTCTTTTTTACCGTCAACCATAACAGTAAATACGCTTTTTTTCGCGTCTCCAGCACCACCAGGAACGGCCTCAACAAATTCACCTATTCCGCTTTCTTTGCTTAATTTAACGAATGTCTGTGCTACCTTATTACGTTCTGCCGCGCTTAACAAAGTATAGGTGTTTTTAACCATGCTTTCTATTGGGTCAATAACACTCCTTGTAGACCCTTCGTCCGTCAACTTTTTTAATGGGTTAGAAACGTTACCAATCTTCTTACCGGTAGCAAACGCGTCTTCCATTGCGGCCTCATCCGAAAAATCCCTAGACATTGGAGCGTAGTTTTTATATTTTTCTCTCAGCGCATCAACAGTTTCTTTACTAATCAAACCGCAATCCTGCGCTATAGACAAAAGGTTATCTCCAAATTGGTAAAATTTTTCGGTTAAAGCGTCTAATTCTTTTGGAGCGGTTTTAATAATATTTTCCGCATCAGCTTTTGACATTGGCCCTTTATATCCAGATTTTTGGTTTTGAATTTCCAACTGATGTTTAGCTGTTAACAAAATGCTGAGTGCTTCATACCAGTTTTTAAAGTTACCGTTTTTAAGATACTCTGGATACTTGTAGTTTAACGTGTCAAGTCCGTTAAATATATCCTTGATGGTAACAGCGTGTTTAATTTGTCCATTGTACAACTTATTTAATGTGGATTTAACAAGCGCAGGATTATCGTCACTTACTAGCATTTCTGCCCTTGCTAAAGCGGAGTTTTGAACCACCCTGGCCTTTTTATATGGGTCTTCTTCAAATTCTAGCTTTCGGCCTAACTGTTTTTCTATTGCTGCCGATTGTCTGGAAAGTTCTACTTTATCATCAAAAAACTTTTCATACGCTGAATATGCCGCGTTTGTGGCCTTTTCTTTTAATGACGTGTAGTTCTCATGTCCAAACGTTACGCCGCCCCGTCCCCTAGCTTCTGACGACTGATTAAACCACCGTTGCATCTTGTCGCCAATATCGCTTACTTTGGCACTTAATTTCTTATCCTGGGAGAGTTTATCAGTGAAATCCTTATAGTATCCAGGGAAGTTTTGCTTTGCTTTCGCCGGATCAGTTAGATATTGCCGCGAAAACTCGGCTATACCTTCGGCCCTGCGCTCTGCCGGCGTGTACTTATCATATATTTTATTTTTACTCCAAATCTTATCTGCTGCTGCGATTAATTCCGCATCGTGTCCAGATACTTTTAACTGTTTGTCAAGATAATGCCCGACTTCATGGGCCTGTACATCGAAATCGCCAAAGTTTCTGGAGCGTATTACGTCCTTATCAACCTTAAACACACCTGCATAGTTTTTATTGCCAACTAATCCGGTACGAGAAGCAACTAAGTCATTTACCGATTTATTAATTTCCATCCTGGTTACAGGTTCAACGTTGCCATTCGATGTAGAAGTACGTTTAAATGGCAATGCGCCTTGTTCACCGCTGTTAAGTCCTGGAGTACCTTCTGGCATTTCAGATTCTGATATACGTTTTACCCTCATAGAAGGTATTTTATGTTCTTCCTTGACATATTGCATTAAATCTCGTATATTCATAGTAGAAGACCTAGCGGAGGAAGTGGCACTTGGCGAATTTATTCGCTCTGGCCCACTAGATACCACGCTAGGTCTCTCGATTTTAGATGCCTGGTGATCATAAAACAGTTTCCCTCTATCAGATTCTTTTACTACAATTTTAGATATATAAGGTTTATCTCCAATTTCCAGCGGTGCATAAAATGTATGTACCGCTTTAATTTGGTCGCTTACTGGTAAATGTTTCCTAGAATCAATTTTAACCGAATTTTTTATTAAGTCCGGTAATGCTACCAATGCTTTAAGGTGGTCAATGTCTTTAGCATGGTTGGCAGACTCATCAATACCTTTTCGGGAAACAGAAATATTCCAACCAGTATCATCATTTACATATTCCCCACGAATATTTTCCCTAGCCCAAAGATGAGTTTCTTTCCTGGCCTGTTTGAAATCATTACTTAATGGTATTTCATCACCGCGTAAAGATGTAACATTAACCGGAGGCTTATCTAACACGGATTCATCTTGATTGAATTGCATTTTGTCTTTTTCTGAATTATTCCAACGCGGTTTATCTAATGATGCTGCAACCACATCTTGATAATCATTAGTTCTATCTACACCTATTGGATTATAGTCTTCCTCTCGTCCTTCTGTGGCTGATGGCGTATTTTCTTCTTCCACAGGTATATTTTCTTCTGGAGATACTTTTTCTTCGCTTATAGGCGTTTCTGCTTCTTCATTGCCTATTTTTTCTTTTATTGATCGAACGTAATCTTGTGTTTCCTTATAAGGAGGAACACCGCCGTATTTTTCTACTGCTCCCGGACCTGCATTATAAGCTGCCAAAGCTTTATCTATATCACCATCAAATTTATCAAGTTGTTCTTTTAAGTATCTAGCTCCACCTAATACGTTTTGCCGTGGGTCAGATGCATCTACGCCTAATCCTCTGGCAGTATCGGGCATTAATTGAGCATACCCTTTCGCGCCAACAGGAGATTCAGCATTAGGATTAAATGAAGATTCTTGGTCAATTAACGCCTTTAATAAGTTAGGATTCAAACCGGTTTCCGCTGCAGCTTCTTGAATATATCCATCTAAATTTGTATCTCCGGTACTTGTAAATGTGGTTTTCTGTGGTTCTGGTTGAACATTATATTTATCAGGATGATTTTCTTGTCCATATTGGTCAATTTTAGCGGCATATTCCGGGCTAACCTTAACATCTTTCATAACCCTTGATCTTATATATTTGGCAAAACCTAATGGGGCAACTAATTGCGCTCCAGTTAAAGCAACATTTGTCATAGTTGCAACTGGATTTTCTTCCATTTTCTTTTTAAGGTCAGGATCATTATACAAATCCGCTACAGGACCATAAGTCACATCACGGCCTACTTTAAGTATTCCGCCTTCTTTAGCGGAGTCATAAATTCCCTCTGGTATTCCAGCCGGAAGTAATACCGAATATACAGCATCCTGTCGAAAAGTTTTTGCAGCAGAACTTGCTTGGCTTTGTGCATAATCAACATCGTTTTGCGTATATCCTTGTTTAGGAACGCGCTTGCCTGTTGCACCGTCATAATCGGAAACTTCGTCAAGTTGTCTTTGTGTACGTGCCATTTCCTCATAAGATTGTTTAGCACCTTCGATATACCTTTTACCAATATCAACTAACTCAGGAGACGCTTTTGCTCCGGCTGCTCCAAGGCTTGTGATAGTATCCCAAGGGTTTTTATATGTTTCGGCGGCGAAAGTAAGCGGCGCGGTAGCTAAATATTCGGCTCCTTGTTTAATAGATTGTCCTCGTTTGAAGTTTCTGGCATACCTATCAGCCATGTCTTCAATACTTTCATTTGGGCTACCAGCATAATCATTGTATATTTGTTGTCCTTCTTCAATAGCAGCTTGACCGCCTTGTATACCGGCTTTAAGCCCAGCAGCACCTAAATTAGTAATCGTATCTACGGTCGGATTGTTCCAATTATTATAAAGGAACTTTACAGGGGCGGCCCCTAAATCTGTTACAACATCAAGTCCTTTTTTTGCTAAATCTTTACCTTCTTCCCAAACACCCATTAATAACCCCCCTGAGCCAGCCTATTTGCTCCTGCTTCTGCTTCTTCATCAGTTAGACCATTATCTTTCAACCTATAGAAAGCTGCATACCAGTTTCTA
>Ga0316604_10003432_pt1 | contig 11127 bp, 9 predicted proteins | sample OWC_soil_day20_C_FD_207650 | JGI IMG/M metagenome (GOLD analysis project Ga0316604, IMG submission 207650) | Wetland soil microbial communities from Old Woman Creek delta, Ohio, United States - OWC_soil_day20_CT | ecosystem: Environmental > Terrestrial > Soil > Wetlands | place: USA: Ohio... | reverse complement strand
ACCCAAACTGTCCTTTACCAACGAAGAAGCCGGTACAGTGGCTACTGCATTGTCTGAGTTTTACCTGGTGAACATTACATTGCCAGACAGCACATTCAGGAAGAAAAAAATAACAGCCAACTTCCAAAACATGTCAGCCAGTGAAGTACAGCAGGTACTCAATGCGATATTGGAGCAATAGCCGTCAGCTAATCTGACCACTGTATCGCCTATTATGAAAACCAAAGCCATTTGCTGTTTACTCACCCTGTTCCTCGTTATGTGCCACTGCGTAAAAGCGCAGGAAAAACTAACCATTCATGTAGTGAATGAACCCCTCATTTCCGTACTCCATCTCATAGAAAAACAGGCAGGTGTTTTATTTGCTTATCGCAATGAAGTCATCGATGTGCATGACCGCATTACCATACATTGGGACAATGTGCCATTAAAGACCATTTTAGACGTTATTTTTCCATCTTCTCTGTATGAATTACGATTCATAGGCAAACAGATTGTGATCCTGAAAAAACAGGCGCCTGTGCCTGTAACTCCGCCACCCCATATTATTGATATCACCCCTGTCGTGATCACCGCATTGGGTATCAGCAGGCAACAAAGATCTTTAGGCTATGCCTACGCCGACCTGGGACCGCAAACTTTTACGATAAATCCGGTCAGTGCACTATCCGGAAAGGTAAGCGGATTGAATATCACGCCTGTGAATAGCGGAGTAGGAGGATCGGCCAAAGTGACCCTGAGAGGATTGAAAATTATAGGTGGTGATAATACCCCTATGTTTGTAATAGATGGTATTCCTGTGAATAATTCCTCCCCCGGTCAGGCAGATAAATATGGAGGATATGATTTAGGAGATGGGACTTCCATTATCAATCCTGATGAAATAGCCAGCATCTCTATTTTAAAAGGCGGCTCTGCTTCCGCATTGTATGGTAGTCGCGCTGCAAATGGTGTGATTATTATCACCACAAAGAAAGGAAACAAAGGTGTTTCGGTAGAATACACCGCCAATATGCTCGTTGAAAAACTGAATAATAGTTACGACTTTCAGCATGAATATGGTAGTGGGCAGGATGGCTTTTTACCAAAAGATGTTTCTACTGCCCGGGTGGATGCACAGAAAAGCTGGGGACCCAAAATGAGTAAAGACAGCACCGTCGTGATCTGGGATGGCAGAAAAGTTCCTTACGTGAATGCAAGTAATGCCATTAGTAAGTTTTTTCGCAAAGGGCTGACACTTACCAATTCAGTTTCTTTATCTACGGGTACAGACAAAGCGCAATTGCGCGCTACCTATACTAATGTGAGAAACAATGATATTATTCCCCGTAGTAAACTCGATCGTCATCATATTTCCCTGAGAGGTACTGCAAAGCTGTCTTCAAAACTGATACTTGATGCCAAAGGAACTTATCTTTCCGAAGATGTATTTAATCGCCCTGCACTCTCTGATAACCCGAATAATATCGGTTATGTACTGAGTGGCATTGCACCCAATATCGATATCAACTGGCTCAAAAAATACAAAGATTCCGCTGGCGATTATATCAACTGGAATAACAATGCCTACCAGGTAAACCCTTACTGGGCTATTAATGAACAACCTAACAACAGTACTCAGCGCCGCTTTAATGGATTCCTCCTATTGAAATACCAGTTGTGGCCGGGATTATATATTCAGGGACGTACAGGTACGGATTATTCCCGTTTTTCATTTACTGAGTTTATGCAATATTCCACGCCTTACTATACAACCGGGGGTATCGTACTCCTGCACCGGAATCTGCAGGAAACCAACTCCGATCTTTTAGTGAATTATCATAAAAAATGGGACAGGTTCTCTCTCGAAATAAATGTGGGTACCAATAGAATGGACTATATAGAAGATGTGCGCAATATAACTGGGAGAGATATGAAAACAAGAGGTGTTAAAAACCTCAATAATTTTGAGACACAACTGAGCAGTCATCAATTGTACAGAAAGCGGATCAACTCTGTTTACGGAGGTGTCACCATTGGTTATGATGCCTTTCTTTACCTGGATCTGACTGGTCGTAATGACTGGTCTTCTACATTGTCCGCCGGACACAATGCTTATTTTTATCCTTCTGCATCTGCCAGCTTTGTATTTTCTTCATTATTACCGTCAAATGCTATATTATCCTTTGGAAAACTGAGAGCAAGCATTGCGCAGACAGGCACAGATGCCATCGCACCTTATCAGACAGCACTCACTTATGCCACGAATCCTGATATCCCCAGTGTGGGTGGCTATCTCATTGGTGGCGTAGCGACAGATAAAGTACCTTATGAAAACCTGAAACCAAGTATCAGCCGTTCTTATGAAACAGGATTGAACATGGTGTTTTTTGATAACCGTATTAACCTGGATCTGACATGGTATCATTCCAATACAAGGAACCAGATATTGAATGCACCTATTTCACCAACCAGTGGTTACACCAGTGCAGTTATCAATTCAGGAGATGTATCCAACGAAGGTGTAGAAATCTCATTGGGAGGGCGGCCTATATGCAACAAAGATTTTAAATGGCAGGTGAACGCCAACTTTGCACGCAACAGGAATAAGATTATCTCTCTAAGCTCATTGGTCTCCGACTACTACACCCTTGCTTCCGCACGCTGGGGAAATGCCAGTATCATTGCAAAAGCCGGATCCACCTATGGTATGATCACCGGTAAGAAATTTCTTCGTGATGAGAATGGGCAGATGGTACTGGATGCAAATTATTTACCTCAATATACATCTACTGATTACAACCTTGGAAGTACGCAATACAATTGGATCGGAGGTATCACAAATACATTTACGTATCGTCGCTGGTCCTGCGCCGTCTTATTAGATATCAAACAAGGAGGTAAGATATTCTCCATGACCAACTTACTTGCCTATCAGAATGGCCAACAGAAAGGCACGCTGGAAGGCAGAGAGGGGTGGGCCAGATCAGAAAAAGAAAGGATCGCCGCCGGTGTATCGTCAGCAGATTGGACACCTACCGGGGGACTGCGTGTGAAGGGGGTAAAAATAGTCGGTTTGAACAGACCACAATATGAGCAGGTAGACCGGTACGTAAATCCTGAAACCTACTGGACAAGAGTGACAGAGAATATTCCCGAACCTTTTGTATACGATGCAGGTATGGTAAAGATCCGCGAACTCACGCTGGGGTACAGGATTTTGAAAGAAGTATCTGTATCAGTGATTGCCCGTAATCTGCTTACATTAAGTAAACATGTACCCAATATAGATCCTGAATCCAGTTATAATAGTGGCGATGGGCAGGGCTTTGAATATGGATCATTGCCTACCCGCCGTGCCTATGGTATCACCCTTCATGCAAAATTTTAAAAGATGAAGTTTTATCATTATTGCCTGATCATAATTTTGAGTAGCAGCTGTACAACAAACTTTGGCGTCATAAATACGGATCCTGTCAATGACACTACCATTGCAGCCGGAGAGCAACTTACAGCCGCTGCTTACCTGCTGGATGGTGGCCGGGAAATGGGATATCCAAACTTATATCTATTCCAGCCAATGGTGCAATATGTAAGTGGTACTTATGGTATGCGTGCAGGTGGCAAGTATGTAAGAGATGAATTTTACAATGGATTGATGTGGTCTAACTATTATGGTAAATGCATCAAACAACTGGCAGACCTGTTGAAGCAACATCAGGATGATAGCACACAAGTGAACTATGTAGCTGCTGCGCGCATTTTGAAAGTATATATCTTTTCCTTATTGACAGATGCATATGGTGATATTCCTTATTCTCAGGCAGGTCTTGCTTATTATGATAAAATTTACACCCCTGTCTACGATAAGCAGGAAGATATTTACAAAGATTTCTTTGTAGAACTGGAAGCCGCTATTCAGCAATTTGATGATCGTAAGCCTGTCATCCTCAATGATATTGTCTACAATGGTAATCTCACCAAATGGAAGCGCATGGCCCGTTCGCTACAACTACGCCTTGCCATGCGCCTGTCTGCCGCGGATCCCTCATTGGCACAAATACAGGCAGCGGCGGCATTTGCCGGTGGCGTGATGCAAAGCAATAATGATAATTTTGTGATGATACATGAAGACTATAGTTACCCTGATCTTCGTGGCAATGGCTATGCGCAGGCATTACAGGAGGAAGCAGCATATAAATATACCATTGGTACAACTACCTTTGTCAATTACCTCAAAGCAGAAAATGATCCCCGCTTAGGATTGTTTTTCGTAAATACAGATAGCATTACCAATTATCTCCCTATTCAACCGGGCCTTTACTGGTGGGAGTATTGGTCAGACTTTGTAGGTGAAAACGGAGAGATAGTAGGACAGGCGAATAAATATTGCCACATCAATGCACCTTTCTATCAACAGGGAGGATCATGGTTACATCTCGGCTATGCAGAAGTAGAATTATTGTTGGCAGAAGCCGCCGTACGTGGCTGGATTGGCGAAGATGCCAATACCCATTATCAGTCAGGATTGAGAGCGGCTATGCATCAACTGGAAATGTATCCGGGTATGACGCCATTATCTGGTGCTGCGATCGATAGTTTTGTGGGTACACATACTTTACCATCCAATGCAATAGCAGCTATCAGTATGCAGAAATGGGTAGCGTTATTTCCAAATGGATATGAGGCTTTTGCGAATCAACGTAGAACAGGTTATCCTGAATTGAACCCGATAGTGGACATAGATGGGGAGTCTGAAACTGGCGGCCATGAGCCAAAGCGGTTATTCTATCCAGCTACAGAGGCCACATCTAATCCTGTACATTACCAGGAAGCGATAGACAGGCTGGGAGGGAGCAATGACTGGATGATACCAGTATGGTGGAATAAATGATTATAATATCTCCCGAATTATTTGTAATTCGCACGCTTATAATCATGCGTTCCACTATGTATAAACTTTATCTGGCTTTAACATTGGCTACAGCCCTGCCTGTACTCAACAGTTGTGCGCAAACAAAGCCCATCCACACAGCATCTGCACCTCTCTACCGCGACCCTATCTTCGATGGCGCCGCTGACCCAACCCTCATCTGGAACGACAAAGAAAAAGCCTGGTGGATGCTCTACACCCAACGCCGTGCCAGCGTCGACGCTGAAAACGTGGCTTACTGTTATGGCAGCAAAATCGGTATTGCCGAATCAAAAGACAACGGCCACAGCTGGGTATACAGAGGCGCACTAAACCTTGAATTCGAAAAAGGCGAAAACACCTTCTGGGCTCCCGACGTCGTTTACAACAACGGTACCTACCATATGTTCGTCGCCTATATCCAGGGCGTTCGCAGCAACTGGGGAGGTCATGCCCGCATTGCACACTACACCAGCAAAGATATGTGGGACTGGAAGTTCGAAGGCTTCCCCCAACTCACCTCCGAAAAAGTGATCGACCCTACGCTATACCAACTCCCGGACAAGACCTGGCGCATCTGGTACAAAGATGAAGATCATGGCTCAAACACCATGATGGCCGGTAGCAAGGACCTCAATAAATGGACCTACACCAGTACCAAACCAGCCATTGGCGGCACCGGCCACGAAGGTCCCAAGGTATTCCGCTTCAAAGATTACTACTGGATGGTCACCGATGAATGGCATGGCATGCGCGTATACCGTTCTGACGACCTGAATACCTGGACCAGACAGGGATTAATACTTGACGTTCCGGGCAAGCGAAAAGACGATACGCCTACCGGTGCACATGGCGATGTGGTAGTCACCGGCGATCAGGCATACGTGATCTACTTCACCCACCCAGGCAGAAAAGTACATAGCGAAAGTCCGGTGAATGAAGATGGCATACAACCTTACTCCATCCGCCGATCCAGCATTGAGGTAGCTGAACTGAAGTTTGAAAATGGTACGTTGACGTGCGACAGAGATGCGCCGTTTGAGTTCTTCCTGCCTTCGAAATGATTGTGCCGGAGCCCCCTGGGGACAAATCCATTTCCGTTTCGAAGTTATTTTCCTGTTAAAAAGAAATTACATCGTTTCCTGCTCCTCAGGGTACCTGGGCTTGTGCCAGAAATAATAATAAGCCAGGATCACCACCCCCATAAAAAATGGAATCAGTGCCAGATGCTTGTAAGTAATACTTCCAAAGAGGATCTCCGTGTCGAAATGCATAAACTCACTGATCATCCAGTAAGAATTCGCCGTAATCCACACAGTAATCGCCAGGTTATGGCAGAGCTCAGACATGAACTGCCGTGTACGCCATGCAATCACAATAGAAATGATCAGCGTTGGGAAGATCATAATAATCCCTAATACAGGCCATGCCATGCACCAGCTGATATCTTTGAGCAACCAGAAAACGATGTGGAGGTTCTCCATCTTCCGGTATTTAAGGGGAATGCTGTAAACAGGACTTTTCTCCTGCGTAATGGTGGTTTCAGCCATTGTTGATTTTGATTGAGGGGCAAAAATAAAAAATCTGGCATCAATTGGTATAACTCTTGTAATATCTATAGGGAACCAAAAAAGCAGAGATATGAAAAAGGCATTAATAGCAGCCACTATCGTGGGTGCAGCAGCAGCCGGTGTAATTTATTATCTGACCAACAGAAGTCGTGCAGAACAGATCCTGGACGAATTGAATGATACCGCAGACGAAGGTCGTCGTCTGGCAAAGAAACATTTGCGCAAAACCCGCAAAAAAGTTAATAATATGATTCATGAGCATATGGAGCCTTAGTCGGACTATAGGCAAGCTATAGTACAACTAGTACATTAAAAGGTCACCAAAAGGTCACTAAAAGGACACCTCATTATCCCAGGGATATTGAAGTGACCTTTTAGTAACCTTTTGGTATACTGATCATGGCGGCATCGCGCTATGCCTTTAAGGTCAATATTTAGATAAAAAAGTATTATTCCTGCATCCGGAATAACCCTAGCTTTGAAGAAACAGCACCACGTTTTCGAAAGACTATGGACAAGCGACTAGCGGCTTACAGGCAGGAGGTAACAACAGCGTTATACGATATCCTGCACTACTGGCAACAATTTACAGTTGATATACAAGATGGGGGATTTTATGGGGCATTAAACAACGACAATGTCGTGTTGGAGGGAAGTCCCAAAGGTGGGGTGCTGAATAGCCGCATATTGTGGACCTTTGCCGCCGCATATAAATTCGATCCACAACCACAATTTTTAGCGCTGGCCGATAGAGCGTTCCAGTACTTACGTACTCACTTCAATGATCCTGCATACGGTGGCATATATTGGTCGGTAACCGCCACCGGCGAACCACTGGAAACACGGAAACAGGTATATGGACAAGCTTTTCTGATCTATGCCTTAAGTGAGTACCATGCCATTCAACCTTCAAAAGAAGTATTAGATTGGGCCATTGATGTATATCGATTGCTGGAAGCGCATAGTTATGATCCTGTAGACGGGGGTTACTACGAAGCATTTTCCAGGGAATGGGGGCCTATATCAGACTTGCGCCTGAGTGCAAAAGATGACAATGCCGCCAAGACCATGAATACGCATCTACATGTATTGGAGGCTTATACTAACCTGTATCGTATCTGGCCGGATGCGGAATTGAATAAAAAAATAAAACAACTCATTGAACTCTTTTTAAATAAGATCATTCATCCTGTCACCCACCAGCAGATTCTGTTCTTCAATACAGCCTGGGAGCCGGAATCAGCCGTCGTTTCTTATGGTCATGACATAGAAACATCCTGGCTGTTGTACGATGCAGCAGAGGTCCTGGCAGATGAGTCCCTTTTAAACAAAGTGAAAGAAAACGCCATCCTGATGGCGAAAGCTACCATTGCCGGTGTAGAAGAGAACGGAGGTTTGCAATACGAAGATGACAACAAAGAAAAACACTGGTGGGTACAGGCAGAAGCAATGGTGGGATTTTTCAACGCCTGGCAACTAAGTGGGGAGGAAAAATATTTACACTATTCTTTAGATACCTGGGCATTTGTAAAAAAATACATCATTGACCCGGAAAAAGGGGAGTGGTACTGGGGGGTTACAGAAACATTGACAATCATGCCCGGACAAGATAAAGCCGGGTTCTGGAAATGTCCTTATCACAATAGCAGGGCGTGCCTGGAACTCATTCACCGAATTGTTTAACACGTACATGAACATAAAGGCTGGCTAATCAGTGGCCGTTGCACAACTGCCACTGATTAGCCGGCCTTTATGTTCTGAAAATGGTTTTCATCCCCCATTGGTGAATTCCCTCTTTCATGAATGTTTTTATTTTAATTCCATCCTTTCAATTTACTGATATAAGCCGTCAGTTCTTTGGCAATCAGCTGATGCTCTTCCAGTGTAGGATGATCTCCGCATCCGCCATGATATCTTTTCGAAAAGAAATAATAAGATACATTCTTATCACCACTTGCCACCACGATCGTCTTAATATAAGACTTCAATACAGCACTCAGGTCTGCATCTGCCATTGGACTGCTCAACAAAACAATACTGGCATTTGGATAATACCCTCTCAATGTACGAATGAACCGCAGGTAGGCATTACAAAAAGTAGTAGAATCCTGCTTACCATCGTTCTGCCCAAGACAAACCGTCACTACATGTGGCTGATATTTATTAAAATCCCATTGCAGGCTATTATCCCGCATGTTGATCTTGTCAAACACCTGAGGCATAGTGATCTTCATATCACAGCAGCTATGGATCAATCCAATGCCGGACACGGAAGACAGCATCCAATGTGCATCCAGCGCACGGGCGGTCAAGGGTCCATAACTCATGAAGGCATTGTGCTGATCATACCATTGTCCCTGTCCACAGGGAAAGTTAGATTGATCACTCCCCGTACCACAGGTAATTGAATTCCCTATAAATTCAAGTCTTCTCGATGGAGTAGCCGTAATAGGCATGAGCTTATTACACTGGAATCCGATAAACTCCAGGTAGCCGATACCTGCTTCTGTATTTTTACAGATAGTGATGATGTGCTCTCCGTCACGCAGATTGGAAGCGGCTTTGATCACATTGTGCTTCGCAGTGGTCTGCACCCTTTGAGGAGGTTGGTTGTCAATCTGAATAGCCAGGTAATTGTGTTGGTTATACAGTTCTTCATCATCCATCACGATATTGCAGTAAGTGCCTTTAAATTTCGCGCGGATATATACCCCTGGCTGCCAGAAGCGATATGTCACAAAATTGCTCTTAAAAATACGGCCGGTGTATTGGATATAAGGATGATTGGCCCTGTAGTCGACCAGGTCCTGTGCAAAGGTCTGCAGGCTGCATAGTATGAGCAGCGAAAATAAAATACGTTGTATCATAGCAGGGAAATAAATCTCTGCGAAAAATACTAAAATAACTTAGAATATAAACTGCCGATCGTCACCCAGATAGATGTGCGTGAAGTCGGAATTTGTCTGCTCAGGTCAGGGATTTCCGCCTGTAATTCATTGTAGAGCATTTCAGCCCGCAGGTGAGAAGGCGAATCGCATTGCAGTTCGAGGATATTAGAGAGCATTATTATCGCCATCTTGTGATGTTTCTTCGCGAGTATACGGGCGGTTTTTATCACCTCCTTACAATATTCTGAGCGGAAGGAATGAAATTCATCCGGCAGTAAATTGAGGAGACAGATGTACGTGATGTCAGCCGTTTCTTCCAGCGCCACAGCATCTACGGCCTGCGCCAGTTGCAGCTGATGTCTGAGTGACAATAAGAATCGCTCTTTTTCATTCAGGAATTGCAGGATTGCGGTGTAGCTCTTTTCCTCATGACTATCATCGAGCAGATGTGGATTCGCCATCAGATCGCGCATCAATTCAGTATCTTTCATTTGCAGGCAACTAATGACTGCTGCGGTAAAGACAGGTTCAAAATGAGGAGCGATGATTTGTAGTAATGCAGGTTCATTGTATCTGGGATCGTTCAGGAACCGACCTCCTTTGGGAATAGTACCTGTTTCCAGAAACGAAATTAAAACAGCATCCCGGCGGATCAGGGTAATTAGGGATTGAGTAGTAACGTGATTCATAGCATAGGTTGGGATTGTACTACAGCAATATAATAAATTTTTTAATATATAATATTTAAATTTTAAGTTCCCGGTTTTTAACTGGTATCAGCCTATAACAAAAACGCTTTGCCCTTAGGACAAAGCGTTTTTGTTATAAATTAGTTTGCGTCAGCTTTGAGTTTATCCTTAAACACTTTCTTAAACTTCTCCAATTTTGGGGCTATCACAAAGTGACAATAAGGTTGTTCTCCATTTTGCTTATAATAATCCTGGTGATAATCTTCTGCCTTATAAAACTTCGTAAAAGGCGCAATCTCCGTTACCACCGGCTTATCATAGGCTCCGGACTTATCCAGTTTGTCCTTATATAATTCCGCCAGTTTATGCTGTTCTTCATTATGATAGAAGATCACAGATCTATACTGGGTACCCACATCATTCCCCTGCCTGTTCAGCTGGGTGGGGTCATGGGCGGTCCAGAAAGCCTTTAGTAATTCCTCATAGGAGATCTTAGCAGGGTCATAAGTCACCTGGATCACCTCCGCATGCCCCGTTGTGCCGGTACACACTTCCTCATAAGAAGGATTTTTTACCGTACCTCCGGAAAAACCTGATTCTACCTTTATCACCCCATCCAGGTATTGAAACTGGGCTTCGGTACACCAGAAACAACCTCCGCCAAAGGTCGCGGTCTCTGTTTTCAGGTCTTTAGGAACTTTTATATCACCTGGAACTTTGTCGTTCGATGATTTGCTTTGCGCACAGGCTACAAAGGTAAGTGCGAGCAAAAAGCTTAATAATGAGTATCTTCGCATGATTTTTTTCGTTTGGAGTAGTTTTGTATGCGTAACCACTTCCACCCCAGACAAGTTAAATTACGATAAGTTTGATGTAACGGATCGCCCAATTAATTAACTTTAACATTCTTTTGAAGGGCCAAAAGCCAATTTTAACCGCCTGTGTAATTGTAACCGCAGGCTTTGTATGGAATTAATTTAAGATGAAGTATTTTCCCGATTCAGCCTTAGTACAGCTGGAATTCGACAAAGTTCAGGCTTTGTTGGAGGAACATTGTAAAACGGAGCTGGGTAAAGAAATGGCGCAGG
>Ga0316604_10003428_pt1 | contig 11131 bp, 8 predicted proteins | sample OWC_soil_day20_C_FD_207650 | JGI IMG/M metagenome (GOLD analysis project Ga0316604, IMG submission 207650) | Wetland soil microbial communities from Old Woman Creek delta, Ohio, United States - OWC_soil_day20_CT | ecosystem: Environmental > Terrestrial > Soil > Wetlands | place: USA: Ohio... | reverse complement strand
TCGGACCAGAAGTAGTGTTCGCCCTCGCCTTCGATGCGACGGCCGAGCGCGCCAAGTGCGGCTGCATAAAAGCGCTTGCTCGCCGCGAGGTCAAGCGCGATCAGGTGCACGTGATCGATCAGACGACCACGGTGCAACTGTTTCGCTTCCATCCGTGGTCTGCCCTCATTTGGCGAACATCGCTTCCATGCGCTTCTGGCCTTCGGCCTCGCTGACGTCCTCGATGTGCGTGCCTAGCGACCACTGGTACCCGTACGGATCCTTCAGCGTGCCGGTGCGGTCGCCATAGAACTGATCCTCGACCGGGCGCACCTCGGTGCACCCCGCCGCGAGCGCTCGAGCAAAGGCGGCGTCGGCATCCGGCACGTACACCATGAACGACACCGGCGAGCCGCCCAGCGCCACCGGACTCTGGTTGCCCCACTCCGGGTTCTCCTCGGCCATCATGATGTGCGAGTCGCCGATCTTGATCTCGGCGTGCGCATACTTGCCGTCTGGCATCGTCAGCTTCATCACCAGTTCGGCGCCAAAGGCGCGGCGATAGAACTCGACTGCCGCCGCCGCGTCACGCACCGCGAGATAGGGGGTCACCGAGTGATACCCGGCAGGTATGTACGGAACGCTGCTCATCCGATCCTCCGCTGTTTCCAATGCCGGCCGGGTTGCACTCGCTAGCCGGCTGCGGCCACCGCGCGTTTCGCCAGCACCGTGATCAGATGCGCGCGATATTCGGCGGATGCATGCAGGTCAGTGTTCAGGCCGGTCGCTGGCACGCTGACACCATCACAGGCCTCGGGCGCGAAGTTGGCGGCGAGTTTGTCTTCGAGCGCCTTAATGCGAAATACCCCCGGCCCGGCACCCGTCACCGCGACGCGCACGCCGGCCGCGGTCTTGGCAACGAAGATGCCGACCAGCGCGAAACGCGATGCCGGCTGCTTGAACTTCACATAGGCCGCCTTCTCGGGGACCGGGAAGTGGACCGCAGTGATCAGCTCGCCGACATTAAGCGCGGTTTCGTACAGGCCCTTGAAGAAATCGTCGGCGGCGATCTTGCGGCGGTCGGTCTGCACCGTCGCGCCCAGGCCGAGCACGGCGGCGGGATAGCAGGCCGCCGGATCGTTGTTCGCGATCGAGCCGCCAATCGTGCCGCGATTGCGTACCTGGCGATCGCCGATGCCGCCGGCCAACTGGGCCAGCGTCGGAATGTGCGACTGCACGTCCGTGGAGGCGGCGACAGCGGCATGCGTCGTCATCGCACCGATGACCACAGTGCCGCCGTTCACGGAGATACCCTGGAGTTCAGTGATCCCGGCGAGATCGATCCACCCGGTGGGCGACAGCAGGCCGAGCCGCATCGACGGCAGCGTCGACTGCCCGCCCGCCAGGATCTTGTCATCACCATGCTGGCCGGCGAGCTTGACCGCGTCGGCCACCGAGGCAGGGCGGTGATAGTGCATCGTTTCCATCGTCATCTCCTCGGTCTCAGTGGTGGGACGCGGCGCGGATCGCCTTCCAGACCGCGTGCGGCGACGCCGGCATTGGGACGTCCTTGATGCCAAGGTGCCAGAGCGCATCGGTGACCGCGTTGATCACCGCCGCCGGCGAGCCGATCGCACCCGCTTCGCCGCAGCCCTTCACGCCGAGCGGGTTGTGCGTGCACGGCGTGCCCTTCGCGGTCTCCACGACGAACGTCGGGAAATCATCCGCGCGCGGCATCGCGTAGTCCATGTAGCTGCCGGTCACGAGCTGGCCGTCCTCGTTGTAAATGCCGTGCTCGAGCAGCGCCTGGCCGATGCCCTGTGCGAGCCCGCCGTGTACCTGGCCCTCGACGATCATCGGATTGATGACGTTGCCGAAGTCGTCGCAGGCAACGAACCGATCGATGGTGACTACGCCGGTCTCGGGATCGACCTCGACCTCGCAGACGTAGGATCCGGCCGGATACGTGAAGTTGTTCGGGTCGTAAAACGCGTTCTCGTTCAGCCCCGGCTCAAGCTCCTCGTGCGGATAGTTGTGCGGCACATACGCCGCCAGCGAGACCTCGGCGAACGCCTTCTTGCGGTCCGTGCCGGTGACGCGGAACTCGCCGTTGGCAAACTCGATGTCGGCTTCGCTCGCCTCCAGCAGGTGCGCAGCAATCCGCTTGCCCTTGGCGATGACCTTGTCGACCGCCTTCATGATGGCCGTGCCACCCACGGCAATCGAGCGCGATCCATAGGTGCCCATGCCGAACAGGATCTTGTCTGTGTCACCGTGCTGAACGTCGATGTTCTCGATCGGGATCCCGAGGCGATCGGCGACCACCTGCGCAAATGTCGTCTCATGACCCTGCCCGTGCGAATGCGAACCGGTGAACACCGTCACCGTGCCGGTCGGGTGCACGCGCACCTCGCCGGCTTCGAACAGTCCCGCCCGCGCGCCGAGGGCGCCGGCTACGCTCGACGGTGCCAGTCCGCATGCCTCGATGTAGCAGGAATAGCCCAGCCCCCGCAGCTTGCCGTGCTTGGCGCTCCACGCCTTGCGCGTCGCGAAGTCCTTGACGTCCGCCAGCTCCAGAGCGCGCTTCAGCGTCGTTTCGTAGTCACCGGTGTCGTAGGTGAGCCCGACCGGCGTCGAATAGGGAAACGTCTTGATGAAATTGCGCCGGCGCAGTTCGACGGGATCGATCTTCATCTCACGCGCGGCGGTCTCGACGATGCGCTCGACGACGTACGTCGCTTCGGGCCGGCCGGCGCCGCGATAGGCGTCGACGGGCGCGGTGTTGGTGAAGACCGCCTTGACCTCGCAGTAGATCGCCGGCGTCGCATACTGGCCCGCCAGCAGTGTCGCGTACAGGATCGTCGGAATGCAGGTCGAAAACGTGGAGAGGTACGCGCCCATGTTCGCCGTCGTGTGCACGCGCAGCGCAAGGAATTTGCCATCCTTGTCGAGCGCAAGTTCGGCGGTCGTCACATGGTCGCGGCCGTGCGCGTCGGACAGGAAGCTCTCGGAGCGCTCGGCGGTCCACTTGATCGGACGGCCCACCGGCTTGCTGGCCCACACCAGCGCGGTTTCTTCAGCGTAGAGATAGATCTTCGACCCGAAACCGCCGCCGACGTCGGGCGAGACCACCCGCACCTTGTGCTCCGACAGGCCCAGCACGAAGGCCGTCATCAGTAGACGTTCGACGTGCGGGTTCTGATTGGATACGTAGAGCGTGTACGCATCCGCTCCCCGGTCGTACGATGCATTGGCGGCGCGTGGCTCGAGGGCGTTCGGGATCAGCCGGTTGTTCGCGAAACTGAGCTTCGTGACATGCGCCGCCTTGGCGAACGCAGCGTCGGTCGCCGCCTTGTCGCCGCAGCCCCAGACGTAGCAGACGTTGTCCGGCGCTTCGTCGTGCACGGCGGACTTCGTCTGGTCGGCGGTCGCAGTGTCGACAACAGGCGCCAGCACCTCGTAATCGACGTTGACTAGCGCCGCCGCAGCCTTGGCCTGCGCGAGTGTTTCGGCGACGACGAGCGCGACATGATCGCCGACATATCGCACCTTGCCTTCGGCCAATACCGGATGCTTGGGCTCCTTCATCGGCGTGCCGTCGATGTTGTTAATCAGCCAACCGCATGGCAGCCCGCCAATGCCCGCGAGGTCTGCGCCGGTGAACACACCGAGCACGCCCGGGGCACTCTTCGCGGCAGCCGCGTCGATGCCGCGGATCTTCGCGTGCGCGTGCGGACTGCGCACGAAATAGCCGTAGCTCTGGTGCGCCAGTGTGATGTCGTCGGTGTACTGGCCGCTGCCGCTGAGGAAGCGGAAATCTTCCTTGCGCTCGACGGACTTGCCGATGAATCCGGGTTTCGGATCGTTCATCACGCCCCCTGCTTCATCGCCGCCGCGCCCTGCGCGATGGCCTTGACGATGTTCTGGTAGCCGGTGCAACGGCAGATATTGCCTTCCAGTCCTTCGCGGATCTGCTGGTCCGTTGCGTGCGGATAGTTCTGCACCAGGTCGATCGCGCTCATCACCATGCCCGGCGTGCAGAAGCCGCACTGCAGCCCGTGACAGGCCTTGAACGCTGTCTGCATTGGGTGCATGCCCTCAGCCGGCGTGATGCCCTCGATCGTCATTACCTCGGCACCGGCCATCTGCACCGCCAGCACGTTGCAGCTCTTGACCGCGCGACCATTGACGTGGACCGTGCAGGCGCCGCACTGCGCGGTGTCACATCCGACATGCGTGCCGGTCAGGCCGAGCTGCTCGCGCAGCAGGCTGACCAGGGAAAGGGAGGGATCAACGTGGGCCGAGACGGCCTTGCCGTTGACCCGCAGCGAAAGCGGGACAGGCATCCAGGTCTCCTTAGATGAGCGTGCGGACCGCCTCTTCTTGCACGGGCGGTGGAGCCTTGGACATTAACAGCAGCGAAAAGCCCGGCGCAACCGTGCACGCGTGACATCGCGTTTTCACGGCGGATGCCGCGCCGCAGCACTTCGGCGGCATCGCACTAGAATCCAGTTGGTTCCCTCGCTCGGGCGTGCCGCGGTGCCGCCGAACTCATGGACAGCGTTGATCTGCAGGTTCTCAAGAAGGCCGACGAGTGGCTGAAGGACGGCCATCGAGTCGTCATGGGTACCGTAGTGCGGACCTGGGGCTCGGCGCCCCGCCCGGTCGGCTCGCTGGTCATCATTCGCGACGACGGCCTGGTTGTCGGTTCCGTCTCCGGCGGCTGCATCGAGGATGACCTGGTCGATCGCGTGCGGCGCAAGGCTACCGCGGCGTCGCGGCCGGAACGCGTCAAGTACGGCGTGACGGCCGAGGAAGCCTTCAAATTCGGGCTGCCGTGCGGAGGCACGATCGAGCTGGTGCTGGAGCCGCTGGGAACGAACGCACAAATCGGCGAGCTGCTGGCCCGCGTGGCGGCGGGCAAGCACACGGTGCGCACGCTCGACCTGCGCAACGGCTCCATCTCGCTGGCCGAAGGCGATGGCACCGAGGTTCTCGACTGCAACGATGCGCGGCTCGTCACTACGTACGGCCCGCGTTGGCGGCTCCTGGTCATCGGTGCCGGACAACTGACGCACTACGTGGCGCAAATGGCACTGGCGCTGGATTACGCCGTGACGATCTGCGACCCGCGCGAGGAGTATGCCGACGGCTGGCTCGTTCCCGGAACCCAGCTGCTGCGCACGATGCCGGACGACACCGTTGTCGAGTTCAAGCCCGACAAGCACACGGCGATCGTCGCGCTGACGCACGACCCCAAGCTAGACGACCTGGCGCTGATGGAGGCGCTGAAAGGCGAAGCGTTTTACGTCGGCGCGATCGGCTCGCTGAAGAATCAGGCGAAGCGCAAGGAGCGGTTGCTCGAGTTCGGCGTCAGCGCGGAACAGCTCGAGCGCCTGCATGGACCCGTTGGTCTGAAGAATGGCGCTCGAACACCGCCCGAGATCGCCGTATCCATCCTCGCGGAAATGACCGGCGTGAAGTACGGCTACCGCACCCTCACTCCGGTTCCGGTGGCGGCAAGAACGAGCGCACCGGCCGGATGCGTTTCCTGACGCGCAGCTCGCTGTTCCCGATCAGCGTGCCCGGGCCGAGTAGCGCCGAGCGACAGGAACCGCCAGCAGCAGCGCGATAAGCCATCCCGGCAGAGAACCGGCGCCACCTTTCTCGACGTTCAGCGCCACGGTCGCCGGGCTGCTACTCCCATACGCATCCGTAGCCATCACCGACATCGAGAAGTCCCCGTCCGCGCCGGGCTTCCAGGACCATGCCCCCGTCGCCGCGTCGAGCGTCAAGCCTTGGGGAGCGGTGACCAGCACGTAAGTAATCGCGTCTCCCTCGGGGTCGGTGGCACGAATGGAACCAGAAGCCGACTCTCCCTTCTTGAGTTTGCTGGCCGCAATCGGCGCGAGCGTCGGCGGCGTGTTGACCGTCACCGTGACCGACGTCGTCGCTGTATAGCCCCCGGAATCCACGGCAGTGAACTCGAACGCGAGCGGTCCGGCACTGGGAGCGGTCAGCGCGACCGATGCGCCTGCCGACGACGGAATCTGGACCGGCGGTCCGGAGATCTGGCGCCACGTCATTCCGCTCGCGGGCGCTGAGCGTCCGCCCAGTGTCTTCACGTTTCCGACGAGGGTGAACGTGCCAAGCGGCCGGACACCCGCAGCGCCCTGCAGCGCCGCGCTCACCGTCGGACGGTTATTCAGCACGTGCAGCATGGCCGCATCGGCATCGAGCAGACCGGTCCCGCACGTGCCCTTCAGGGCTTCGCAGTAAGTCCCGACCGGGTGCGGACGTGCCGACGATTGCAGCACCGACTTCAGTTCGTCGGCCGTCAAGCGGGGCGCGAGCGCCAGCAGCAGCGCGACGGTCCCGCTGACGTGCGGTGCCGCCATGCTGGTGCCCGAGTAGCTTCCATAGCTTTCTGCCGCAGGCACTGTCATGCCGGCGTTGACCGTCGAGATCACCCGGTCGGTCGGTCCGGAGCAGGTCTGCTGGGCGATCAGTCCCGCAAGATCATTGCGCAGTACCGGCGACAGGCCCGGAGCCAGCGCTTCCATGCCGGTCTCGGTGCCGTCGAGGTCGATACCCTGCAGTGCCGCTTGCAGTGCAGCTCGGGCCTTGACGAACGTCAGGCCGGTAGGGGCACGTGCCGCAATCTGGGCGCGCTGGGCATCGATCGAATGACATCCGCCGCAGGACATGTTCCAGAGACTGAGCGCGCCGTCGAAGTCGATCAGCGAATTCGAGCCGCAGCCACCGCCCGGCGCGCTGACCGCCACCTGGGTTCCGACGTTGGCATAGCTGGCGTTATCACCGTCGCGGCTGTGGGCCGTCACGGCAATGACGCCGGTGCAGTTGGCCGGCTGCGACACGGACAGGGTGCCTTCATTGCCGGACGAGGCAACTATGACGGCCCCGGCCGCGCGCACGCGGCTGAAGACATCCTGGAACGCAGGGCTGCATTCACCGGGCCCGCCCAGGCTGAGATTGATGACTCGCGCTGGCGTCGTGTTCGTCGGAACACCAGGGACGCTGAGGCCAGCCGCCCAGGCGATGCCGTCGACGATGTCCGAAGTGGTTCCTCCATCGCGCCCCAGCACACGCACCGGAAGGATGCGCGCACTCCAGTCGACGCCGGCGATACCGGCGCCGTTGTTGCTCGCGGCGCCGATGATTCCCGCCACGTGCGTGCCATGCCAGGAACTCTGGCCCGGCGTCAGGCCATGATCCGGCGGCAGCATCGCCAGCAACGCATCGTTCACGTAATCGCCCGGATCGGTCGGGTCCGCATCGCGCCCGTCGCCGTCGGCGGCGTTCCAGTTGGGCGGATAGCCGCGGGCGGCGTAGGCATCGCTGCTGATGAAGTCGTAGCCCGGCAGCAGGCGGCCCGCAAAGTCCGGGTGTCCGGAGCGGATCCCGCTGTCGACCACAGCGACGACGATGTTGTTCGACCCGGTCGTACGCTGCCAGGCGGGCGGCAGGTTCGTGCCACCGGCCGCCGACGCCGGCGCCTGCAGGTTCCACTGCTTCATCGCGTATTCCGGGTCATTCGGCGTGACCTCGTGCGCGCGCATCACCTGGTCTGGCACGGCGTACTCGACATTCGGATCCAGGGCCATGCGCGCCGCCGCTGCGCGGGCCTCCGCGGCGGCCATCGGCTTCGCGAAGCGATACACGGAAAGGTCCATCGCGCCCGGTCGGGACGCAGCGATCTTCACCCGGGCACGGTCTTCGACGCTGCGCATCGTCGATGCGCTCATCGCCGTGGCCCGCGCCGAGGAAGTCGCCTTGTACTTGACGATGATGCCGGCGTAGACCGGCTGCGCTGGCTGGCCGGCCTTCTTTTGCTGCGCGTGGACGCCCGGGGCAAGAACAAGGAGCAGCAGCGCGGTCGCCGCAACGCCCAGTCGATGGCAACAAGTGAGCAAGGAGTTCATGGCGAGTACCTCAGGAAGCCTTCATGGCAGCGTCCGGCTCGGCGTACTCAACGCCTGGAAGCGCCTTGAGTTGAGTCAGACACTTCTGGACTTCAGGCGCGCGCTGCGTCGGCCACAGCCGGATGACGAACGCGCCTGAAGCAAGCAACCGGACGAATTCGACGTCGCACTGCGTAGCCTTTTCGATCGTCCGCGCGCCGGTGGCGTCAGCGGCGACGGCACTCGGCCGAGACTTGACGATGACGTCCATGCCACGAGCGTCGGGCAGGCGCCCGGAGGCGCAGCCCGCCGCGATGCAGAGCGCGAAGGCCGCAAGAGAAGTCAAGCCGCGCATGGTCGTTTCGAGTTCTTTCCAAGCCAGCGACCCGCCCTGTACGCGCGCCGCGAACCAGGCGTGCGGCGGCGCGCAGACACCGGAAAGGAGGGTCGACCCGGCAGCAAAAATTAGTGTGTTGGCGCGCCGAAGCAAACCCGCCGAACGGCTGATATGGGGGTCGGCGGGGCCGCTCGTGTGCGGTAGGCCGAACGTCGTCCGGAACCGCTCCGGGCTGCGCAGCCGCGATCCAAGTGCCGCCTGGAAGAGGCGCGGCGCCGGCGTTCGACGAACTTTATGAGGGGCTGAGAGATCGCCGGGCGCGGGCGGCCGTCCTGCCTGGCGCCGGTTGCGATCGTCCCTATTCGCCCTGAATTCCTAGAGGCAGCGGATCCCCGCCCCGAGGAGCGGACCGCTACTTCGTCGGCAGCTTGTAGTACGTCTGGTTTAGGTAAGTGGCGATGTGCTCTTCGTCTTCCGGGAATAGCCCGATTTTGAGCATGGAGTTGCAGCCAGCGACCTGCGCCTTGAGCTTCGCCCAGCTCGTGACCTTGCGGTCTTTTCGAAGGTAGATCGTGCCGACCGGGCCATAGACCTTGTCCTGGTGGCAGGTTTCGCACTTGTGGGTCTGAACGAGCTTGCGCCCCTCGCCTGCATCGGGCGTCGCTATCGCGACGAACGGAACTAGGAGAAAGAGCAGCGGTGCGGCATGAATCTTCATCGGAGTGCCCCCGGGAAACGATCGGTGCAGTCTATATCGCGCTCGACCGACTTTAGCGAACTGCGGGCCGCCCGGGAATCACTGACGTCAGCTGAAACCCCCTAGCCGCGGGCTCAGGGACCGGCCGGTAGACTGGAATGCGCGCCGCTGGGCTCAAAGCCGACACATACCTTTTGGAAACGACACATCGTCAGCGCAATCATCGTGACTGCATCCGCTGGAGGGCGACGCGATGACTGACGTCCGAGCGCTGCTCCTCACCGACGTTGTGGACAGCACCAAGCTGGCCGAACGCATTGGCGATGACGCCATGGCGGACGCCTGGGTGGCTCACGACCGGGTCGCCCGCGACCTGCTGCATTTGCACAGCGGCCGCGAGATCGACAAGACGGACGGCATGCTGATGATGTTCGAGCGAGCCGCCGATGCCGCTGCATTCGCGATGGCCTACCACCCCGCTCTCGCCGCGCTGGCGGTACCGCTGGTGGCGCGCGCCGGCCTGCACGTGGGGCCGGTGATCCTGCGTCACAACAGCGAAGAGGATGTCGAACTCGGCGCCAAGCCTTTGGAGGTCGAAGGTCTTGCCAAGCCGATCGCCGCGCGCGTCATGGCGCTGGCACTCGGTGGGCAGACTCTGCTGACCCCGGAAGCCCGCGAAGCGCTCGGCGCCACGGACCTCAAGGTGGAGTCGCACGGCCACTGGATCGTGAAGGGCGTGGCCGAACCGATCGAGATCTTCGAGGTCGCGCCGCAAGGACGACGGCTTGTCTCTCCTGCCGATTCCGAGAAGGCCTACCGCGTCATCAAATCCGGCGACTGGTGGCTGCCGGTCAAGGACATTCCCAACAACCTGCCCTTTCAGGCCACATCGTTCATCGGCCGCGACGTAGAGCTCGAGGAGGCCAAATCCCTCCTCGACCAGGCACGGCTGCTGACGCTGCTCGGAATGGGCGGGCTGGGCAAGACGCGTCTTGGCCTGCAGGTCGCGGCCGAATCGATGCATCGATTTCCCGACGGCGTCTGGTTCTTCGATCTCGCGCCGCTGCGGGATGAAGCCCTCGTCGTGGCCGAAGCCATCAAGGTCATCGGCGTGCAGCAGGAGCCCGACAGGCCACCCGTGCAGTCAGTCTGTGCGCACCTCAAACCACGTCGTGCACTGCTGGTCCTGGACAACTGCGAGCACCTGGTCAGGGCGTCCGCCGAATTTGCCGCTGCCGTGATGCGCGCCGCGCCCTTCGTCCGGATCGTTGCGACCAGTCGCGAGGCCTTGCGCGTGCCGGGAGAGCAAAGCTACCCGCTGCACCCGTTAACCGTTCCCTTGCACGATGCCGGAATGGAAGAACTGACCCGGTCGCCTGCCGTGCAGTTGTTCATTGAGCGCGCCCGACAGAGCAAGCCTTCGTTCTCGCTGGATGCCAGCCAGGCATCCGCGGTCGCCGAGCTGGTCGCGCGGCTGGAGGGCATACCGCTGGCGCTGGAACTGGCGGCTGCCCGCATGCGGGCACTTTCCGTCAGCGAAATCAACAGCCGACTGAAGGACCGCTACAAATTCCTCACCGGCGGAGCGCGCGTGCTGCAGGAACGGCAGCAGACGCTGCGGGCGCTCGTCGACTGGTCCTACGACCTCTTGTCGGACGAAGAGCGGATCCTTCTCGGTCGATTGGGCGTGTTCGTCGGCGGCTTTGACCTGAGCGCTGCGGAGCAAGTGTGTGGAACCGACACTCTCGGACCCGATGACGTCCTGGATTTGCTGGCGTCGCTGGTCGACAAGTCGTTGGTCATGTTCAATGAACGCGGCGACAGCGGGCGTTACCGAATGCTTGAGACGATTCGCGAGTACGCGCGCGAGAAGCTCGAGGCGAAGGAAGAGCTGCAGACAACAGCAGCGCGGCACTGCGAGTACTACTTTGAACTGTCGAAGCGAGCCCGCGACGGCATTACCGGACCGGAACAGGCCGAATGGATTGGGCGCCTCGAGGTTGACCTCGACAATGTCCGGGGAGCAATGGCGTTTGCGCTGTCGGGCGCGGTGGATCCATTCATTTCGGTCAAGCTCGCGAATGCTCTCGAGCGATTCTGGGAGCTTCGTGGATACACAAGTGAAGGACGCGCGTACGTAAGGACGACGCTGCAACTGCCCGCGGTCCAGCAGTCGGACCTGGCGCATGCCTGGGC
>Ga0316604_10003427_pt1 | contig 11133 bp, 4 predicted proteins | sample OWC_soil_day20_C_FD_207650 | JGI IMG/M metagenome (GOLD analysis project Ga0316604, IMG submission 207650) | Wetland soil microbial communities from Old Woman Creek delta, Ohio, United States - OWC_soil_day20_CT | ecosystem: Environmental > Terrestrial > Soil > Wetlands | place: USA: Ohio... | reverse complement strand
ACGCGATTTATCCACCGAAATCCAGCGTTTCAAGAATGGCAACACGCGCACCCCTGTATTCTCCCAACACCTGCCGGCCCTGTTCGAACATGCCTGGCTGATCGCCTCACTGGAATCCGGCAACCACCAGATCCGCAGCGGTCATTTGCTGCTGGCACTCCTCACCGCACCAGACTTATCGCAACTGGCATTTCGAGGCTCCAAGCTCTTTGTCAAATTCCATCTCGACGAAATCAAGCACAAGCTCACCGAACTGACCGTTGGCTCTGATGAAGCCGTTCAGAACATCAGCACCGCGATGAGCGACGAGAACGGAGAAGTCGATGCAGAAGGCATGGCCTCGGCCAGCCAGGGAAATCCGCGCACCCCGGCACTGGACCAGTTCACCACCAATCTCACGCAACGCGCACGAGAAGGGAAGATCGATCCCGTAATCGGTCGCGATACCGAAATCCGCCAGCTCATCGATATCCTCATGCGCCGCCGTCAGAACAACCCCATCCTCACCGGTGAAGCCGGTGTCGGCAAGACCGCTGTCGTCGAAGGTCTGGCCTTGCGTATTGCTACCGATGATGTACCGCCTCCTTTGCAAGGGGTTGCCCTGCATGTGCTGGACATGGGCCTGTTGCAAGCCGGCGCCAGTGTCAAAGGCGAATTCGAAAACCGCCTCAAGAATGTAATCGACGAGGTTAAGAAAAGTGCAACGCCGATCATCCTCTTCATCGATGAAGCCCACACCATGATCGGCGCAGGTGGACAGGCTGGCCAGAACGATGCCGCCAACCTGCTCAAGCCGGCACTTGCGCGTGGCGAACTGCGTACCATCGCTGCCACCACCTGGAGCGAATACAAGAAATATTTCGAGAAGGACGCCGCACTCGCTCGCCGCTTCCAGGTCGTCAAGGTCGAAGAGCCCAGCGAGGATCTCGCCAGCGCCATGTTGCGTGCAATGGCAGCATTGATGGAGCGACATTTCAACGTCCGCATTCTTGACGAAGCCATCACCGAAGCCGTGCGCCTTTCTGCACGCTACATCACTGGCCGGCAGTTGCCGGACAAAGCCATCAGTGTGCTGGATACCGCCTGCGCCCGTGTCGCCTTGGGTCAGAGCGCCACACCAGCACGTATTGAAGACGCCACCAAACGGTTGAGTCGGATCGAAGCGGAAATCGCTTCGCTCTCCCGCGAGCGGGCCAGCGGCCACGACCATGCCGAACGTATCAAGGAGCTGGTTGCCGAAAGCGTCAAACTCAATGCCGGTCTTGCCGCTGATCACGCCCGTTGGGAAGAAGAAAAAGCACTGGTAGAACAAATTGGCCTCCAGCGTGGCGAACTCGAACATCAAGCCCACACCGCCCCAGAAGTACCAACAGAAGAAAACCCCGGCAAATCACGCGGCAAAAACAAAGCTCCGCTCAAGAGCGACGCCCATCTGGCACTCGACGCACTGGCCACCAAGTTGCGTGCCATGCAGGGTGAAACTCCACTAGTGCCCTTGCAGGTCGATGGCAATGTGGTCGCCGAAATCATTTCCAGCTGGACGGGTATTCCACTGGGCAAGATGGTCAAGGATGAAATCCAGGCCGTCCTCAAACTCAAGGACTCACTGGAAGCACGCGTCCTCGGCCAGGGCCACGCCATCGAAGCCGTATGCCAACGCGTACGCACCGCCCGCGCCAACCTGGAGGATCCCAACAAACCCAAGGGCGTGTTCCTCTTCGTCGGCCCCTCCGGCGTCGGCAAGACCGAGACTGCGCTGGCGCTGGCCGAAGCACTCTACGGCGGTGAGCGCAATCTGATCACCATCAACATGAGCGAGTATCAGGAGGCCCACACCGTTTCCGGCCTCAAGGGCTCGCCCCCCGGCTACGTCGGCTATGGTGAAGGCGGCGTCCTGACCGAAGCAGTACGCCGCAAGCCGTATTCCGTAGTCTTGCTAGACGAAGTTGAAAAAGCACACCCGGATGTACTGGAACTCTTCTTCCAGGTCTTTGACAAGGGGGTACTGGATGACGCCGAAGGTCGCGAGATCGACTTCCGCAACACCATCATCATCCTCACCAGCAATGTTGGCTCGAGCACCATGATGCAGGCTTGTCTGAACAAGACTCCTGCCGAAATGCCAACTCCGGAAGACCTTGATGCGCTAATCCGCAGCCAGCTCAACAAGAGCTTCAAGCCAGCCTTTCTCGGCCGCCTGAAAGTGGTGCCTTTCTATCCGATATCCGATCACGTGCTTGAGCAGATCATTCGCCTCAAGCTGGAGCGCATCGCACGCCGTGTGGATGAGAACCACAACGCGGCCATGAGCTACTCGGATGATCTGGTCGAAGCCGTTTTGGCACGCTGTACCGAAGTCGACTCCGGTGCTCGCAATGTCGACCACATCCTCAACGGCACCATGCTGCCCGAAATCGCAGGAACGGTTCTAACCCGCATGGCAGAAGGCCGAGAAATCAAGAAGATCAAACTCAGCACCAACACCAAAGGGGAATTCAAGTACGCCATCAGTTGAACCCAGCCCGATGAAGGAAGCTCTGATGAAAAGCCAGCTCCGCAGCATGGAAGTAGCTTTGCGTTGTATCTCTCCTGGCCTGTACGTACTCCAGGCCCAAGCACTTTTTCGGCATGGACAGACCTTGATGTACCCACATCGTAATGACCATCCTGCCTGAAGAATGTTGCTCCAGACCAGCCCTTCCCACGCCTTGAAGAAAAAGCCTCCGCACTGATGGATGAAACGGCTCCTATCATCTTCCCCCGGAAAATATCATGAAAACTGCATTTTCAAGCTTGAAAGCCAAGCACTACTCGGCCAACTCATCCAGCCCGAGTCATCTCTCTTGCGAAGAATTCTATGCCCTGATCGGTTATGACCGGAGCACACTGAACAAGCAACATGCTGACTACACCAACACCAGCGCAGCCAGGATGAGTCTGGCGTTGCTGGGGGCGTCCATCTCTTTCAGAGGGCGTCTGCAAATCAAGGCGGGGGAATATAGCGGCCGGATGATCGAGACAAGAGCCGGATTGCTTGCCGATCAACTCGCCCGGAACAACGTCTTCGGCCAACCCGAGATCTTTACTACGCCAGCAGAGGCGCCAGCCCAAATAGTCGGCCGCCGAGGCGTGATCTTTTTCAGAAAGATTTCTGGTTATGACGGCGGGCACATAGATCTGATCGATGCAAGCAATGCTGCGGCCACGTTCAATTCACACTGCTATTTCAATTGCCAGCAAGTCTGGTTCTGGGAATTGTCATGAACATCAGCGTGTCGTCCACTGCCGACGCCATCCGTCAGGCCTTGCTACCAGGCCACACGGATGCCACGCGCCTGGTGCGCCTGCATACGCCGAACAAAGTCGATCAACTTCTGGTCGAACGACTCACCGGCGTTGAACAGATCAGCCCGGCCACTATCCGTGACGCAGCGGAAGCCCCAGCGGGTTTCCGTTTCTCGCTGCTGGCACTCTGCGCCAATGCTCATCTGGAGGCGCCAGACTGGTTGGGCCAGCCGGTGTTGATCGATCTCCTTACCGCACAATCGCGTGATTCGCTGCGCCCGCTCTCGGGCCATATCACCGCATTCGAGCGCATCACCGCCGATGGCAGCTTTGGTTATTACCGCCTCACGATTGAACCCTGGCTGGCGTATCTGGGTTACCGACGCGATAGCTTTGTGTTCCATGATCTGAACGTTATTGAGATCATGGAATCGGTCTTTGCCGATTATCAGGGCGTGGCCACCTTGAACCCTGCCTGGCGCTTCGCACTTGCAGATACGTCGGTGTACCGCAAGCGCAGTACCTGCACGCAATATCGCGAAACCGATCTGGCGTTCGTGGAGCGCCTGTTGGCCGAGGAAGGCTTGTATTACTGGTTCGAGCACCAGACCGGTACCCGCGCAGAAGAGGCCACGCATACGCTGGTGATTGCCGACCACATGGAGGCTTTCACCGACAACGCCCAACCCCGCATCCGCTATCACCGTGCCGAAGCCACGGAAATTTCCGACACGATCCAAACGCTGATCAGTCAATCCGCCGTAGCAAGCCATGCACTGGAGAGCGTGAGTTGGGATTACCGCAGTCTTGATTCGCGCACCAGTTCGGCCACCAGTCTGCCTCCTGGAGAATCCGGCGAAATGCCGCTGCATCGCTTCGATGCGCCCGGGGCTTACGCCTGGCCGGATCGTGCCACGGGCGAGCGCTTGCTCCGTCGCCAGATGGAGGCACTGGAAGCCCACCAGCAAACCCTCGCCGGTAGCGGTACGGTACGTACCTTGATGCCAGGCACGCGCTTCGTGCTGGACAATCACTTCGATGCCGATGCGCCCACGGCGCAGGACGATGCCGACCGCAACCGCTACGCCGTACTGCGCGTACAGCACACGGCCCGCAACAATCTCGCCGCCAGCCTTACCGAAAAACTCACGCGTCTTGGTGCTTCCGACCCCCGAAGCCCGACGCCCGATGCCCTGCTGTACACCAACACCTTCACACTACTTCCGACAGCCCTGACTTATCGCGCCCCCTTATGCGATGAACAAGGCCAGCGCCTACGTCCTTCCCCTGCCGTACGAGGTGCTCAAACAGCCATTGTAGTGGGTGATACGGGGCAACCGGTCCACACGGATCGTGACGGACGCATCAAGATCCAGTTTCATTGGCAGCGCGGAGCCAACAGCCATAGCCGTCTGGCCCATCCTGCTGGTGAAGACAACGCACCAGCCGATGCAGGTGCATGGAGCTGGGTACGTGTCCTGGGCCCCTGGGCCGGCGCGAACTGGGGAACAAGCTTCACGCCACGTGCAGGACAAGAGGTTTCTGTACAGTTCATCGAAGGTGACATCGACCGTCCGGTTGTCGTCGGCGCGCTCTACAACGGACGCGGCACACAATCCTCTCAGCATAACGCTGTCACCGGCGGCGCAGGCGTCTCCACCGGAAATGCACCGGCATGGTTTGCAGGGGAATCCATCGACACTCAGACCTCCCAAACCGAAGGCGAGGGCCACGCCCACCCCGCCACCCTGGCGGGTTTCAAGACCCAGGCCATGAGCGCAAGCCAATCCGGCACGGGCGGCTTCAATCAACTGGTGTTCGATCTCACGCCCTGCGAAGCGCGCACGCAACTGGCGACTACCCAGTATGCCTCTGTACTGAACCTTGGGCGCAATCGCCATCAGTTTGACAATCAGCGTCTGGCCTATCGCGGCCATGGTGCGGAACTCGCCACGCAGGAATCCGGTGCCATCCGTGCCGGCAGTGGCCTGCTGCTCTCCACCGATGCCCGGGCAAACGCCAGCGGCACACAGATGGATGCCAAGCTCGCGCAAGCCCAGCTCGACACAGCACAGCAACTCGTCACCGCTCTGGCTGATTCAGCCCAGAAACAGAAAGCCTGTCTCGAAGGCGAAGCCGCCCCCGACAAACTCCCCGCCACCGCGCAACTCGCCCACAGCAGCGAAGTGTTAGCCCAGACCGACACGCAGGGCGCCACGGAGTCCTCAGCACTCAGTTCTCAGTCCTCCGCTGGCACGGGAACCGTACCTGCGTGGAGCGAACCCATGCTGGTGGCCGAAAGCCCCGCTGGCATCAACCTGCTCACCCCGAAGGATGCCATCCTCAACGCAGGCGACACCTTCACGCTCGCCACCGCCGACATCCACCTCGCCGCGCAAGGCAACAGCGCCTGGGCGGTGAAGGACGGCATTGTGCTCTACACCTACGGCAAGCAAGCGGACACCAATCGCCCCGTCAATGACAAAGGCCTGAAACTGCACGCAGCCCAAGGCAAGCTCAGCGTGCAGGCGCAAAGTGACAAAGCCGACTTCAACGCCGACAAGAAAGTCACTCTCACCTCCACAACGCAAGACGTTCTGTTGCAAGGCAAGAACGACCTGCAGCTCAGCGCCGCCGGTGCTGCCATCCAGATATCCGGCGGCAACATCACCCTGGTTGCGCCGGGCAAGGTCGAACTCAAAGCCAGTCAGAAGAATTGGACCACGGCAAAGAGCGTGACAGGCGAGCAGGCGAAGCTTGGGAAGAGCAAAGTGACGAGTTGCCCGACACAAGCCGGCGACGCGGCATCCGGTGGAGCCTCCGCACTGTGAATAATTCCATGCGTAATCAGCCCGCGACACTGGAAGCATTACGTGGAGCGCTGCAAAGAGGCTTCGGTCTTTACGTCATGCTTGACCCCATACAGGGCGACCTGCTGCCAGGCGTTGATCGTGATTGCAATGACATCACCGCGCTCACCAGAAATCGTGAGGCCCTTTGGCAGCGCGAAATCGTTCCTATCGAATTACCCGACAAATTGCCGCTAGATGCCTGGCAAGCGCCTTACCTTCTCACCTTGCAAGGCCCGGATGACGAGTTGCTCGATTTCACTTTCGAGCAAGCCATGGCTCAACGTGAAGAAGCGCTTGCAGAAGGCCTCTTCGGGTCAGGCGCAGCCGCGCACCCCGTCGGCGGATGGTTGCAGACGAACCAACATGCACAAGCCATAGCTTCCACCTTATCGGGTGTGCTCAAGCTGCGCACAGGGCTCGCGATTCGTGAGCGCTATTTGCGTCTGTTTGACCCACGCGTCTTTGCACTCACCCGCCACGTACTTGGCGATGCACGTCTGAGCGCGGCGCTAGGCTCTCACATCGCGTGGTACACCCTCACGCCTTGTGCGCAATTGGACGTATTACACGGAACCGGCGCCCCCCCTCAAACGCTACGTTTCGGGCCTGAAGAGTGGACGTTCATGCGCAAGGGCGAAATAGTCCATCGCAGTATCGCCCACTATCTGGGCTCATTTGAAACGGACGCAACGCATGGCCCTGCACTCAGCCCATATTCCGAACTCATCACACGTGCACATGCTGCGCAAGCAGCGACAGATTCGGCGGCCCTACACTGGCCGGCACGTTTCCCGCGACCACTGGATCGCGCCAAATGGGCAGCCCTCCTCATGCTGCACGGAGAACGACTCGCACAAACGACCGTCGACCGGATCATGGTCTACGACACCCAAGCATCGGAACCTGTCGAGCCCCTGCAGGATTTGATCCCCGCACTGCTCGAAGCGATCATCCCTGCAGACGCCAAGCAACACTTTGAAGAGAATTTCCATGGCAACTAAAGCCCCTGCTTGCGAAGCCTGTCACAAAAGCTCGCTCAGCCTGCTCCTGCTGCGTCCCAGCCCGGTCGCCAATGATCCAGCACTCGCAGTTACCGGTGCCGAAAAAGTCGTCCCACCCGTACCACTGTTTCAGGGAGTGACCCCGACGCGTACGCCAACCGAGTCGCGTTATGCACTTAGACTACTTCGAGAAGGCTACGTACATGTCTATATTCCCAAGCCGCCTGCAGGCGTAAAACCCTGGCAAATCCATCGAGTAACCCCACAAGCAGATCTGGTACCCGAAACAAGCAGCCTTTTCAAAGATGTGGGCGGCGCAGTGAGCTGCACGCGTAGCGAGCACAACCCCTTCGGTCTGAAAATCCTAACGCTGCCCAAAGGGCTTCCCGTAGACAGCAGCATCTGGATCGCCTACAGCGCCAACCTGTGGAATAAGGATCTACGTACTAAAAACGCCGCCAACCCGCTTGCCATGCAACAGATTTCTCTCGCGGGAGGCTCGCCAAATACCTTCATCCCTACGGAAGAAAGCCTCAAGACAAGCGTTCTCGAATGCGCCTTGAGCAGCCTGAAAATCAACAAGGCCACTGACCACGACTTTCCCTTCAACCCCATCGCCGACGCCGCAAAACTTGCCAAAAACCTGATCGACGCGGCCGCGACGAACCCCAAAACCAAGGGTAAAGAACAGGCCGTGGTGTTGCGCGATCCGGCAGGGCTTACGATTGAGCTGAATGCGTTGCGGATGCGACGCCAAGAGCTGGCTCAAGCCGCAATCAAGAATGAATCCGAGAAGCCTGATAACGCCCGGAATCTAAAAAGCTCACAGTTGCTCTTTGACCTCAGGGATCTCTTGACGCAAATGGAACATCAGCGCGTCTTGGAAAAATTCGCTCCCATTACCACTTGGGGCCAATACTCCGCTCGCCCGATGCCAGCTCAACCATTTTTTGGCGCAACGCTCGCGTATCAAAAGACGGTGAACCACACCTGGCTACCATTAGAGCAAAGCCCTGAGGAAAAACGCATCCCCGGAACGCTAGGCCGGGCCTGGAGCACCAAGGTCACCGATGCGCAAATGCAGCAGGAAGCAAAACGTGAGAGCGACAAGGCATGGGCGAAGATTGAAGAGCGCTTCAGCGAAGCCGCTCGCAACGCGACCATCAAAGCGTTCAACACCGAGATGAAGCAGAACTACATTGATGCAGTGGAACGCTACGAGACAGACTGGTGGGCTTCACGCACGGATGCCACCACCCACCACTATTTCGCCCTGCATTTTGATGAAGCAGAACCCAACTCGCCACGCGCCATACTCTCCTGCGGGTTGATCTACACACGCGAAACCTCGCAAGCAACAACCCCGGCACCTTACACCTCGGGATCGGTGCTCACCGCCTACCTCGAAGAACTGAAGGCAGACCCTGCTCAGTCAACCGCCATCATGTTGCGCGGGATTGTCGGCAACCAGAAAGAATTGATTGACCAGTTAAGGAAAGTGCTGGACGACAGCCCTGCCCGAGGCATCAAAAACGCCCACGACAATCGCAACGACAAGTTGCATGACATTGCCGCAGGCCTGGTAAATGTGATGTCCAAAGCCTCGGACGCAGACAACCCGGGCGCCCTGTCACGTCTGCTCGTCAAATACAACTGGCTATCACCCGGGCTCGGCAATGCCTTCGGCGGCTATGCACTGGCCATTGTCACCGGCCACACCTCGGCCCTGAATGCGCTCGGGGCTTCAGCCTTGGCCGGTGCAGCAGGCAAATGGATCAGTCGCCTTGAAGGCATCAGCCTGGTCCAGCGCACGCTGGATTCGGTACTCCACAGCATCATCAACAAAACTGGTCTGCGCTTTCCCATGCAGTTGACGCGCGAATACCCGGCAGGCGTGGGTCTCTATCTGCTGGCCGGGCGTGGCAGCCATACCCGTGCGCAGGCTGCAACGCTGATTCGCGATGGGCGCATCACGATCACGCTGCTCACCGACAATCTCAGCATGTCAAAATATGGCACCGACATTGACCGGGCCATTCTCGACGGAGCCGGCAGCATCGAAACGCGTAACGCCCCCGTGCCCGCGCTCATGAAACCCAAGCCCGGTGTTTTGCCCAAGGTAAACCTGAACGAACGGCAATTCACCGAGATCTTCCGATCCAGTCAGCCCGAAGCCCAGATGCTGCGCAAAACCATGTCAGGGGCCACCGGGAATCTGGAGGCCATCTTCAAAACGCTGGACGGGCGACTTGCCTTGGGCGGCCTGTTCCTGAACGGGCTGCAGCTCAAGCAATCCATTACCGACATCCTCAAAGGGGATGTGTCCCGCGCCACCTTGCTGGGCTTTCTAGACTCCAGCTCCGGCACCCTCGGTGGCCTCGCCGCCGTATGGCAAGTGGTCGTGCAGGCACAGCTTGCCGCAGCAGAACAGGCTGCGCTCAGCAAGATTGTGACACTGCAACGGCTGCGCATCGTCGGCGGCGCGCTCGGCGCAGCCGGCGGCCTGGCGAATGCCATCAAGAATCTGGACGAGGCAGAAACTGCCAAGCGAATGGGGGATATGAGTGTTTATCACTTTTACCGTACCTCAGGTTTTGCTTTCGCAGGAACTATCGGCACCTTCATTATTCAGACCGTTGGGGCGCTCGCAGATCGCCTGCTGACACGCGGTGTAAAAAACACATTGGTGCGTAAAGTCCTTATCTGGATTGCCCGGTATGTGGGGGCTGAAGGCATTGCCCTGTCCATGGTCGAGGGCTGGGGCGTAGCCCTGCTGGCGCTAGCGCTCGTGACTGAAGTTGGCGCTTTGGCCATGATGCCCAGCGAATTGCAGAAGTGGGCCTCAAACAGTCGCTTCGGCACAGGCAGCGACAGCGACAAATTCAAGAGCTGGGAGCAAGAAGAGGCGGCACTCAAAAAACTGCTCACACCCGACGCACCCAAACCCGGCGAGAACAAGGACGTAGAGACACCTTATGCCATTGCGCCGGCATAATCCCCCCCCGTCACACTCACCCTCTTGCAGATTGAACAATGACCCCACTCACCCTCCTCAAACATGGATCGCACATCCACGATGCCTATGAACCCTTGCCGGGCGAAACCGACGGTGTCGCTGGCAGCAGTACCGATGCGGCACGCCCCGAGCAAAAAGGCACCGGCATTCTGCAACGCTTCAGCAAACACGAATCTGCTGCTCACAGACCGCAAGCGCTGGGCTGGATCAAGCACCGTTATACGGAGGCCATCGAGTACACCAACATGTTGGAGGGATTGAGGGGCGCTGGATTTTTGGTTGGTCTATTTGGCGGAGCAGCATTGATTTATGTGGGGTGCTACTCAATTCCAGGTGGCTTTGGCGACTGGTTCGCCGCTCTTATGACCCTCATCTGTGCCCCAATATTAATACTTTTAGGCGCCTGGGTACTCTCCTTCGGCCTGCGCTTCGACCTCTTCAAACCCGCCGACCTACCCATCATCTTCGACCGCAAGCACCGCAAGATTTATCGCATCTTGCGCGAGGAACAGATCGGGCCATTGGGCATCTTCAAACCCTGGCCGCTAATGGCGTGTGAATACGAGTGGGATCTGGTCGATGCCGAGCATCAAGCCGAAATCGTGACCTCCGGAAAACTGGTCACGCGTAATCACTTCCTCATGTTTGCAGTGCGCAAGAGCGCGGAAGATTCCACCATCATCGATAGTTTCCAGATCGCCAATGCCAACAGTCTGGGCGAGCAACTCGTGCCCGCCATGTGGGAACACATCCGCCGCTTCATGGAAGAGCGCGGCCCGCATTTGCCTTCACCCGGCGAACCGCTGGCCGCCATTGCAGAATCTCCTAGTTGGTGGCAATGCATGGGCGCAACCGGCCCCTTCGGTCCAAACTATTTCACAGAGTGGCGTGAAAACACCGGCTTCCAGATCATCATGCACGTAGGGCTCCCCTTCTTTCTCCCGATGTTCCTGATTTGGGGAACCGGCAACTGGTTGGG
>Ga0316604_10003426_pt1 | contig 11136 bp, 10 predicted proteins | sample OWC_soil_day20_C_FD_207650 | JGI IMG/M metagenome (GOLD analysis project Ga0316604, IMG submission 207650) | Wetland soil microbial communities from Old Woman Creek delta, Ohio, United States - OWC_soil_day20_CT | ecosystem: Environmental > Terrestrial > Soil > Wetlands | place: USA: Ohio... | reverse complement strand
CGCTGACATGTGGCTTCACCCCGCAGTTTCCAAGGGGGGAACGGCCGCCGACGCTTCATTTTCCAAAACCGCCGTGACAACACGTGACAGGATGGTTTCCGCCCGCTCGACGTCATAGTCCGGGTCAAGGCCCATGCGCAGGATGACGCCGTCGGCGAAGGCGACCAGCGTCATCATCAGCGTGTCGACGTCGGCGTCGGCGGCGATTTCGCCCGTCGCCTTGGCGCGCGCGAACACCCCCTGGATCAGCTTGCGGTTCTCCGTCTCGCACTTGGCAAAGCAGGCGCCGACCGTCGTGTTGCGCATGCTCTCGACATAGACCTCGAGCATCATCTGCACCGCCCGGCGGTCGCGCATCGTCTCGATATAGGTGAGGCCGCAGCGGAGCAGGCGGTCGTGCAGCGAGCCGGGCTCCAGCAGCACTTCCAGGATGCGCCGGCCGGCGCACTGTTCCTCATGGGCGATCGCCTCGATGATCGCGTCCTTGGAGCCAAAATAGCGGTAGAGCCCGCCGGGGCTCATCTTCGCCTCGGCGCAGATCTCCTGCATCGACGTGCGATGGAAGCCGGCCCGCGAAAAGCAGGTGCGCGCCGCGTCAAGGATGTGGGCGCGCCGCTCGTCCTGCGGCGACACCGCGTCGGACCGCTGAGCCGCGGGCGGACTGAAATTCATGCGTGGCTCCCCTGGAGCAGGATGCGAACGAACGTTCGTTCCCATAGAATTGTGTCTGTCCGACGTCAATGCAAGCCGCCCCGGATCGTTCACCTCTGGTCACCGTCAGCGCCGAGATACCCCCGTATTGGTATGACTTTATGGCTAAAGGCTTGTGCCGATTTCGCTTTGGCGACGGATCGGCCGTGGCGCGACTGAGGCGGCGAGGGTGAGGCCGGCGCCACGCGTCGGCGGGAAGGTCGGAGGCCAACATCTCCATGTGTATCCCGTACGTTAGCCGGCTATTTCCTCTGCGCGAATACGGATAAGAAACCTCATCTTTCTTTTTAACTTGCGGCGCTCTGAAATCGGGTTCATGCTCCTGTTTGTCCGCAACAAACGAAAGGAGGTGCCCGGTGAACTTAAGCAATCGATCCTCGATCGAGGCAACAATTCGCTGGACAATAGCTTCCTTAAGCGATCTCCAGTTCTGAAATTGCCAACCTGTCGTTGCGACGAACTATCATCGTTGCACGAAGACTGATGGTCGCGTCCCGTTACTGAGAAACGGCGGCGATCGTCGGATCGGGGATAGCGCATGCCTCGTTCCATTCCCGAGGGGATGGAGCGGGGCATGTTGCCATTCCCAAACGGTTCCTTCAAATTCGTGTGATCGCGACGCGTCCGGTGGCATTTTGCCCCCCGGGCACCGCAACGGCATGCGGTGCGGCCGGCGACACCGCGTGATGGCGGGCCGTCGACGGGCCTGGATACCGCCACAGAGCCAGCCCCCCAATCGACCGGAGCCGGCCAATGCCGGCAGCCGATCTCCGGGCAGCCGCCCTGGTGATGATCCGCACTGAATTGCCACTTTCAACAATTTCACAATGCTAATTGATAGGATGTATCTCCGGCGGGTTGACGTCATACTCGTCACGTCATTCGTATTGGCGATGCCCTCTCACCGCATAGCCGCGGGCATGAAAGCAACAATACGTATAATTCGGTAGAAATCAAACCATGATCTCTTTACCGAAACCGACTCCGGCTCAACTGTTCTGCCGTCTGCCGACCTCGATTGCTGGACTTGGCAGCGGAAACCACCCAAAACCCAGGGACGGCGCACCATGAGTCTTTATACCAAGAACGGGCGCCCCTTGCAGGAAGCCGGCTACTATGTCTTCAGCAGTTCCGGCGTCGTCATTGGCCAGCGCCGCGGCGACAAGGTGTTTGGTCCCGACGGGCACTACGTCGGCACGATCACCGACGATCGCCTCGTCTACCGAGCAGCCGACAGCCTCTGCATCGGCGCGCCGTTTTCGACACTCAGTTGCACCGGCCACGCCGCCGCCCACGCTGCGAGGTCAGCAATCCCGGGGGACGAGCCACGCATTCCGGATTAGGCGCTTCCTGCGGGAGCTACATTGGGCCGCTCAGGCGAGAAACCCATGAAAGCTTTCAGAGGACTGAACTCGACAGTAGATCAAGGGACGCAGGCAGCATACATCCTCGGCCTGCTGTCCGGTCTTGCGGTGCAGGCCACAGACATCTAGGAACGGGACGGCGCCCGTCGGAGGGGTGTTTACGATTCCTGTGCATGGAAAAGAAGACCACCAGCGCCAAAAGGACGACATAATTGCAATACATACACTATATTGCGATGGCGATTGCTGCCATAAATATAGCATCGTTCATAGGCTCACTCTTGAGCAACTTTAGGGATTTTTGGACAAACAAGATATTGTTTATATCAGTCTCATTTCTATCTGGGTTTGTCGCCTTCTATTTTCCAGATGAGAAAATAGATTGGATAGAGCCGTCAGCAACCGTCACACTAAAGGCTCTTTGCGCCCTCGAGACGCAACGCGCCGTCGGGGCAAACGCAATTGATCCTTCGTCCGGCCAGCCAATCTTAACCGACAATGAGATTCTGAAAGCAGTGCGAAGCGCTTGCGCCGCCATGCCGACTGGCAGCGCATCAGCCCCATGATGGGCAATCAGCCGCCGCCTTGCCGTCACGGGAAACTTGACCTTTGACAACTCCTCGACAAGTAAGGCGGGGCTGAAGCCGTGGCCGTACATATCTTCATTGTTGCAGAGCGAGCTGGCTCAAATCCCTCACCTCGACTTTACGCTTGAATCGCCCCATCCGGCCGCTACCATGGTTCGGCCCCGGTCGGGCCGACCGATCGGGCTTTTTTGAAACGAGCCCGAGGTCCGGATGTCCATTGCCAAGCCGACCCGCTTTTCCGTCAAGCCCCTGCACCTTCTGACCCGCCGCCTTGCCGACGTGGCGTCCGGCCGCGCCGACCCTGACCTCGTCATCACCGGTGCCCGGGCGCTGTCCACCTATTCCGACCGCATCTTGCCTGACAAGGAAATCTGGGTGTCGGGCGGCCGCATCGCCGCCCTCAAGCCGGCCGGCAGCTATCGCGGCGGTTCGGCGACGATCTACGACGCCCACGGCGCCATCCTCGCCCCCGGCCTCGTCGATCCGCACCTTCACATCGAAAGTTCGATGGTGACGGCCTGCGCCTATGCGGAGGCGGCGCTGCTCAACGGCACCACCACCATTTTCTGCGACAGCCACGAGATCGGCAACGTCATGGACGTCGCCGGCATCGAGGCGATGATGGAGGACGCCCGCGAGGCGCCGCTGTCCATCTTCCACACGCTGGCCTCAACCGTGCCGGCCACCACGCCCGAGCTGGAGACGGCCGGCGGCGACCTGACGCCGGAGAAGATCGCCGCCCTGTTCGACAAGTGGCCCGAGGCGGTGGCGCTGGGCGAGAAGATGGACTTCGTGCCGGTCACCCTCGGCGACGAACGCAGCCACGCCATCATCGCCGCCGCACTCAGCCGGGGACGGCCGGTGTCCGGCCACGTCTACGGTCGCGAGTTCGTCGCCGCCTACGCCGCCTCCGGCGTCACCGACACCCATGAGGCGGTTGATCGCGACATCGCCGACGATCTGCTCGAAGCCGGCGTCTGGATCTTCCTGCGCGGCGGCCCGCCGACCACGCCCTGGCACTCGCTGCCCGAGGCGATCAAGACGATGACCGAGCTCAGCGCCTCGCCGCGCCGCATCGCCGTCTGCACCGACGACCGCGACGCCGAGGACCTCCTGGCCTTCGGCCTCGACTGGGTGGTGCGGCAGGCCGTGAAGGCCGGCGTGCCGCGCGTCACCGCCTGGGCGATGGGCTCGATCTCCGGCGCCACGCGCTACGCCATGGATGGCGAGATCGGCGGCCTCGGCGGCGGCCGGCGTGCCGACCTGGTGCTGCTCGACGACGACCTGGTGCCGCAGTGCACCTGGTATGGCGGCGAGCTGATGGTCGACCGCCGCTCGATCACCCCGACGCTGGAAGCAACGCTCGAGGCGCGCTACCGCTATCCGGACGCCGCCTACGCCACCGTCCACCTGCCGAAGGCGCTGAAGCTGACGCCCGACCTGCCGACGGCGCCGATCACCGCCAACGTCATCCGCACCGAGCTGCCGGGCATCGTGCTGAAGCACGTCAAGCTCCAGCTGGAACCGGCCAACGACTGGCAGACGCTGTTCGACCGCCACGACCTCGCCTTCGTCACCGTCGTCGAGCGGCACGGCAAGTCGGCCGGCAACGTCGCCCATGGCCTCATCCAGAACCTCGGCCTGAAGCACGGCGCCGTTGCCTCGTCGGTCGGCCACGACAGCCACAACATCATCGTCGCCGGCACCAACGAAGCCGACATGCGCGTGGCGATCGACGCCATCGAAGCCGCCCGCGGCGGCATCTGCGTCGTTCACGACGGCAAGGTGACGGCCATGGTGCCGCTGCCGGTGGCCGGCCTGATGTCCGACAAGCGCGTGCATCTGGTGGCCGGCGAGGTCGAGGCGCTGAAGGTCGAGTGGGAAAAATCCGGCTGCACCCTGCCCTACATGGGCTTCAACCTGATCCCGCTATCGGTGATCCCGGATATCCGCATCACCGACAAGGGCATGGTGCTGGTGCCGGAAATGACCCAGGTGCCGCTGTTCGAAGCGGCGGAGTAAGGCACCGCGCGTCAAAGCGAATGATCCTCCGCCAAGGCGGGGGATCGGATGGCGCCGGCCCTTCCTATTCGGATACGACGCAGAAGTTGTTGCCCTCGATATCCCTCAGCACCGTATAGCCATCGCCCTGCCGGACGAAGCTGGCCCCCAGCGATTTGAGCCGCGCGATCTCGGCGGCGGCGTCCGTCGCGGCGACGTCGAAGTGAATCCGGTTCCTGTCGGGACGCGGCCCCGTTCTGAGGTGGAAGCAGATGCGCGTTCCCGGCCCGACGAGCATGACGCTGGTATCGGTTTCGGGCGTCAGACCCAGGGCCGCCAGCCGGGCGATTTCCGCGTCGTCGTAGGGCAGGATGTCGTAACCGTCGAGCACCTGGCTCCAGAACCGCGCCATTTTCGAGGGCACGTCGCAGTCGACCACCACTTCCTTCAGCCGCGCCATGATCAAACTCTCCCTTGCCGGACTGATCGAGTTCAATCCCCAAGCTCGAGCACATAGCCAGCATTTGCAAGCATGGCGCTATTGCGCGCCTTCCTTTCCACCCGGAGGACCCACGAGTGGCATTCGGTCGGCGTCAGGCCGCGCGGGGGCGCCCAAGGGTGCCGATAGCGCCCCGTCACACCCTCAGGCTGGCGCGGACGGCCTCGGCGATCTTGCCCGAGCGGGTGGCGCCGCTCGTCCTGGCGGATCGATCGAGAGCGGCCAGCAAGTGCTCGTCCATGGTGATCTGCACCCGAACGGACCTGCCCGGCAGGTCCACCGGCACCGCCACGATGATCGCCCCTTCGACATCCTCCATCCGGCGGATGCCGTCGGCCGAACGAAGAACCGGAAGCGCTTCACCGTCTTCGACCATGCCCTCGACATGGAAAGTCAGCGCCATTGACCCTCGGGCAATGACGTCGTCGAGGCTGTCGGCCGTCGAGACGCAACCGGGGAAATCCGGGAAGGAAATGCCGAAAACGCCATCTTCCTCGTGAACGAGCGCGACGACGTGGGCCATGTGAACCTCCTTGCTGCGGATGCCAATGATATGCTGAAATCCCAATATGAATCAAAGACGTGACTGGCCACCTCCGCGAGGGAAGACAGATCTTGTGAGCAGAAGGCGCCGGATAGTCCCCTCGGCACCCTTTTCTGCCTGAGGTCCCCGCCTGCGCGGGGATGACTGCTAAATAATTGTTTTCATTAATATAATTCTGTCATCCCCGCGAAGGCGGGGACCTCAGGCAGGATGAGGCGTAGCGCCGATATCGGTCTGCATCCGATGCCAGTCCCCTACCCCGCCACCGCCCCCCGGCGCGGCCGGATCGACAGGTCCTCGTCGGCGCCGTCGCTCTCCAGCCCCTCGAGGATCGGGCAATGCGGGCGGTGGTCGCCGTGGCAGGCGCCGACCAGCTTGGTCAGGGTGTTGGTCATGTCCTCAAGCGCGGCGATCCGCTTCTTGAGGTCATCGATGTGGCTTTGCGCCAGCCGCTTGACCTCGGCGCTCTCGCGGGACTCGTCGCGCCACAGGCCCAGCAACTCCTGGATCTCGGCGACCGAAAAGCCGAGATCGCGCGACCGCCGGATGAAGCGCAGCATGTGGACGTCGGTGTCCGAATAGTCGCGATAGCCGGACTGCCGCCGGTCGGCCTTGGGGATCAGCCCCGTCTGCTCATAGTAGCGGATCATCTTGGCCGACACGCCGGAGGCCTTGGCCGCTTGCCCGATGTTCATGGCGTCCCTCCTATCGCTGCGCCACCGTGAAGCGGCGCAGCCGCAGCGCGTTACCGAGGACAAACACGCTCGACAGCGCCATGGCGCCAGCCGCGAACACCGGCGACAGCAGCACGCCGAGCGACGGATAGAGCACGCCGGCCGCCACCGGGATCAAGGCGGTGTTGTAGGCGAAGGCCCAGAACAGGTTCTGGCGAATGTTGCCGATGGTCGCCTTGGACAGGGCAATGGCATTCGGCACGCCCTGCAAGTTGCCCGACATCAGCACCACGTCGGCCGCCTCGATGGCGATATCGGTGCCGGTGCCGATGGCCAGGCCGACATCGGCTTCGGCCAGCGCCGGGGCGTCGTTGATGCCGTCGCCGACGAAGGCGAGCTTGCCATAGCGGGCCTTCAGGCGGCGCACCGCCTCGACCTTGCCATCCGGCAGCACCTCGGCGATCACCTCGTCGATGCCGAGGCGGGCGGCGATGGCTTTCGCCGTCAGCGCGTTGTCGCCGGTGATCATTGCTACCTTCAGGCCGAGGTCGTGCAGCGCCTTGATCGCGGCGGGCGTCGCCGCCTTGATCGGGTCGGCGACGGCGATGATCGCCGCCAAATGACCGTCGATCGCCGCATAGAGCGGCGACTTGCCCTCGCCGGCCAAGCGCGTGGCGATGGCCGCGAAGCCGGAAACGTCGAGGCCGAGATTGACCATGTAGCGATCGGCCCCCAGCTCGACGCGCTTCCCGCCGACGGTGGCGGCGACGCCGAGCCCGGTGACCGAGTCAAAGCCCGACACCGCCGGCAGCTCGACGCCCTCGCCGCGCGCCGCCTCGACGATGGCGCGGGCAATCGGGTGCTCGGATTTGGATTCGGCGGCGGCGACCAGTCCGAGCACCGCCGTGCGCTCGAAGCCCGGTGCCAGCTCGAGGTCGGTCAGCGCCGGCTTGCCTTCGGTCAGCGTGCCGGTCTTGTCGACGGCCACCACCTTGGCGTCCTTCAAGAGTTGCAGCGCCTCGCCGCGGCGAAACAGCACGCCGAGTTCGGCGCCACGGCCGGTGCCGACCATGATCGACGTCGGCGTCGCCAGCCCCATGGCGCAGGGGCAGGCGATGATCAGCACGGCCACCGCGTTGACCAGCGCGAAGGTCAGCGGCGAGGTCGGCGCCAACATCAGCCAGACGGCGAAGGTCAGCGCCGCCGCGGCGAACACCGCCGGCACGAACCACAGGGTGATCCGGTCGACCATCGCCTGGATCGGCAGCTTGGAGCCCTGGGCTTCCTCGACCATGCGAATGATCTGCGACAGCACGGTATCGCCGCCGACTGCCGTGGTGCGGAAGGCGAAGGCGCCCGTCTGGTTGACGGTGCCGCCGACCACCTTGCTGCCGGCGGTCTTCGCCACCGGGATCGGCTCGCCGGTGATCATCGATTCATCGACATAGCTGGTCCCGTCGACCACCTCGCCATCAACCGGCACCCGCTCGCCGGGCCTGACCTCGACGATATCGCCGGCCACCACGGTGGCAATGGCAACATCGACCGGCCCGCCATCGCGGCGCACGTGCGCCGTCTTGACCTGCAACTTGACCAGCCGCCGGATCGCCTCGGAGGTCCGCCCCTTGGCACGCGCCTCCAGCAGGCGGCCGAGCAGGATGAGGGTGACGATGACCGCCGCCGCCTCATAGTAGACGTTGAGCGTGCCGGCCGGCAGCAGGCCGGGCGCAAAGGTCGCCACCAGCGAGTAGGCATAGGCGGCCAGCGAACCGACGGCGACCAGCGAGTTCATGTCCGGCGCAAGACGCCAGAGCGCCGGCAGGCCCTTGACGAAGAAGCGCCGGCCGGGGCCGAACATCACCAGGCTCGTCAGCACGAACTGGATGTACCAGCTGCCCTGCATGCCCACGCTGTCGGCGATCAGCATGTGAATGCCGTCAAACAGATGGGCGCCCATTTCCATGACGAACACCGGCGCCGTCAGCGCCGCCGCGATCAGCACGTCGCGTGTCAGGCCCCGGCGTTCGGCGTCCTTCTTCTCGGCCCGCTCGGCGTCCTCGTCGAGGCTGTCGCCGACGGCGGTGGCGCCGATCACCTTCGCCTCATAGCCAGCCGTCTCGACGGCGGTGATCAGCGCCGCCGCCTCGGCCGAGCCCGTGATGGTGGCGCGCTCCGTGGCGAGGTTGACGCTCGCCTCGGCAACGCCCGGCACCGCCTTCAGCGCCCGCTCGACGCGGCCGACGCAGGAGGCGCACGTCATGCCCTCTACGGCCAGCTCGATGCGGGCGTCCCGTACCGGAGCGACCGGCACCGTGTAGCCGGCCATCTCGACGGCATCGACCAGCGTGGCTCGATCGACCGGCGCGTTGGTGGTGATGCTTGCCCGCTCGGTCGCCAGATTGACGGCGACCGTCTCGACGCCGGGGACGGCCTTCAGCACGCGCTCGACACGGCCGACGCAGGAGGCGCAGGTCATGCCTTCGATGGGCAGCGAGATGGTGCGAACGGGGGCGTTCATGGCCGCTTCCTTGTGTTCCAGACGTTTCATGTCCGGAAGATGGGGCTTCCAACCATGGGAAGGTCAAGCCCTATCTCACATGGGGCGGCAAATAGCTTTGGCAAGCGGGCGGCCGCCGCTTCGCCCTTGACCTTCCAACGCTGGGAAGCCCCATATCCGAGACAGGCAAACATCAAGGAGGCCTCAATGCACCAGTTCACCATCCCCAACATGGCCTGCGGCGGCTGCGCCAGATCGGTCACCAAGGCGCTCCAGGGCGTCGACGCCACCGCCGTGGTCGACGCCGACCCGGCCACGCATACTGTCCGCGTCGAGAGTTCGGCCGGGGAAGCCACGCTGAAGGCAGCGCTCGCGGCGGCCGGCTATCCGGCGGCGGAGGCGCAGCCGGTCGGCTGAGAGAATCAGAACGCGCCGGCGCCCTATACGCGCCGCGCGCCAATCCTGCCCGAGGTCCCCGCCTGCGCGTAGGATGACAGTTAAATATCTGATTCATAATTATAATCTTGTCTTCCTACGCGAAGGCGTAGGACCTCGGGCAGAATTAGCTCTCGGCTGATATAGGTCTCTCAGGACAGAACGCGCCTGCTTTTCTCGCCCGAGATGGGGCGGCCTAGTTGGCGCCGCCGGCCAGCCGCGCCAACAGCTCCGGCGTGAAGGGGTCGGCTAGGGCGGCGTCGGGCCGGCTGACCTTCGTCTTGTCCGACGTCATCTTCGACAGCTTGGCAGCGCCCTTTTCCTGCAGGATGGCGCGGAAGGCCGGGTGCATGCCGCCATCGACATAGGACATGGCCGGCAGGACGGGGTTGACGGTGGCGATCGCCATGGCGGCGGCGTCATCCCGGGCGGCCTTGGCGGCAACGGCAGCGGCCAGCGTCGCGTCCACCGCGAGCGGCGGACAGGGGGCGAGCGGATCGGCCGCCGGGTCGAGAGTGTCGGCGTTGAACACATAGCGGCCGCCGCAGGAACCGACCCTCGGCTCGCGGCGCGTCAGCTCGAAGGCGTCGCTGCCTTCCTTGAGCGTGCGCCAGAACGGCATGTTCGGGTCGTTGCGATGCAGGGCGAGATTGGCCGGCGTCATGCGGAACGGCAGCGCCTCGACCTGGAAGGCTCCCTGCCCGCCCCGGAAAGCCTCGCGGGCCACCGCGTAGATTTCAAACGCCGCGGTATCGGTGACCGCGTAGCAGCCCGACGACGAGCAGGCGCCGTGGATCATCAATGCCGCGCCCTGATAGCCGAGCGCCGCCTCCAGGCGGTTGGGGAAGCCGAGGTTGAAGGAGAGGTAGTAGCGGCTGTCCGGGTTCATCTGCGCCGGGGCGACGGAGTAAAAGCCCTCCGGCGTCTGGCGATCGCCCTCCATCGTCTTCGGCCCCAGCTTTCCCGACCAGCGGCAGATGGGATAGGTCTTCAGCAGCGCATAGCGGCCGTCCCGGCCCATCTTCCACAGTTCAAGTTCGCTTTCCTGCTTGAAGACGCGCACCAGAATGGGCGAGGCGACGCTGAGGCCGCGGCTGTTCATGTCGGAGAGCAGCTTGGCCGGCACGGGGCGCTCCGACCTGTCGAGGTCGTCGCCGAACAGCGCACATCCCGACAAAGCCACCATGGCGCTGAGAAGAAACGCGGCCGAACGCAGTCTCGTCACGGGCAAACCTTTCGTTGAGCGGCGTGCGGCGGCTGAACCGCGCGCCCGTTGCCAAGGCGCTATCCCACTCGGGCGTGATTTGGCAACCGAACGGAACGAGCTCTCAGGCCGCCTCGCGCGGCTGGATGCGGTTGAGCACGTCGGCCATTTCCTCAGCGGCGGTGCAGAGGTCGTACTTGGCCTGCATGTTCATGAACCATTGCGGATCGACGGCAAAGAAGCGACCGAGCCGCAGGGCGATGCTGGCGGTGATACCTTGCCGGCCGTGGCAGATTTCGTTGATGCGGCTGCGGGGAACATCGATCGCCTTTGCCAACGCGTACACGGACATCCCCATCGGCTCCAGAAACTCTTGCCTGAGGACGATGCCGGGATGCGGCAACGGAATTTCGCGGGGCATGGTCGAGGCCTCCTCAGTGATAGTCACAGAACTCGACATCATGGGCATCGCCGTCCTTCCAGAGGAAACAGATGCGCCACTGGTCGTTGACGCGGATCGAATGCTGTCCAGCACGGTCGCCGGACAGGGCTTCAAGGCGGTTGCCGGGAGGCACTCGGAGATCATCGAGCCGTGTCACGGTGTCGATCAGAAAGAGCTT
>Ga0316604_10003425_pt1 | contig 11139 bp, 10 predicted proteins | sample OWC_soil_day20_C_FD_207650 | JGI IMG/M metagenome (GOLD analysis project Ga0316604, IMG submission 207650) | Wetland soil microbial communities from Old Woman Creek delta, Ohio, United States - OWC_soil_day20_CT | ecosystem: Environmental > Terrestrial > Soil > Wetlands | place: USA: Ohio... | reverse complement strand
CGGGTCGACCTCGTGTAGTAAGCACGGTGGCGACGCAAAGGCCGCGGCGTCGTCGTCGTCGTCCCTTTGGGCGGTCACGCCGAGCAGCTCTGCGATCTCTATCAGGTTCGAATCCGGGTCACGAAGATAGATCGACCGAATGCGTCCGGTTGCGCCTGTCCGCAGCACGGGCCCTTCGATGATCGGCCATTGGCATCCCCGCACACGCCCTATCACTGCCTCCAAGGGCAAGGTGGAGATGAAGCAGAGGTCCAGTGAACCCGGCGTGGGAGCATGGGCCTTTGGCTCGAGCTCTTTACCTCTGACGTGCAGGTTGATCTTCTGGTCGCCGAACCTGAATGCCTTGCGTTCCACCGGCGGCGTGCTTCCGATAAAGGTCTCCAGGGCCATGCCCAGCACCCGGGTATAGAAGTCAATGCAGGCCATCTCGTTGGCCGTGGTGAGGACCAGGTGATCGAGGTGGCTAATCATCTCGAACGATCCGCGGATGGTGGTGAGTCCCCATCTGCCGCAATGTCCTCTGGCCTGTCAAGGATGGCTCCCGGTAACTCGCCGGGGCTGTCGCGAAGTTCGCGACCCGAGCCGGCCGCGGCCAGTGGCGCAATCAAGCGCTGCCATCGGGGCTCGCGCTGATGGGGCGTGCCGGGGCCGGGCGCCATCGTCGCTCCGCCAGCGTTCCGGTCGCGTGGCCCGATTGCAGGTCGCGCGCCGGCGCTGGTGCCATCGCCAGCGCGGGCGTTGGAAGTGCGGCGGATGGTACCGGTCACCGCGAATCCGTAGCGCTTCTTCCCTCATACTTAGGCGACCCAATGCCTTGTTGAACACGATAAAGCACATGTGCGGCCGGTACGCCATCGCCACCTCCCGCCTTCCGCGGATCGAGAACGCGCTCGGCATCGAGCTCCCGGCCGTTCAGCCTCGATACAACGTCGCGCCGACCCAGACGGTTCCCATCGTCCGCGCGACCGCGGACCGCCGTTACGAACTGGCCGCGGCGCGTTGGGGCCTGATTCCGGCTTGGTCCAAGGAGCCGCGCACGGCGTATGCGACGTTCAACGCGCGCGTCGAGACCGTCGCGACTAAGCCGGCCTTCCGGGCCGCCTATCACGCCCGCCGTTGCCTGGTCCCGGCCAGCGGGTTCTACGAGTGGCGGGAGGAGGGCGGCCGCAAGCAGCCCTGGTACTTCAGCGCCGCGGACGGGCAGGAGCTGGCGTTCGCCGGGTTGTGGGAACAGTGGCGGGGACGGGAGTTGCCGTCGCTGCTCTCGTGCACGATCCTCGTCGGCACGGCCAACGACCTCGTTGCGCCGATCCACGATCGCATGGCCGTCGTCCTCGGTGCGGACGACTACGCGGCCTGGCTTGATCCCGCACAGGCACCTGAGGCGATCGCCAAACTGCTGCGACCCTGCCCGTCGGCGTGGCTACGCGGCTGGCGGGTATCCCGCGCCGTCAACGTGGCGCGCGCCGAAGGGCCCGCGCTGATCACACCGGTCGGCGTCGACGGCGCGTAGCCATCACAGCGCCCGCAGCTAGGCAGGTTGCCGCGAGCCCGGAGTGCGGCATTACGCGTCGGTGTCGCGGCAGCGCGATCCCGCATCGGCACGCTGGCATTGAAGAGCCGAACTGCCGTCGCCGAAGAATCCCGGACCGACCGTGTGCGCGCTTCGGGGAATGCCCGTTGTGCACAGACTTCGGGCATTCAGAACGGCAGAGGCGAATGCCCCTAGTTCTCGGTTGGTCGACCATACATGTGAAAATTCTCCCGACTCGAAGTGGCGTCGTCACCATCGCCAGCGGTCCACAACTCCTCTCATGGAGAAAGGTACAAGCCCCACGATGCGCCTCCTTGAGCTGAGGTTCGATCTCGCCAGTCAGCCTCATGCCGTGCGCCCCTCCACGATTAGATTCCTGCCCAGTTGAAAGTGTTCCTGCTGTCGGCGATCGATCAGCGCCACACCTGTCGCGAAGACGAAAACCACGTCGAAGTACGTGGGGTAGAAGTCGCGCACTGAGGCGTCGGCGGTCCCGACGCGGCGAGACCAGCGGCAACAGTGCATGCAGGTGGACAGCTACCGATTCCTCATTCCGCGCCACGGGGACGCCCATGACGCGGCCGGAGACTGCGGGATTCGCATCCGTGGTTCCATCCTGCTCAGCCAGGCCGTGGTGCGGTGGCTCGCCGGTACGGTGATTTTCGCCTTGGTCCTCGCCCTTCCATTCGACAGCTCTGCCCAGTCCAGTGCGCCGCCTGCTGAAGCCGAGTCTGTCTGGACTCGCGATAACCTGGGTGGCGACTGGAGCGGCCTTCGCAGCGGGCTTGCCCAGCATGGCGTCCAGTACGACTTCTGGATCACCGCGTTCTACCAGGGGCTGTTCGCCGGCGACGGCGACGACGACTTCGACTTTGGCGGACGAGTGGATCTACTGATCAATGGCAGCACCGAGAAGCTCGGACTTTGGCAGGGCGGTGGATTGCATGCCCACCTGACCTACAGCGGCGGCTCGCTACAGGGATTCCGCGGTGGCGCGCTCTGGCCCGTGAATACCAGCGTCGAGCTGCCGCTGGGCACGAAGGACGAGCTGGTCGCCACGTCGCTGTATGTCAGTCAACGGGTCGGGGAGTCGACGCGGCTGATGCTGGGCAAGATCAACGCCATCGACCTGCTAGCGAGCCACCCCTTCTTCGGTGGCTGGGGCATCGATCGGTTCTGGAACATCGCCTTCGTCGCTCCGCTGAGCGGGGTGGTGTCGCCGGTGATCATGGGCGGCATACTCTCCCACTCCTTCTCGCCGTACGCCCTGACCCTCATGGTCTTCGATCCGAACGATCAGACCACAAACTACTCGCCGGGTGATCTGTTCGCCGACGGCGTCAACACGTCCCTCGGCCTCTCCTGGTCTGGCGCGATCGATGGGCGCAAGTCGGGCGCCGGCATCACGGCGACTTACAGCACCGCGGAGGGCACCGACTACACCACGATCGGGCTTCCAGCAGGCGCTGAAACGACCACGAAGCAGGGCTCGTACAACGTGGCAGTCGAGGTGTCGCACTTGATATTCGAGAGCACGCAGTCGCCGGACAAGGGGCTCGGCATGTACGCGAAGGCGGCAATCGCCGACGGCAATCCGAACCCGTATACGCGCGACGTTCATCGGCGGGCTTGCGGGCCACGCCATCGTGCCGGGGCGGCCACTCGATTACTTCGGCGTCGGTTATTTCGTCTACGACTTCAGCGACCAGCTCCAGGATGCCGTCGCGGCGATTGGGAGCTTCACGGACGAGCAGGGCGTCGAAGCCTACTACAACGTTGCCGTCACGCCTTGGCTGCGCGTGACCGCCGACCTGCAGTGGATCAATCCCGCGAGCGGCGCGAACGAGTCGATGTGGGTGGGCGGCCTGCGGGCAAAAGTTGCGTTCTGACGGATCGGCGCCCCGCGTTCGAGAGGCGGTCCTCCATCCGTCTCTCCGCACCTCTCCGGGTCCAGCGAATCAAGGGTCGCAATCTGTGCTCTCGACGATTCAATTTCAGCGGTCTTAACCCTCGCGCTCGAGCACCGATTCCGGACTCGGCGCCGCTGGGGTCCGTCGCAGCCAAGCAAGCGCCTATCGCAGCGCGGCGTCAGCTCCATTCACCATCGCAGCGGTGAGCTGGAGGAAGACGTCGCTCTGGCACGACAGGCCGTGCGACTCCTCGTCGTGCGCGTGCTCGGCGCCCGCCTCGTGCGCCGGATCGCGGCGACCCGCCGCCGCGGCGAGGGCCCGCCCGAAGGCCCGCTCGCCGAGGCTGCCTGGTGTGAGCATGAAGTCCGCCTTGCGCTGCTCCTCGGCCGTGAGCTTGAAGATCGTCGCGCCCTCCTTGATCGTCTCGGTGACCTTGATCTCGTTGATCGTCTTCGTGTCACCTTGGGTGGGGTCGCGCGACAAGACCACGAAGTCGGCGAGCTTGCCGACCTCGATCGAGCCCTTGTCCTTCTCCTCGAAGTGCTGCCAGGCGGGCCAGATCGTCATCGCCTTGAGCCCCGTGATCACGTCCACGCGCTGCTGCGGCCCGATCACCTGGCCCGAGCCGCGCGCCACCCGGTTGACGGTGGCATCGAGCACGCGCATCGAGTCAGGGAAGGCGACCGGCGCGTCGTGGTGCGTGGTGAACATCATCCCGCGCTGGCGCACCCAGCCCGTGGGCGAGATGTTCTCAGCGAGTTCAGGCCCGACCGTCTTGCTGGCATGCCAGTCGCCCCAGTAGAAGGTGTGCATCGGGAACAGCGACGGCAGCACGTCCAGGCGCTGGTAGGCGTCGACCTGGTCCTCGCGCAGGAACTGGCCGTGAATCAGCACGGGCCGCTGCTCCTGTGCCTTGGCCGCGCCGTGCTTGAGTTGTGCCAGCGTGTGCGCGGCGATCAGGAGGTCCGAGGCGGCCTCGCCGTTGGCGTGCGTGATGGTCTGCACACCGTTGGCGTAGCCCCAGTCGATCACGTCCACCGCCTGCTCGTTGGTGGCCGATTGATAGCCGCGGTAGCCCTTCGGATAGTTTCCGACCGGCGCGTAGTACGGCCGGTCGCGCCAGGCCGTGAAGCCCTGCGGCGATCCGTCGATGCTGAGCTTGGCGCCGGCCACGCGCAGACGGTTGCTGTAGGTTGCACTCAGGTTCCTCTTGATGAAGTCGCGGTCGATCAGCGCGTCCGGGTAGGTCGCCACGTCGATTTTCAGCCCGCCCGCGTCGGCCACCTGCCGCATCACCGCCACGGTGCCAGGCGTGGAGCGGCCCTCCTGCGCCGTCGTGTAGCCGAAACGCGCCCACAATTCGGCGCCGGCGCGCACGAACGTCCGGGCCCCTTCTGCCCCGACGCCGCCAAGCAGCTTCATGACAGCGGCGTAGTGCGCGGTTTCCTCCAACACGCCGTCGGGCTCCTTGCCACCGGCTTCGCGCCGGATCACGCCGCCCTGCGGGTCGGGCGTGACGGCGTTGATGCCGGCCGCCTCCAGCGCCTTGGAATTGAGCGCCGACAGGTGGCCGGATTGGTGAACGATGAGGATCGGCACGTCCTTCGACACGGCGTCGAGGTCCTGACGGGTCGGGTGGCGCTGTTCGGTCAGCGTGCCGGGGTCGTAGCCGAAACCGACGATCAGGTTGACCTTGCGGACGGTCGCCTCGTTGGCCGCCATCCACTCGCGCAGCGTCTGTTGCAGCGAGGCGATGTCCTTGACCTTGCCGTCGGGCGGCGCCAGCAGGTTGGCCGACAGCGCCTGTATGCCGCCCGCCATGACGTGCCCGTGCGGATCGACGAAGCCGGGCAGCAGCGCGCGGCCTTCGAGATCGATCACCCGGGTGTCCGGCCCCTTCAGCTTCATCACCTCGGCGGCGGAGCCAATGGCGACGACCTTCCCGCCCTTCTCGGCCACGGCCTCGGCGCGCATCGCGGCATCGTTCATGGTCAGGATCGGCCCGCCGGACCAGATCCGGTCGGCGGTCTGCTGCGCGGAGGCGGGCGCCGCGAGTGCGAGACAGGCGGCGGCGAGGACGGACAGCACGGCACCGAGAAAGGAGGCGCCGATCGGCAGGGTGGGTGCTGCTTCGCACTGATGTGACATGTCGCGCCCTCTTGATTGGCCGCGCGGGTGTTGGGGACAGCCGGGCAGCTGCCCGGAATCGTTTCCAGTCGCCGCCGGCGCGACACCCAACGTTCGGCTCGAGAGGGGTCGTCCCTGGCGGTTGACCACTTTAATAGACTATTGTCGGTTTCACACTTGTCCGATCCGCGACAATTCGAGCGAGGCGCACAGTGGATCTCAAGGCCAACGCCGCGGCAGTTGCCCTGCTGAGAAAAGGCGCCTGGTTCGGAAGTCTTCCCCCCGATTTGCAGGCGACCGTCCTCCAGCGTGGGGTCGTCCGCCCCTACTGCAGGGGCCAGGTCATCATTCAAGAGGGGGAGTCGCCGAAGGGCCTGTTCGCGGTGCTCGAGGGTGCCGTTCGCGGTGTCTGCCAAGTCGGCGACGCCGAGGAGGTCCTGATCCACATCGGCGAGGCAGGCCTGTGGTTTGGGGTATACGGTCTGCTGTCGGGCGCGCCGAGCATCGGCAGCGTCATCGCCGACGCCGCCACCCGAGTGCTCATGCTGTCGATCGCCGAGTTCGGTCGCATCGTGGATGAGGAGCCGCGCTACTACCGGCACTTTGCCGCTCTCGCGCTCCAGCACTATGCGCTGCTGTACCGGTATGTCGCCGAGGGGCACGGCCTGCCGCGCGAGGATCTGCTCTGCCGGCGACTGGCGGACCTGGCGGACTTCCGGCGGCGCGACAACCCGACTGAGGGGCCTGTCAGCCTGACGGTCTCACAGGCAGATCTTGCGACGATGATTGGCGTCGCCCGGCAGACCGTGAACGCCATGCTGACCCGCCTGGAAGGCCACGGTCTCATCGAAGTCGGGTTCCGGACTATCCGCATTTTGGATGAAGCAAAATTGCGCAAGGGGTGCCGAACTGCGGCACTCGGGACCGACGCCGCGCAGCGCGCATCAGCACCCCGTCGGCCAGCCGTGACCAAGGCATGAAGTGCCCGTGCGCGGTTCTATGAGAGCCGCCCCTGGTCCACGGGAGGGAGCGGGCTGGTTGACCCGGCCGGTCACCGTGAGGGCACTGTATGACGCGGCAAGTTCAATTTACATGGCGCTGGTCCCCACCTTTTTCGGCCTGTACTTCGTCAAGGTAATCGCTGCCGGCCACGTCCAGGCCACATCGTGGTGAGGCGTGCTGGTCGCACTCACCTTGATCGTTGCGGGGCTCCTTGCGCCGCTGGTTGGCGCGCTGGCGGATCAGGTCAACCGTCGCATTGGCATGGTCGCCGCCACGACTGTCGTCTGCTGCGCCGCTACTGTCGCCATCCCGCTCGCCAGTCAGGGGGACCTGTGGCTCGCCGCCGGCCTGTTCGCCGTGGCGCAGGTGGCCTACACGCTCGCTACCGCAATCTACGATTCGCTACTCGTGGTTGTTGCGCGACCGCGGATCATGAGTCGCGTCTCTGGCTTCGGCTGGGCGGTCGGGCTGGCTGGCGGCATCGTCGGGCTTTGCCTCGCGATCCTGGTCGTGCACGGCGTCCCGCCCGGCATCCAGCCGACACTGCTCGGCACGGTGTTCATGCTGAGTGGCCTTTTGATGGCCGCCGTCGGACTGCCCGCGATCGGCATGATGCATCGCTTGTCCGGCAATGCGCTGGCGGGCAGGCTGTCTGCCGCGCTGGGGCCGCTGACCTTCAGCGCGGTGGTGGTGGCGACAGGCGGTGAGCAGGCCGCGGTATTGTCGCTGATCGTCTTTCTCGTTCTTGGCGGGCTGGTCCTGTCGGGCGTCCGGACTCCGGCGATGGGTTCAACGCAGGTCTGACGCAGTCGACCGGAGTTGCCGTGCCTGCAGCAGCGGCTCAAGGGATGCGACGAAACCCCAATCGTTTGTGGGGCTATGCCCTGCGCAATCTGTCAGCTAGCGGACAACTTCCTCACCGAAAGCTGCTTTAGGGTCTCGACGCGACTCATTGGCAAGCAGTGTCGAGCGACGCTGCGCCGTTTCGCCGTCGCGCAATATGTGACGAGATCCTGAAGGCCCAGAGCCCACGAGCCAGTGGAGGTTCGTTGTGAGGCGAGGTCCGGTCATCGGGACAAAGACACCGACCAGGGGAGAAGGCGGTATGGGATGCAAACGGTATTGGGCGCTCACGGGCATCGCGTTGACGGTGCTGTCGGCCCAGGGAGTGACGATGGCGCAGACCGCGGCGCCGGCCGCCGCTGCCGCCGAGGCATCGCAAGGGACCGACGTGCAGGCCGACCAGCCGGTGTTCGTCGAGGCGCAGATCGAGCAGATGGTGGCGCCGATCGCGCTCTACCCGGACGCCCTGTTGGCGCAGGTGCTCATGGCCGCGACCTACCCGCTCGAGATCGTCCAGGCCAGCCGGTGGGTGAAGCAAAACCCGGATCTCAAGGACGAGGCACTCGAAGCTGCCCTGCGCGAGGAGCCCTGGGACCCGAGCGTCAAGACGCTGGTCCTGTTCCCGGACGTGCTCAAGCGGCTGAACGACAACCTGGACTGGACCCAGGACCTCGGTGATGTCTTTCTGGCCCAGGAAGGCGACGTCATGGGTGCGGTGCAGCGGCTGCGGCACGAGGCGCAGAAGACCGGGGCGCTCAAGGACACGCCGCAGCAGAAGGTGGTCGTCGAGAAGGAGACGATCGTCGTGGAGACCGCCGATCCGCAGGTCGTGTACGTGCCGACCTACGACCCGTCGGTGGTGTACGGCCAGCCGGCGCCGGCGACGCAGTACTACCCGACGGTCTACCAGCAGCCGGCCTACGCGACCACGGCAGCCGATCAGTGGGTGAGCTTTGGCGCCGGCGCCCTGGTGGGCGGGCTGCTCACGGCCGCGATCATGTGGGACGACGATGACGACGACTGGTACGACGGCTGGGGCTACCGCCATCACATCTGGCACCACGGCCCCGGCTACTGGGACGACGACTGGCGGGGACCGCGCTACGGGAGCGACAACTGGAACCGCTGGCGCGGCGACGTGAACATCGACGGCGACGTCTGCATCGGCCGCTGCATCAACATCGACCGCAACGCGTGGAAGAAGCAGGCGCGCACCTTCGAGCACCGCCCCGAGCACCGGCGCGGCGTGCGCTACAAGGACTGGGCGAACGTCACGGCACGGCATCCGGACGTCGCCACCGCTCTCCCGGCCAAGCCGAACAAGCCGCCCGGTTTGGCCGGCGTCGGCGACCGTCCGGGTTTACGGCCGCGGCCGCCGGAGCGGCCGGATCTCGCGCGACCGGACCGGCCCGCCATCGCCACCCGGCCGGCACTGAAACCGGATCGACCGGGCCTGGGCGGAGGCGATCGGCCCGGGATTGGCATGCGTCCGGGCAAGCTGCCCGAGCGTCCGGACAAACCGGGTATTGGTGGTGACAAGGACCGTCCAATCATCGGCACGCGGCCGGGCAAGCTGCCCGAGCGACCCGGTGCCGGCGGTGACAAGAAGCGGCCGGGCATCGCGACGCGCCCGGCGGATCGGCCGAAGCCCGAGACCCGACCGGCGAAGCGACCGACGACCCTCGAGGCGCGTCCGGCCAAGCAGACCAGGCCCGCGACGCGCGAGGTCAGCCGGCTACCGCAGACGGGCAAGGGTATGGCCTTCCAGTCGCGAGACACCAGCAGCCTCGAGCGCAAGGCGAGCCAGCGCGGCGCGTGGAGCCGCGGGAAGGCGGCTGGCACGGCAAAGCCCAAGATCCAACCCCAGGCCAAGGCCAAGGCGTTCAATCGGTCCGTCGGCCAAGCGCCGAAGGCCGCCACGAAGGGCAGCGCCTTCCAGGCGCGCAGCAGCGGCAAGATGGAGCGCAAGGCGAGCCAGCGCGGCGCGGTCAGCCGCGGCAAGGTCGGCGGCGGACGCGGCGGTGGCAAGCGGGGCCGTTGACGGCGCGCGCGCCGATCGGATTGCGATGCAACGCAGAGACATCTCGAGGAGTGACTGAAATGTTTGACCCTTTGACCCGCAAGTCCCTCGTCGCTGTTGGAGTTCTCGCACTCGGCCTGCATGCGGCGGCGGCCGCGGGTGCCGAGGCGCACCGCCACTTCCCCGCAATTGGCGCGGCGATGGACGCCATCGTCGCGGCTGCGCAGGCCGGCGACACGGCTGCCCTCGGCGCCATCCTCGGCCCTGACAGCGAGGAGCTGTATTCGTCTGGCGATCCGGTGGCCGATCGCAACGCACTGCAGCAGTTCGTCGAGGCCGTGAAGGCGAGGACAGTGATCGAGTACGACGGTCCCGACCGGGTCACGTTCAGCGTCGGCGACGACGAGTGGCCGGTGCCGACACCGCTGGTCAAGGACGCGCAGGGGTGGCGCTTCGACGGCGCGGCGGGCAAGGAGGAGATCGTTAACCGCCGCATCGGGCGCAACGAGCTCTATGCCATCGAGGTGATGCGGGACTTCGTGGAGGCGCAGGTAGACTACGCGGCATCGGATCCCGCCCGCTCTGGCGTGCGCCAGTATGCGCAGCGCATGGTCAGCAGCAAGGGGCAGAAGGACGGGCTCTACTGGCCGACCGCCGGTGAGAATGAAGTGGCGAGCCCGCTGGGCGAGCTCGCCGCGGCGGCCGTCAAAGAGGGTTACGCCGACACCGACCCGAGCAAGCTCGTGCCGTTTCACGGGTACTACTACCGGATGCTGCAGGCGCAGGGGAAGAACGCCCCCGGTGGTGCCAAGAGCTACGTGGTGGACGGCAAGATGACGGGCGGATTCGCCTTCGTGGCCTGGCCTGCCGACTACGGTAACGCCGGTATCAAGAGCTTTGTCGTCAATCAGCAAGGGATCGTGTTCGAGAAGGACCTCGGGCCCGACACGGAGAAGGTGGCCGCCGGCATCACCGAGTACGACCCCGACGACAGCTGGGACGCGGTCGAGGACACCGACATCGAAGGGCCTGAGGTGACGTCGACTCCTTGAGGCCCCGGTCGACCGGGAATGCCCGCGGGCGGCAGACGTATCCTGCCGCTCGAGCTACCGGCGCTGGGGCCTTGAGTACCTAGTCGCCTTGAGCGAGGCAGACTTTTTTTTGAGCCAGTCGGGTTCCATCTTCAACCGGCCAATCTCCTGGAACAGCGGCGCCGTCAACGCCTCCTCGGCGCGCGGGTCGCGCGTCGCCTCGTGACCGAAGACCTCGGCCAAGTGCTCGAGGACCTGGCGCTTCCACTGGCTGATCTGGACCGGGTGGACCTGGAACTCGCTGGCGAGTTGGGCGGTGGTTTTCAGACCGCGGATCGCCTCCAGGGCGACTTTGGCCTTGAAGTCGGCGGTATGGCGCTTGCGGGGCTTGGACATGGTCGAAGGCTCCTGTCTGCTGACATTGTGCCTCCAACCCCTAACTTACCGATCTGTCCAGAATCCGGGGTCCACTTCACACCACAGCATTCCCTCCAATCCCCATAGCTGCGTAGCCATCGCCGGCCATCTCGCCAGGCCTCGCGGCTTCTGCCCTTGGGGTTTGTCCAATGCCTACCCATCATGGGCGACGCTCGGCCCGCCGTGCGCTGGGGATTACGGGGACGCCCCGATCCGCCGGCTAACCCATCAGCCGGGCGTAGGAAGCTTTGTCGG
>Ga0316604_10003423_pt1 | contig 11141 bp, 14 predicted proteins | sample OWC_soil_day20_C_FD_207650 | JGI IMG/M metagenome (GOLD analysis project Ga0316604, IMG submission 207650) | Wetland soil microbial communities from Old Woman Creek delta, Ohio, United States - OWC_soil_day20_CT | ecosystem: Environmental > Terrestrial > Soil > Wetlands | place: USA: Ohio... | reverse complement strand
AATCCGCAACCTTGCCACTCACGGAAGCCTGACACGTGTTCGCCGTCGTTCTCTATCAGCCGGAAATTCCGCCCAACACGGGCAACATCATTCGACTCTGCGCCAATACCGGCGCCGAACTGCATCTTGTCGAACCGCTCGGCTTCGATATCACCGACAAGTCGCTGCGCCGGGCCGGCCTGGATTACCACGAGTACGCCCGCGTCGTCCGTCACGCCGACTGGGCGGCGTGCAAGGTAGCATTGGCCGGCCGCCGGCTGTTCGCGATGACCACCAAGGGCCAGGCCAGCCCGTACACGACGGCGCTGCAGGAAAGCGATGTATTTGTCTTTGGCCGCGAAACCAGCGGTCTACCGCCGGAGATCTTTGTCGAATTTCCGGAAGCGCATCGCCTGCGCCTGCCGATGCAGGCCGGCCAGCGCAGCCTGAATCTCTCCAACGCTGCGGCCGTCACGGTCTTCGAAGCCTGGCGCCAGGCCGGCTTCACCGGCTCGGTCTAGGCCAGCTCTTCCTTCGGGTCGCGCGCCATCAACTGCTCGACTGCCTGCGCGGCGCTCAGGCGACCATCGAGCACCGCCGCCACCGCCGCGCTGATCGGCATGTCGACGCCGAGCTTGCGGGCCAGTTGATCGACCTCGCGGGCCGTGTAAACGCCTTCGGCAACATGGCCCAGCTCGTCGAGAATTTGCGGCAAGGACTTGTTTTCAGCCAGCGCCAGCCCGACCCGCCGGTTGCGCGACAGATCGCCGGTGCAGGTCAAGATCAGGTCGCCCATGCCGGCCAGGCCCATGAAGGTTTCGCGCTGCGCGCCGAGGGCCAGACCGAGGCGGGCGATTTCCGCCAGACCGCGCGTCATCAGCGCGGCACGCGAGTTCAGGCCGAGCCCCAGGCCATCACAAGTCCCGGTCGCGATCGCCAGGACATTCTTGATCGCCCCGCCCACCTCGACGCCGACCAGATCGTCGTTGGCGTAGATGCGCAGACGCGTCGTGTGCAACTGGCGGGCAGCTTCCCGGGCGAAGGCCGGATTATTGGCCGCCAACGAGACAGCAGTCGGTTGCCCGGCCGCCACTTCCTCGGCAAAACTCGGCCCCGACAGCGCGCCGCAAACGGCTTGTGCGCCCAGCACCTCGGTGACGACCTGATGCGGCAATTTGCCACTACCGGCCTCGAAGCCCTTGCACACCCACAACACCGGCAAGCTACAGCCCAGTGCCTGCAAGCGTTCGACCGTCGGGCGCAGACCGGCAATCGGCGTCGCCACGACCAGCAGTTCGGCCTCGGCCACGGCGGCGGCGAAATCAGTCAACACCTGCACCGACTCCGGCAGCCGGTAACCGGGGAAGAAACGATGGTTTTCCCGGGTTTCGCGCAGGTCGACCGCAACATCGTCCTCCCGCGACCACAGGGTGACCTGATGCTTGCCGGCAAAGGCAATGGCCAGCGCCGTTCCCCAGGCGCCAGCGCCAAGCAAGGTGATTTTCATAGGCCCCAGACCTGCGTCGAACGAACGTAGCCGGTCGCCCCGTCGCGGTGGCGCACCTTGGCCCAGCCAGGCGAAGCCGGCTCGACGAACTCCAGGCCGACGCCCTTGTCGATTTCAACGACCAGCGGCGCCTCGATCTTGTCGGACTGGCGAATCTCCGCCTTGGCCGCGGTCACCACCAGCATCCGGCGTTCGCCGAGGCTGCGCGCCTCGACCCAGGCCAGCGTTCCTTCAGCATCGCGGACCTTGCACCAGCCCTCCAGACGCACCACCACTTCGACCGGCGTCTGCGCCTTGATCAGATAGAGCTTTTTGCCCTTCTGCGAGGGCGCGTCATAGAGCACTGCCGCCGGCACTTCGACCGAACGGTAGTCAATCGCCTGCGCTGCTCCGCCAAGGCAGAGCAGCGCCAGGGCTGCGAGGGTCCGGTGCCGGATCTGCATGATTTACTGAATGGTGACTTCGGTCGGCTCCGAAGCCTGTTCCTGCATGCGCTGCATGTACATGGCTTCGAAATTGACCGGCTGCAGCACGATGGCCTGGAAGCCGGCGCGGGTCACCGCGTCGGAAACCGCCTCGCGGGCATACGGGAACAGGATGTTCGGGCAGGCAACGGCAACCAGCGGCTCGATCTGTTCATCCGGCACGTTCATGATGCGGAAGATACCGGCCTGACCGACTTCGACCAGGAAAACGGTCTTCTCGGCGAACTTGGCCGTCACGGTCACCGTCAGGACGACTTCGAAGACGCCTTCGCCAACGCCGCGGGCGCCGGTATTCAATTGGATCTCGACCTGCGGGGCTTCGCGCTCAAGGAAAATTTCCGGCGCATTCGGCACTTCGACGGAGAGATCCTTGACGTAGAGTTTTTCGATGGCAAAAACGGGTTGCTGATTTTGTTCCATGGTCATCTTTCAGTGAATTAATCGGTTTTCAGGCGGCTTCAAGCAGCGGCTTCAGTTCGCCCGCCGCATCGAGCGCATAAAGATCGTCACAGCCCCCAACATGGGTTTCGCCGATGAAGATCTGCGGCACGGTACGCCGCTTGGTTTTCTGCATCATTTCATCGCGCCGCTCCGGGTCGAGATCGACACGCACTTCCTCGATCTCGGTCACGCCACGATTGCTCAGCAACTGTTTGGCCCGAATGCAATAAGGGCAAACTGCCGTTGTATACATCAGGACATGCGCGCTCATTTGTTGCGGGTTCCCTTCTTGACCGGGTAGCCGGCGCCAACCCAGGCATCAACCCCGCCGGCCAGGCTGTAAACGCGGCTGAAGCCGAGCTTGCCCAGTTCGCCGCAGCCCTTAGCCGAACGCATGCCGGCCGCGCAGCAGACAATCACCGGCTTGTCCTTGAATTTCTCGATTTCACTGACCCGGTCGGCCAGCTTGGCGAGCGGGATATTACGAGCCTCCGGCAAATGCCCGGCGGCAAATTCGTCCGCTTCACGCACGTCGACGATATGGGCATCTTCGCGATTGATCAGCAGCGTCGCCTCGGCCGGATTGACCTCGTTCTTGCCCGAACGCGCAAACATCGGCCAAAGCAGGCCAAGGCCACTGATCACGACAATCGAAATCAGCAGGATATTTTGATTGATAAACTCCATCGGCATTGCTTAACTCTCCACACCACAAAAAACTTCACGCATCATGCCGACCAGTTGCAGCGTACGTTGATCACCCACCCGATAAAAAACACGATTGGCATCCTTGCGCGTCAGCAGGACGCCCTTCTCGCGCAAGATGGCCAGATGCTGGGAAATATTGCTCTGCGAAGTACCGACCGCATCGACGATCTCCTGCACACACGCCTCCTGATCGCCAAGCACACAAAGAATCTTGAGGCGCAGCGGATGCGCGATCGCCTTGAGCGCGCGGGCGGCCATCTCGATATGTTCCTGCTTCTCGATCAGGTTGAAGGAAGGCTTTTCCAAGATAATAAAACCCCGTTATCGGTTAATGGATCATTATAAAATAACGATTTGCATTTCACAGACCTTAATTAACATCAATCCGTAATCGTGCGCCGACCAAACAGCACTGCGGGCTCCAGCCAGATTCCCGAGCCCAGGCGACCAGAACGGCAGCACCGGCCCTTGCGAACCCTTTTTCAGAAAAACCTCCGGTCGATACAAATTCCTGCGCTCGCCTTGCTGCTTGCCGCTGTTTTCGCGTCGCCCCTGGCCAGTGCCGCAAAGTCCACCAGCGCCAACGCCACGCCTGAAATTGCCGAAAAACAGGCCGACCTCGGCGAACTCCGCGGCCGCATCGAAGGCTTGCGCAAGGAACTGAATGCCAGCGAGGAAAACAAGGCCGACGCGGCGGACCGCTTGCGCGAATCGGAGCGCCAGATCTCCCGCCTGCAGCGCGAATTGCTGGAACTCACCGAGCAGCGCGGTCAACTGCAGAAAAGACTGAAAGATCTGGAGCGCCAGTCGCATGAGCTGAGCACTACGCTTGGCCAGCAGCAGGCACAATTGGAAAAGCTGCTCTACAAGCAATACCTGCGCGGCACGCCGGATTCGCTGCAACTCCTGCTGAACGGCAACGACCCGAACCAGATGGCGCGCGACCTGCACTACCTGTCGGCCATCGCCCTGACCCGGGCCGAGCTGATGGGTGAAATCAACGCCACGCTGGAGCGGAAAAAGGCACTGGCCGCCGACGCCAAGGAGCGCGCCGAGGAACTGCAGGACGTCGAGGCCCGCCAAAAACAGCGCCATGGCGAACTGGAAAAGCAGCGAGCCGAACGGAAAGCGCTCTACGCCCAGATTTCGGACAAGGTGAATAGCCAGCGCAAGGAAATCGGCAATCTGCAGCAAAACGAGAAACGCCTGACCCTGCTGATCGACCGCCTGTCGAAAATTCTCGCCGCCCAGGCCGCCCAAGCGGCGCGCGCGGCGGAAGCGGCCAAGGCCGCGGAAGCCGCCCGCCTGGCGGAAGCCGCGAAACAGAAAGCCAAGCCGCGGCCGCAGGCGGAAGAAAAAGAACCGAACCGCCCGGCGCTGGTCGCCGAAGCCAGCCGCCCCAAGCCGGTTGAAGCCGAGAACCGCTACGAACCGGTCGCCAGCGACGGTAGCTTTGCTCGCCAGCGCGGCAGCATGCGCCTGCCGGTGCGCGGCGTGGTTACCGGACGGTTCGGCGCACCACGCGATGGCGGCGGCACCTGGCGCGGCCTCTTCATCAAAGCCGGCAGCGGCAGCGAGGTTAAGGCAGTCGCCGGTGGGCGCGTTGTTTTCGCGGAATGGATGCGCGGTTTTGGCAACCTGCTGATTGTTGACCACGGGGATGCCTATCTCTCCATCTACGGCAACAACGATTCCCTGCTCAAGCACGTCGGCCAAACCATCAAAGGCGGAGAAACGGTGGCTACCGTAGGCAACAGCGGAGGCAACCCGGATTCCGGTTTATACTTTGAACTCCGCCACCAAGGGCAACCGATCGACCCGATGAAATGGGCCAGTTTGAAATGAGCAAAGCGAAAACCATCAGTTTGGCATTAGGCGGCTTCGTCGCCGGCGCCCTTATCAGCCTGCACATCCCGGCCCTGGCCGACAAGGAAGTGAAACCCGGGTTGCCGATCGACGAGTTGCGTACTTTTGCCGAGGTCTACAGCGCCATCAAGCAGGGCTATGTCGAGCCGGTCGAAGACAAGAAGATGATCACCAATGCCATTTCCGGCATGCTCTCCAATCTCGACCCCCACTCCGCCTATCTCGACGCCGACGCCTTCAAGGATCTGCAGGTCGGCACCCAGGGCGAGTTCGGCGGCCTCGGCATCGAAGTCGGTATGGAAGACGGCCTGGTCAAGGTCGTCTCGCCGATTGAAGACACGCCGGCCTACCGTGCCGGCGTCAAGGCCGGCGATCTCATTTTCAAGCTCGACGACACGCCGGTCAAAGGCCTGACCTTGAGCGACGCCGTCAAGAAAATGCGCGGCAAGCCGAAGACGCCGATCAAGATTTCCATCATCCGCAAGGGTGAAAGCAAGCCGATCGAAATCACGCTGATGCGCGAAGTGATCAAGGTGCAGAGCGTCAAGTCCAAGCTGGTCGAACCTGGCTACGGCTGGGTGCGTATCACCCAGTTCCAGGAAAATACCATCGCCGATTTGGCCAAGGCGGTCAGCGGCCTGTACAAGGACGGCAATAAGCTACAAGGCCTGGTCCTCGACCTGCGCAACGACCCGGGCGGTCTACTCAATGGCGCTATCGGCGTTTCGGCGGCCTTCCTGCCGCCGGACGTCAAGGTTGTCTCCACCGATGGCCGCACCGAGGATGCCAAACAGGAATTCAAGGCGCGCGCCCAGGATTACCTGCGCGGCTCCAAGGAAGACCCCCTGAAGAGCATGCCGATCGAAATCAAGAAGGTGCCGATGGTCGTGCTGGTCAACGGCGGCTCGGCCTCGGCCTCGGAAATTGTCGCCGGCGCGCTGCAGGACCACAAACGGGCCATCATCGTCGGCACGCAAACCTTCGGCAAGGGCTCGGTGCAGTCCGTGCTGCCGCTACCCGGCAACACGGCGATCAAGCTGACCACCGCCCGCTACTACACACCGGATGGCCGCTCGATTCAGGCCAAGGGGATCGTGCCCGACATCGTCGTCGAAGAAACGGCCAACGGCAGCGCTGGCGGCATGCGCATCCGTGAAGCGGACCTTGATCGCCACCTGATCAACGACCGCGAGAAGGAAGCAGCCAAGGACACGGCCAAACCGGAAAGCAAGCCGGAAGCCAAACCACAGGCGAAGCCCCAGACCAAGCCAGGCAAGGACAAGGGCGGCAAGGACGAGGCCGAGGATGAAGTACCGGCCCGCATGGAATATGCGAGCAAGAGCGACTATCAGTTCCAGCAGGCACTGAATCTGCTCAAGGGCTTGCAGATCATGCAAGGCAAAGCGAAGGACTAGTGCTCAAGGGGAGGTGCGATGAGTTCGTCTGACCTGAAAAAGCAACGCGAGATATTGTTCGCCAAATTCCCACCCGGCCAGGTGCCCGAGGCAGCCGACGACCTCGGCCACCTGGATGAAGTGGAGGCGGCGCCGAAAATCGAGAAACGGGCGGTCGCCGTGGCTTACGAGTTGCAGCAGCACACGCTGCAAGAGCTTGAAGCGCACCTTGAAGACAAGGGCTACCATCTCGACAACACGCTGATGAGCAAGCTGACGCGGGCGTTGATCCATTACGTCGAGGACACCCAGTTGCACAACCTCGGCGCGCCGGAAAAGCGCCTCAAGCGCTCGTCAACGGAAGCCTACGTGCACGCCTGGGAACACCGCCCGCATGGCGACCACGACGACACCCCGCCGGAGTGGCGCGAATACAAGTGACGGACGAGCAGCTTCTCCGCTATAGCCGACACATTCTGCTCGACGCACTGGGCATCGAAGGCCAGGAGCGCATCCTCGCCACCCACGCGCTGATCATCGGCGCCGGCGGCCTCGGCTCGCCGGCCGCGCTCTACCTGGCGTCGGCCGGCATCGGCAAGATTACGCTGGTCGATGACGACAGCGTCGACTTCACCAATCTGCAACGGCAAATCCTGCACACCCAGGCCCGCGTCGGCATGGCCAAGGCCGAATCCGGCCGCCAGGCGCTGGCCGCCATCAACCCGGAAATCGAGATCGTGCCCTTGCAGGCCCGCCTCTCCGGCGCGGCACTGGACGCCCTGGTGGCGAGTGCCGACCTCATTCTGGATTGCACCGACAATTTCGCGACCCGTCACGCCATCAACCGTGCCTGCGTCCATCACAAAAAACCCCTCGTCTCCGGCGCCGCCATCCGCTTCGATGGCCAGATCAGCGTCTACGATCTGCGCCGCGATGACGCGCCGTGCTACCACTGCCTCTTCCCGGAAGGCGAGGATGTCGAGGAAGTACGCTGTGCGGTCATGGGCGTTTTTTCCCCGCTGACCGGCATCATCGGCACCATGCAGGCGGCGGAGGCATTGAAGCTGGCGGCCGGCATCGGCGAGAGCCTGAGTGGCCGGCTGCTGCTGCTCGATGCGCTCGATATGGAGTGGCGTACGGTCCGCTTCAAGAAAGACGGCGGCTGCGCCGTCTGCGGCCCTACTGCGGCCGGGCAAGCACCCGGATATCTGCCCCGATCTGACGCAGATCGCGAATCTGCAACGGACGCTTGCCGTCTAGCGTAGTCAGCGCCGGCAGGTTGAACAGCCCACTGGCCTCGTGGCCGATCAGGCAGGGCGCCAGATAGAGCAGCAACTCATCGACCAGGCCTTCACGCAGCAGCGAACCGTTAAGCTTGAAGCCGGCCTCGGCATGCACTTCGTTGATGCCGCGGCGGGCCAGCGTTTCCAGCAAGTCCTTGAGTTCGACCTTGCCGGCGGCATTGGGCAGAATTAGCACTTCGGCGCCGGTCGACCGCAGCAGTGCCGCTTTTTCGGCATGGTCGACCGCCCCGGCAATCAGCACCGGGCCACCCTGCAAAATCCGGGCGGTCAGCGGCGTTTCCAGCCGGCTATCGACCACCACGCGCAAGGGCTGGCGCGTCGTCTCGACATCGCGGACCAGCAGTTGCGGATCATCATCGCGCACCGTGCCGATGCCGGTCAGGATCGCACAGGCCCGCGCCCGCCAGGCATGCCCATCGCGCCGCGCATCGGGCCCGGTGATCCACTGGCTGACGCCGTTGTTGAGGGCCGTCTTGCCGTCCAGGCTGGCCGCCGTCTTCAAGCGCAACCAAGGGCGGCCACGGGTCATCCGCGAAACGAAACCGATATTCAGTTCGCGCGCTTCGTTTTCAAGCAGAGCAGAGGCCGTCTCGATGCCGGCAGCCTGCAACATGGCCAGGCCCTGGCCGGCGACCAGCGGATTGGGATCGGTCATTGCCGCGACGACGCGGGCTACCCCCGCGGCAATCAGGGCTTCGGCGCACGGCGGAGTGCGGCCGTGATGACTGCACGGCTCCAGCGTGACATAGACCGTGGCGCCTCGCGCCAACTCGCCGGCGGCGCGCAAGGCATGGACTTCGGCATGCGGCTCGCCGGCTTTCTCGTGCCAGCCCTCGCCAACGATTTCGCCATCGCGCACCAGCACGCAGCCGACCCGCGGATTGGGCGAAGTCGTCCATAGCCCGTGCTCAGCCAGTTGCAGAGCGCGCGCCATCATGCCGTGGTCGACGGCGCTAAAACTCATTTTTTCTTGGGGGTCGGTGAAACTTCGCGAATCGCCCGGGAAAAGGCATCCACGTCTTCAAAATTGCGATAAACCGAGGCGAAGCGGATGTAGGCCACCTTGTCGAGCTTCTTCAACTCGCGCATGACCAGCTCACCGAGCTGTTGCGTACTGACTTCCCGCTCGCCGGCGGTAAGCAGCATTTCCTCGATATCGGCCACTGCGGCATCGAGCGACTCGATCGAAACCGGCCGCTTGCGCAAGGCCAGCTCGAGGCTGGCCCGCAGCTTGTCGCGATTGAACTCGGTGCGCAGACCGTTCTTCTTGACCACCTGCGGCAGGCGGATTTCCGCCCGCTCGTAGGTGGTAAAACGCTTGTCGCAGGCATTGCACTTCCTGCGGCGACGAACGACGTCACCTTCGTCATTCAGACGGGTATCGGCGACCGCCGTTTCATCCGCACCGCAGAAAGGGCATTTCACTGGCGCTTAGGCTCCGTAAACCGGGAACTTCGCGCACAGTGCGGCGACCTTGGCACGCACCGTGGCGGCCACGGCCTCGTCGTTCGGCGCACCAAGGACGTCGGCAACCAGATGAGCGATCGTCTCGGCTTCGATTTCGGTGAAGCCGCGCGTCGTCATGGCCGGCGAACCGATGCGGATACCGGAGGTGACGAACGGCTTCTGCGGGTCGTTCGGGATGCCGTTCTTGTTGACCGTGATGTGGGCACGGCCGAGAGCAGCTTCGGCATCCTTGCCGGTGATGTTCTTGGCGCGCAGGTCGAGCAGGAAGACGTGGCTCTCGGTACGGCCGGAAACGATGCGCAGACCGCGCTCCTCACCCAGCACACGGGCCATGACGCGGGCGTTGGCGATGACCTGCTCCTGGTAGTTGCGGAATTCCGGCGTCGCGGCTTCCTTGAAGGCGACAGCCTTGGCGGCGATGACGTGCTCCAGCGGACCGCCTTGCAGGCCCGGGAAGATGGCGGAATTGAGGGCCTTTTCGTGCTCGGCCTTCATCAGGATGACGCCGCCGCGCGGGCCGCGCAGGGTCTTGTGGGTGGTCGAGGTGACGACATCGGCGAAGGGCACCGGGTTCGGGTAGAAACCAGCGGCGATCAGGCCGGCGTAGTGGGCCATGTCCACCCAGAAAATGGCGCCGACTTCCTTGGCGACCTTGGCGAAGCGCTCCCAGTCGATGCGCAGGGCGTAGGCCGAGGCACCGGCGACGATGATCTTCGGCTTGTGCTCGCGGGCCAGCGCTTCCATCTTGTCGTAGTCGATCTCTTCCTTTTCGTTCAGGCCGTAGGAGACGACGTTGAACCACTTGCCGGACATGTTGAGCGCCATGCCATGGGTCAGGTGGCCGCCTTCGGCCAGGCTCATGCCCATGATGGTGTCGCCCGGCTTGGCAAAGGCCATCAGCACGGCCTGGTTGGCCTGCGAACCGGAATTCGGCTGGACGTTGGCGGCTTCGGCGCCGAACAGCTTCTTCAGGCGGTCGATGGCGATCTGCTCGGCGATATCGACGTATTCGCAGCCACCGTAGTAGCGCTTGCCCGGATAGCCTTCGGCGTACTTGTTGGTGAGCTGGGAGCCCTGGGCTTCCATGACTGCGTTGCTCACGTAGTTTTCGGACGCGATCAGTTCGATGTGGTCTTCCTGACGCTGGACTTCGGCCTGAATGGCCTGCCAGAGTTCAGGGTCAACTTTTGCCAGGGTGTCTTTCGCGGAAAACATGGGGAATGCCTCAAGCCATTGAAAAGGGCAGGAATTTTATCACGAGGGAAGCTCGTCGAGCGCCCCCGCCTCCAGATGCCCGGTTTCAGCCCAGGTTTCGATGTGCCAGCTGCCGTCGACCGCAGCAATCCAGTTCAGGCCGGCATTCGGAATCAGGAAGTCGCGCGGCGTTTCCAGGCTGTTGCCGCGCACAAAGCGGTTGATGATGTCGAGCACCCCACCGTGCAGCACGACGACGACATTCTGGCCCGGATGGGCGGCAGCAATTTCCTGCAGCTTGCCGGTGACCCGCGCGAACATCGCCCGCAGGCTCTCGCCGTTCTCGAAGTCGTAGTTGGCATTGCGCCCTTCGAAGGCGGCGTAGCCGGCCGGATACTTTGCCTTCGCTTCGTCGTAGGTCAGCCCTTCGAAAACACCGTAGCGGCGCTCGCGCATCTCGGGGACGGCCACCGGGACCAGGCCGAGCGCCTGGCCGATAGCCTGCGCCGTCGCCCAGGCGCGCTGCAGATCGCTGCCATAAACGGCCGCGATGCCGGCGCCCCGCAGCCAGCGACCGGCCGCCTCGGCCTGGCGCACACCGATCTCGTTCAAACCGATGTCGATTTGCCCCTGAATGCGGCGGGCGGCATTCCATTCCGTCTCGCCGTGGCGCACCAGACAGATACGGGTTGGCTGGCTTGTAGGGATTTCCACCATGTTCGCTCTATGACCTTCGCGGTAAATTTCGATCAGTGGGATTTTCCATTAACCCCGGACCATCTAGAAGCCGGGAATT
>Ga0316604_10003422_pt1 | contig 11150 bp, 7 predicted proteins | sample OWC_soil_day20_C_FD_207650 | JGI IMG/M metagenome (GOLD analysis project Ga0316604, IMG submission 207650) | Wetland soil microbial communities from Old Woman Creek delta, Ohio, United States - OWC_soil_day20_CT | ecosystem: Environmental > Terrestrial > Soil > Wetlands | place: USA: Ohio... | reverse complement strand
ATGGCGGCCAGTTGGCGTAGGTCGACGCCCGCGCTCGCCAGCGGAACAGCTTCTGATTGTCGCCGAGCATGCTCCAGTGGATATCTTCGCCGCGCGGGGCTTCCACGAATCCAAGCCCAAACTTGTGCGGGGTGTACTTGAACCCTTCCACCAGCAGCGGTCCGACGGGCATGTTGGCCAGCGCCTGTTCGATGAAGTGGATGGAATCGAAAAATTCTTCGACGCGGATCAGCACACGGCCCAGCACATCGCAGGAATCCTTGGTGCGCACCGGCAACTGGAACAGCTTGTAGCCGGTCGGAGCATGGTCGGCACGGGTGTCGCGGGCAATGCCGCTCGCGCGCACGTTCGGGCCAACCGGACTGTAGTCGCGGGCGACTTTCGGGTCCAGACGGCCGATACCGGACGTGCGCTGTGCCAGATTCGGCGTATCCAGCAGCATGTCGACGAGTTCAGCCACTTCCTTCTTGAGTTCGCCGAGCAGCTTCAGCGTTGCATCGCGCTCTGCCTTCTGGATATCACGGCGAACCCCACCGATCAGGTTGATGCCGTAGGTCTTGCGGGCGCCGGTCAGCAGTTCGGCCAGCGTCATGGATTTTTCCCGCACGCGGAAGAACTGCATGAAGCCGGTATCGAACCCGACAAAATGGCAGGCAAGGCCGATGTTCAGCAAGTGGCTGTGCAGCCTTTCGACTTCCAGCATCACGCTGCGAATGAGCTGCGCACGGTCCGGAACTACGATACCAAGCGCGTTTTCAACCGATGTCGCGTACGCCACGCTATGGGCGAAGCCGCAAATGCCGCAGACGCGGTCGGCAAGGAAGGTCACCTCGTCGTATCCCATCCGGGTTTCCGCCGCCTTTTCCATGCCGCGATGGACATAGAACATGCGGTAGTCGGCATCGATGATGTCTTCGCCATCGACGAAGAGACGGAAGTGTCCTGGTTCGTCCGATGTGATATGCAGCGGGCCGAGCGGGATTTCACGCGTTTCGCCGCTGGCGTCGTTGACGAACTTGTAGTTTTCCGTATCGGACGTGGGTTCCGGGCGAACACGATAGTCCATCGTGTCCTTGCGCAGAGGATGAAGATTGTCCGGCCAGTCATCCGGCAAGACCAGGCGGCGTTCGTCGGGCAAGCCGACCGGCCTCAGCCCGTACATGTCGCGGATTTCGCGCTCGCCCCATACACAGGCGGGCACTTTCGGCGTTACAGACGGGAACTCGCCGGTGCGGGCGTCTACCTCGGCACGAATCACGACATAGCATTTGGTACCCGCTTCCATCGACAGCACGTAGTACACGGCGAAATTGCCATGAATGCTGCGCTCGTCATTGCCGAACAGCACGGATATCCAGCCGCCCTGGTTGTAATAGAGCCACTCGACCACTTCCGGCAGCGAATTGAGTTTGACGGTCACCGTTACCTGATCCCGGGTCTGCCACTCTTCCTGCAGGACAGTAGACGGGAACCGTTGCCGCAAGGCGTCGATATAGTGTTGCCCGGTTTTCGTTTCAGCTAGTGAAGACATTCTTTGGTTTCTCCTTGCGGCGCTTTCAATGGCCTGCTGCGGAATTTGCAGCAGGAGTTGTGCTTATCGTCGGTGCCACAGTCTGGCGAGAATCGTTGATCATTTGCCAAGGGGTTTGTATGGAAATACCTAATGGCGCATCGCCCTTGTTCAGCACGATCTTCGTGGCATTTCCCAGGAGTTCGATCACGGGTTGCGGCGGACGAATACCCATCCAGAGCATGATGACGATAAAAATCGCCATCGGCACCAATTTGACAATGCTGAGTTCGCCCTTCTGGACATTTTCCGGCGCTTTGCCGAGCAGAGTACTGGTGACCATGCGCACAATTCCGGCGAACACGGTCGCCAGCAGCAGTACACTGATGACGGTCAGCCAGCCGTTGCCTGCCTTGATGCCGGCGGATACGACGAGAAATTCGCTGACAAACACGTTGAACGGCGGCAGCCCGCCCAGGGCCAGCACGCCAGCGCCAAAGAACACTGCCGTAGCAGGCATGACATTCATCACGCCCTTGACGGCTCCCATGTCGCGGGTGCCGTACTTGAGCATAATGTTGCCGGACGCGCAGAAGGCCAGCGCCTTGGCGATGCTGTTGTTGAACGCATGCAGGAGACCCGCGAGGATGCCCAGCGGGCCGCCTATGCCGAAGGCCAGCGCCACGATGCCGATGTTTTCCACCGAGGAGTAGGCCAGCAGCCGCTTGATATCACGTTGCACGATGATGAAGAGTGCGGCGCAGGCTATGGACATCATACCGAAGGCGAACAGCATGGCTTGCGGCAAAGCCGGGCCCAGCGTCTTCGATACGATGATGTAGTAGCGGATGATGATAAGGAAAGCGCAGTTGGAGAGCGCGGCCGATAACAGCGCACTGACCGGGCTGGGCGCTTCGGCATAGGAGTCCGGCAGCCATGTGTGCATCGGAAACAGGCCGGCCTTGGTGCCGAAGCCGATCAGGATGAAGACAAAGGCAATGGTCGTCAGCGTCGGATCGAGCAGTTGCGCATTCTGCACCAGCACCATCCAGCTCGTTGCATGTTCGGGATCGGCGATGATGCTGGACGCGTTCGAGAAGATCAGCACCGTGCCGTACAGGCCAAAAGCCACGCCCACCGAACAGATAATGATGTATTTCCAGGCTGCCTCGAGCGAGGTACGCTGGCCGTACAACCCGACCAGGAAGGTCGATCCGATCGTGGTTGCTTCCACCGCGACCCACATCAGGATCACATTGTTGGCGATCACGGCAAGGACCATGGTGGACATGAACAGGCTGAAGAAACCGTAATAGTTGCACAGGGCCTTGATGTCGATTTCGCCATTCCGGATTTCGTGATTCATGTATCCGATCGAATACAGTCCGGTCAGGAACCCCACCCCGCCAACCAGGGCAAGGAATATGGCCCCGAGGCTGTCGAGATGGAACCAGTGTCCCAGTGCGGTCATGGCGCCGGCTGCGAGGACGTCGTTTATGACCAGCACCGAGAACACCAGCACCAACGTTATGCTCGCCAGGTGGACGAGCGTAACCAGCGCGCGCGTAGCCGACCCAGCCCATCGCAATGCAAAGGCGATCAAGCTGGCGCCAAGCGGAATAAGCAGGAGTGCAAGCAGTAATTGCGTAGGAGTCATTTTCTCAGCCCTTCAGCGCCGTAAGTTGTTTCGCATCGAGTGTCTGCATCGTGCGATGGATCTGGCGAGCGATCACGATCATGATCACCACCGCAAAAATCGCATCCGTCGCAATACCGATTTCGACGATTTCCGGAGCGTTGCTAGCCAGCAGCGCCAGCGTAAGATGCGAACCGTTCTCCATGAGGCAATACCCAAAGATCTGTTTCAGGATGTTGCGGTGGGTCACAATGCACAGGAGACCCAGGAAGAAGTGACCCAACGACACCCCGAGCGCAGGCTTGAGGTTGGCAACCGCCGGCAACTGAACATGGCCGACAACGACATAGCTCAGGATCACGATCAATGCGGCAATCAGCACCGTCGCCGCCGTACTGATGACCGCGGTTTCCGCAGCCGGGTCCTTGAGACTGCCCAGAGCCCGGTACATGAGGAACGGCACCAGCACCACCTTTGTAATAAAGGCCGTGATCGCCCACATGTTGAGTTCGTGGGCGTGCTTGATCTCTGCCAGAGCCACGAAAATCAGCACCAGCACAAAAGACTGAAGCGAATATTGCAGGGCGGACGATGTGGGTTTTTTTGCCCCGATCACCAGAAGCGAGGTGATGATCAGCAAGCCTGCAAGACAGTTGACGATTAGAGTTCCTGACATAACCTTACTCCGTTATCTGAGCCAGCCGGCAGCGATGAAGCTCGATGCCACCGACATGAAGATGAGGACGACCAACACGGCTTGCATGGCCCAGGGCACGGGAATCGCCGAGGCGACTTCCGGAGAAGGTTCGCCCGGAACCGTCTTGCCGAACCACATGAGGAACCACGCGAATGCAGCCACCGATTCGATCAGCGCAATGATGATCAGGGGCAACAACCAGATGTGTTCGTGTACCAGTCCGATACCGCCGGAGAAGATAGCGAACTTACTAAAGAACAGGCCGAACGGCGGCACGCCGCCGATCGCCATGGCGCCGACGCAGAAACTGATGCCCAGAAGAGGCGTCTTGGCCAGCAGGCCGCGTATATTCGGCAGCAGCCGGGTCCCGAAGCTGTAGCTGAACACCCCTGCCAGCAGGAAGAACAGGCTCTTGGCGTAGGCATGGTTGAAGACGTGAGCGATACCGCCGTTGAAGGCTATCTTGGATGCTTCGGAGCCATAGTCGAAGGCGCCGAGAGACAAGGCCAGGAACATATAAGCGAGTTGGGTAATGGTCGAGTAGGCCAGCAACCGCTTCATATCCTTTTGCGGCAGGTACATGAAGAAACCGAAGATCATGGTGACCATCGCCATGAGCACGCCAATCCACGCGATCACTTCAGGCACACCGCCCGAAGACATGATAGCGCGTGCGAAGATGAACACGCCGACCTTGACCATCGATGCGGCGTGCAGGTAGGCGGAAATCGGCGTCGGCGCCTCCATGGCGTCCGGGAGCCAGACGTGCATCGGGAACTGCGCCGATTTGCCCCACGCCGCAATCATGATGCCCAGCAGGACGATCGACTTGGTGCCGCTATCGAGCTGCGCAATGGCATCGATGCTGAACGTGCCTGTCGCGCTGAACAGGAAGGCGGCGGCGATGTACAGCCCCAGCGAAGCCACATGCGTAATGATAAGCGCGCGCATGGCGCCACGGATTCCCTTCGCATCCTCGTAGTAGCTGATGAGGCCCCACGAGCATCCGCCCGTGATTTCGAAGAACACCAGCTGGCCGATCAGGGTGGATGAATACACGAGACCGGCCATCGCACCAATGAACACCAGAAGGAAGGCGTAGTAACGCGGACGCGCTTCATGCGGGTGTTCGCGATGCTTGTGAGTCAGGTAGGCCGACGAATAGACAACGACCAGGAAGCCCAGGGAAACGACCGCAAAGCCGATCAGGGTACTGACCGCATCGATCGTGAAACCGAAGATGGTGGTATTGCCGATTTCCAGCAGTGTGTAAGTTGTAGCGACCCGGCCTCCTACATGGAAGGCGTAAGCCACCCCGGCCGCACCGATCGTACCCAACGCCGAAAACAGAATGCCCAACCATTTGCCCGCCTTTTTCGGGCAGAACATTGTCAGCACGGCGCCGGCAATCGGTACGAGGATGGTCGCAAGAGCGATTTTATCCATGATGTATTCTTCTCCTCAAAGGCCGGCCAGATAGAAGACAAAGGACAGCGATGCAACGCCGAACCCAACCCAGGTGGTACGCGATGTCAGCAGGAAGCGGCCGCGCGCCATGCCGTTTTCAACCAGAGAAGCCAGCAGATAGACGGCCAGCAATTTGATCAGGAACAGAACAAAGGCCTGCACGGATGAACCTATAGACAGCGTTTCCGAGGTGCCGTAAGGGATGAAAGTGGTAACAAAGAAGGATGCAACCACCAGTTTCTTCAACGCCAGCCCCCACTTCAGGGTAGCCAGCCCCGAGCCTGCATATTCGGTCAAGGGTCCCTCCTGCAGTTCCTGCTCGGCCTCTGCCATATCGAAAGGCAGTTTTCCCATTTCGATATACACGGCAAAACCGAAAGCGACGAAAGCAAGAAACATGGCTGCCGGGGCCTGCACCTGACCGCTGGCAATTGATCTGCTGATACTACTGAGATTGGTCGTGCCGTTAATCAAGGCCGCTACCAGCAGCGAGAGAATCATGGTCGGCTCGACAAGAATGCCGAGCGTCGATTCGCGGCTCGCGCCGAGAGCGGCAAATGGGCTGCCGGATTCGAGACCTGATACGGAGAACAGAAACCGGGTCAGGGCGAACAGGTAGGCAAACGTAATCAAATCGCCCGCCACGCCGACAGGCGCCTGCAGCGAAAAGATAGGCAGAACCATCGCAACGAACAGCATGGTGCCCAGCAGTTCATAAGGCATGATGCGGAACAGTACGCCTGAAGCGGCCGGAGCCACATCCTGGCGCTTGAACAGCTTGAACAGATCACGGTAGTCCTGCAGGATGCCCGGACCGCGCCGCGAGTGCATTTTCGCCCGCATAACGCGGGAAATGCCCGTGAAGACCGGCGCGAGCAGCAGCAGAACGGCTGCCTGGAAGACCGCGAGTATTGCTGATTGTAGGATTGTCATGACAGTCCCCTCCTTAAACCACGACCAAGAGCAAGCCGATCAACGCGACAACCACATACAAGCAGTAGACACGGAAATCGCCGTGCTGCAGCCACTGTATCCAGCCGCCCAACCAGTGCGCCAGTTTCATGATGGGAGTGATGATGTAGGTATCCACGACCGCTTCGCTGCTGGCCGCGCCCCGGATGCTGGCTTCCAGGCCTGCATTCAATGGCCGTGACGGGCTCAGTATTTCGCGCAGACGGAACATGGGAGAAAACATGAAGCGTATCGGCTGCGCAAAGCCTTCCGATGACAAAACCATCTTTTCTTCATGAGCATACCCGCAAGCCCAGGCATCGCCTTTATGACGGCGAGCAAGGCGCGGCCCCTTGAACACAAAGGAAATAATGACCGGCAGGAACGGCGTTGCCAGAAGCAGGATGGTAATCAGCGGCATGGAAACCATGGCTTGCATCGTATTTCCGGGGAACACGACTGTCCCCTGAGCCACAGGAACCATCGCCGTTCCTGCCAGAGATGAGGCGATGCCCGCCATGATGGGGGCCACTAGCGGCGCGCAAATTCCGAGGACTGCGCAACCAATCGCGAGGAGAACCATGGCGAGCACCATTGGTGCCGGTGCTTCCGTGGAATGCGAAGCATGCTCGCTGCGCGGGTTGCCGGAGAAAGTGATGCCGTAAAGCTTGACGAAGCACATGCCTGCCAGTGCACCTGTCAGTGCCAGCATAACGACGCCGATCGGACCAACGAAGCGCAGCAGGAACTCGCCCGTGTGACTCATGTTGAACAGCGCTTGGTAGGTGAACCATTCGCTGACAAAGCCATTGAGCGGCGGCAGTGCGGAAATCGCCATCGCGCCAGTAAGGAAAGCAATGGCGGTATAAGGCATGGTTCGCGCCAGCCCGCCCAGCTCTTCCATGTTACGGGTATGAGCGCGGTAAATGATCGAGCCGGCTCCGAAGAACAGGAGGCCCTTGAATACGGCATGGTTGAGCGTATGGTAGAGCGCGCCGAGCAGACCCATCACGGCAAGAACCGGATTGCGGGTTGCCATGCCGATCATGCCGACGCCGACGCCCATCAGGATGATGCCGACATTTTCCACCGTGGAGTAGGCCAGCAGCCGCTTGATGTCCTGTTCCGTCAGCGCGTAGAGAACGCCGAGAACGGCGGAGATGGCGCCTATCGCCAGCACCAGGATGCCCCACCATGTCGCGGTGGCGCCCAGCAAGTCGACGCCGACCTTGATGATACCGAATACGCCAATCTTCACCATGACGCCGGACATGAGCGCGGACGCATGCGAAGGAGCGGCCGGGTGGGCGCGCGGCAGCCAGCTATGCAGCGGAACCATGCCAGCCTTGGCGCCGAAGCCGAAGAAAGCGAGCAGGAAGGCCAGCGAGGCCAAAGGAGTCGACAGTTGCGCTATGCGGAAATCGGCAAAATTCAGGCTTCCCGTCTTCCACCAGAAGATAAAAAAGGATCCCATGATCAGGATCGAGCCCGCATGCGCAATCAGAAAGTACAGGAAACCCGCATCCACCGCTTCCTTGGTCTGGTCGTTGATAACCAGAAAGTAAGAAGACAGCGACATAAGTTCGAAGAAGACGAGGAAGTAGAACGCATTGTCTACCGCCACCAGTACGATCATCGAGGCGACAAAGAGGTTCATGAAGAAACCCATTGCCCAGGCGCCGCGCCCCTCATATTCTCTGACATAAGAAAACGAGTAGATGGATGCTATCAGAACCAGAAGCGCGATGACGAAGACCATGAATGCGGCCATCGGGTCAAAGCGAACTGTAAATTGCGTGAAGGGGAAGGGACCGGGACTCATGTAGGTCAGCACCTGCCCCCCAAGCAAAACCGGCATCGAGGCGGCCAGACCGGCCAGACTTCCGATCACGCCGGCGATGCCGGAAAGATTTATGGATGCACGATCACTCTTGCAACATAGCAGCGCCAGGAAAGCGCCGCCAGTGAAGACGAGCGTCGACACCAGCAACATGCTTAGAGGTGACATCATGTTTTTTGCTCCGTAGCATTGCCAATAAACGGCGCGACCGCACTCGCTGCGTTGATCGATGCCACGCGCTTGGCTTCGTTGGACTTGTCCATCGCCTGATCGTCGACCAGGAACAGCGCATCGGTCGGGCACGCCCGGACGCATGCGGGACCCTGTTCATCAAATTCGCACAGGTCGCATTTGACGGCGACGCTGCGGACACCCTTGCTCCATGACAGAATCGGGTCCAGGCCGGCGGGACGTTCGTCGCCATCCGAAGCATAGCTCAGCTGGTTGTGAGTCGTGGCAACGCCCAGTATGCTGGTGCCGGAGGGCTCGATGACGCCGAAAGGACAAGCGACGGCGCACAACTTGCAGCCGATGCATGTCACTTCGTTGAGAACGACCGATCTGCCAGTTAAGGTAATTGCATTGACCGGACAAACCTTCGCGCACGGCGCATCTTCACAATGCCGGCAAGCAATCGGCGCAGAGATGGTGCCGCTGCGAACGACAGTAAGCCGTGGATGGGACTGCAGCCCTTCGGCCTCGTGTGCCACTGAACAGGCCGCCATACAGGTATTGCAGCCGATACACAATTTTGGTTCCGCAATAACGAAGCGGTTCATAAACCTCCCCCCTATAAAGACCACGCCATGATGGCCGGACCTACTCAAGCATATCCTGTGCCATGCCCTGCGGAAATTATTTGCGAGCCATATTTTCTTTATATTTCAACAGGTTAAATCAATTAGACCGCTTCAATTATGCAGTGCCGATGGGATAGATTTTTCGTGTCGACATCGTCATTATTGACGACTTGAACGGGAGGCAGACTCGAAGCGGGCCAGCTATCGAAAGCCATGCCGGAATCAGCGGTCAGGAATGACAAAAACAGGTAAAAACCAGATCGATATGTTCAGTTTTCGATTATTGGCATGGATCTCATGCATTGGAAGAGGTCGAAAGGTACCGCCTCAGGAAACCCGCTTTCCCGGTCAGCAAATACGCGGAAGCTGCTCGCCTGTCAGCCAGTCCACCATGCGTCGCCCACCAAAACTGGTTTCCATCTGAACGAAGCCATGCGGGTCGTCAATGACCTCGCCGATGATGGCCGCATCGCGGCCCTGCGGATGCAAACGCATTACGGCAAGCAGGCGCTCCGCATCCCCGGCTGTGCACACCGCAACCAGTTTTCCTTCATTGGCCACATACAAGGGATCGAGACCGAGCAGTTCACAGGCAGCCTCGACCTGAGGCCGAACCGGCAACGCATCTTCCTGCAACACGATGCCGACGCCGGATTGTTGCGCAAATTCGTTCATCACGGCTGCCAGACCGCCGCGCGTGGGATCGCGCAGCGCATGTATTCCGGGAACAGCGTCCAGCATGGCCGCCGTCAGGCCGTGCAGCGCGGCGGTATCCGACTCGATCGTGGTATCGAAGCTCAGGTTTTCGCGCAAGGACATGATGGCCACGCCATGGTCGCCCAGCATGCCGGAAACAAGTATCTTGTCGCCGGGACGGATGTTTCCGGCAGAGACGTTCACGCCGTCAGGGACGATGCCCACGCCTGTAGTCGTGATGAAAACGCCATCGCCCTTGCCCTGCTCGACCACCTTGGTATCGCCGGTCACGACCGGCACCCCGGCTTCCTTCGCTGCCCTGGCCATGGATTCGACAATGCGCTTCAGCTCAGCGAGCGGAAAGCCCTCTTCCAAAATGAAACTCGCGGCGAGGTATAGCGGGCGTCCGCCCGCCATGGCCACGTCATTGACAGTGCCATGCACGGCCAGGCAGCCGATATCCCCGCCGGGAAAGAAGAGCGGCGAAACGACATGACTGTCGGTCGCCATCACCATGCGCCCGCCCGGCGGCACGGAAAAACATGCCCCGTCGTTCTGCTCGCGCAACAAGTCATTGTCGAAATTCGCTACGAACAGGTCCTCGATCAGCTGTGCCATGGCGCGGCCGCCGCTGCCATGCGTCAGGTCCACCTTGCCGTGCTTGAAATCAATGGGACGCTGGTAACTGCCGGGCTTCGTCATTTTTGTCATGTCCTTTTTATGGAACGGAATCGTCCGTAAGTAAAGTAGGCCGCGCAGGCGCCTTCCGATGACACCATGCAGGAGCCGATCGGCTGATCGGGCGTGCAGGCATTGCCGAACACCTTGCAGTCGGACGGGTGCTTCTGGCCGCGCAGGATGGCGGCGCATTCGCAGGCCTTGGGATCGGGGACCTTCCGGTATTCGATGCCGAAGCGGCGCTCGGCATCGAAAAGCGCATACTCGTCCCTTATCTTCAGGGCGCTGTCCGGCACCTCGCCGAGGCCGCGCCAGTCAAAGTTCGCGCGCAGTTCGAATACCTCGTCCGTCAGGCGTTGCGCCTTCTGATTGCCATCGCGGGTAACGGCGCGGATGAACTGGTTTTCTACTTCGTGGCGTCCGTCATTGATCTGCCGTACCAGCATGAGGATGGATTGCATGACATCCAGGGGTTCGAACCCGGCAATGACCACCGGTTTTCTGTAATGGTCTGCAAAATCCTCATAAGGCCGGCTGCCAATGATCGTGCTGACATGGGATGGGCCCACGAACCCGTCGATCTCGACACTGTCTACCCCGCCCGCTGCGGAAAGCTCCATCAGGTGCACCATGGCCGGTGGAGTCAGCACATGATTGCAGAAGACGCTAAAATTGGTGAGTCCCAGTGCGGCCGCCTGCTTGATGACAACGGCCGTCGGAGGCGTGGTCGTCTCGAAGCCGATGGCAAAGAAGACAATTTCGCGCCCAGGCTCCTCCTGCGCAATGCGCAAGGCGTCGGAACTGGAGTACACCATGCGCACATCCGCTCCCTGCGCCTTCGCCTTGAACAACGACAGGCGGTCCGAAGCGGGGAC
>Ga0316604_10003421_pt1 | contig 11156 bp, 8 predicted proteins | sample OWC_soil_day20_C_FD_207650 | JGI IMG/M metagenome (GOLD analysis project Ga0316604, IMG submission 207650) | Wetland soil microbial communities from Old Woman Creek delta, Ohio, United States - OWC_soil_day20_CT | ecosystem: Environmental > Terrestrial > Soil > Wetlands | place: USA: Ohio... | reverse complement strand
AGATGCCACTGTCCATCTTACGACCGATGTAATCCAGTCTGCTCAGGCTCTCGAACAACTTATTGATCGCACGTACAAAAGGGATCATAGGTTGCAGACATTCTCTTACATCTATGTGTTTGTAACGAATGTTTGCACAATTTACCATCAGCGTTTCCAACTCACCCTGCTTCAGTTCACACCATTCTGAAAAGTAATTCAGCAATTCTTCTTTACCTGCACTTGCACGCTGATCGATCGCATTCTTCATGGTACGTGCCAGTCCAGCTATCACTTCCAGCATTGCTGCAGGTGTTTGATAAATACCTAACCAACGGAACTGTGAGATACGTGTGCCCAGGTATTGTACTAATCTTTCTGTGATGTACAATACTACCTGCGCCAGATCATTGTTCTGATTACGTGCATATACTTTCTGTACGATGTGCACACCATATAGTTCCAGCTGACCGAGGAACTGATCCAGCTCCTGGTGCAGGTCTGCCAGTGCAGGATGCGCATACACCATAGTACATGGTGGTATATAATCATCATCTATCTGCGGCCGTCCATCTACGATGTTGATACGACCCAGTACCATCTGATAACTGCCTAACTGTCCTTGTGGTAACTGAGATGCAGGTGTTACATACAAATGATATTCTGGTGTGGCATACGGTAACCGTGGTGGGTCTTCATGCAGCAAGGGCTCTCCGCTTGGCTGACGATTGAAGGGGTTTACCTGAATGAGAATATAGTAAGCATTTTCTGTATGCTGTGGATCCCAGTTAAATGTAGCTTCAGGAAAAGTAGTAGCGTATTTCAGCGAGTGTACAGTGTGTTCAGGAATTTCAATTCTCGCGCCACCTGGGGTAACGGCACGACATTCGGTGAGTTTCACTCTCCATTGTTGTTGGTTATCGGTTACAAACCAGCAACGTAATGATTCTTTACTTTCTGCTTTTGCAGGCAGCAATCCGTAGTTCTGCGCATGCAAGCCGCTGGAAATAGCATCCCTTATCTGATCCAGCATTGCGTTTTCTGTTTCAACGAAATGCTGCTTCTTTATCTTCATACCATCAACCCAGTTGACGGGAAAATATTTAAGCGGTTCTGCCATGGATGAATAATTTAAAATGCAGGGATTAATTGATAATAATTCTGTTACAAATAATGACACTGTTTTCACGCATGCCATTCATGAATACAGCTTTGTCAGGATCGAGGGTTTTAGCTGTACCCAGCCAACCTGATTTGAGGTGAAATACCCACCCATATGGTTGTCCGTTTGCATCCACTACGTCAATCGGCGTATTGGGATAACGGTCATTATAGTCATTGATGAAATGATAGAAGAGATCGCCCAGGTCCATTTTGATAGGTGTACGTGCACGGAAGTAGGTGCGGTCATGATCTGTTACTTTCTTCTCCAGTTCGAAACCAATTACGATCAGGTCGCGCATATCATCTTCATTTACTTCGGGCAATTCCTGGTAAGCAGGATATTGCCACCACTTGAAAATTTTGGCAGGAATGGCCATCATCTTTTCGAATGTCTTGTACACAAATGTAGGCAGTGCGAATGCGAACATACAGGTAAGCAGCGGGTAGAAAGAAAACTCTCCTTTCGCAAAAAGATGCTGAATGAGAATGAACCCGATCCCACCAAATAACCAGATAGCCACGATGAATGCCAGCTCTGAACCAAACGCATCTTCACTACCCCAGAAACGGGTATACATGAGGTTACAATGTACTACGCCTAAACCCAGGAACCATACTTCGTAGAAGACATACTGGCTCATAGAATTCTGGTGTGTAAAGAGGAACGGAATAGAGCTGATGACAGCAAATACCAATACCATGATAGCCAGGTACCAGAGTGCCTTTTTCTTATATAGGGAAAAGTTTTTAATATAACGGCTCAGCAGGCCCACTATCAGGGAGCCGATAGCCATGAATGCCGCCAGTACAATGTAGATCTTAGCTTTTAGTATCATAGTCTTATTTCCTCGGAAAGGGTTAAACCTGTTGGATGAATCTGGGGCTGGAATACTCCGCTGGGCCCGGAATCAAACCATAAGGGTATATTACATGCAAAAATAGTTCCATTTAATGCCTACAGGTAAAAATTGTACCCTCCCAAACCCTCTTTTTCCTGAGTATCAGCCATAAAGACTTTCTTCTCATCGGGGTGAGGTTCCAGGATGGTCTCAACATCTACATCAGCTGGCACCAGGAAACTAAAACAGGTCTCCAATAGACGGCCATAAGGCTGCCACGGGAGGAAGTCGTGTACCCTGTGCTGTTGAAGGGGGCCAATGGTAATTTTCCATACAGGCATATCTGTATAAAAGAGATCGCCTGTCATCGCATCCAATCCTAATCTTGAATCACCTAAAGGCACCTGGCTGCCTGTTTCTACAGCAGTCGGCAAATCTTCCTGTACAATTTTCACAGGCTCATCCAGAATGGCCTGCAAATACAATTGTACCAAAGGCAGGTTACCTGCTATGCGGTAGATATATGGCAACAATTTTACCAATTTTTTCAGGGCCCGTTTTGGCAAATCAGACCGTATGCCCCAGAAGGCAAGAAACAGTTCATCTGCATCTTTTCCAAACGCATCAAAGAGTAAATGTTTTTCTTTCTGTTCAAGAAAAACTCTTTGCAGGAAGAATTCATTTTCAAGGGGACGAAAAAACTTTCTGGCTTCCTGTTGCTCTTTTTGCTGACGCTTGTAGTTGAGCACCATTTCTCTCACTGAGCGCTGTTGCTGCTGCGGCGTGAACTGGTGGAAGATACCCTCCGGCAAACGATCGTACAGTCCATCACGGGAGAGGGTAAGCGAAATGAATGGATGATAAGGTTGCGAATCATCCAGTTGAGCACTTAAGATATCTTTATTGAAAGACCGTACAAATACGTTTTGATTTTGTACAGCAATTTCTTCGGCACGCACATGATTATCCAGTAACTCTCCCACTACTACTTCGGCACGTACATCATAATGCAATTTGCTGATATGGTCGATCACTTCTTCCAGCACCGCGGCTTTTTGGGCATTATTTACCATACGGGTTAATTTAGGTTTTTCTTGATCTCTTATTTTTCAGGGTTACATACTAACAAATATCACCAGATTTCACGGATTCAAATGTTAAAATTTCAACTACGAATGTAGTTAGTTTATTAATTTATCTAAAAAAATATTTAAAATTGCAGAAATACGAGAAACCTATGACCCCAAGAAAGTCCGCAAATGAGCGAAAAGTTACTACGTATAGACCATTCAGCAAGATAACAAACCATATCGACCCAATGGTACTGTACACATTCCTTGCATTACTGGGCATCAGTATCATTATACTGGCCTTCCAGGCCACCGGCCGCGAAGATTGCAGCCAGATAAGTATTGAACTTGCAAGCCGGAACAATGCAGGAAAACACACTTCTTTTAGTACAGGAGAAGTGATCACCTTTAAAGCTGCTACAAACGGAGGCAGCAACAGCGGGCTCACCTGGGATTTTGGTGATTCTACTGCCACTACCAGTGGCTTGCAGGTATACCATGCTTTTACAAAAGCCGGCACTTATATGGTGACTCTCACACATAGCAAGTGTACCTGGCACCAGGAAGTAATTATTATCAATGCTTTAGCAGATAATACCCCTGCACCAGCCGCCGACCTCTACCCCACTATCGATGGTCCGGAAGAAGTGCTGGCAGGCCGTCCTGCTACGTTTACAAATAGTACTGGCCATGCCCGCACATGGCAGTGGCAACTGTTGCAAAGAGGTGCCGAAGTGCATAGCGGCCGCGCTGTTACATATACATTCTCTTCACCCGGCGAACGCATTTTGTCTCTCATTATCAACGGCGATAGCAGCAAGATGGTGACCAAACATATCATGGTGTTCCCTGCTCAAAGCAATCACAAAGTGGAAGACTTTAAACCCATGCCGTTCCCTGAAGAAAACAAAGTGCCGGAGCCTACTCCGCAACCAACGGCGCCTGAAAAACCGAAGGTACCCTCCGTATCAGACGATGAATTTAAGTTCATGCTGAGCCAGGTGGTAGATAAACAAAAGAATGCCAGTGACTTCTCTCCTTACCTCTGCGATAATCTGAATGCAAGGGTATTGCTGAATGATAAGGATACGGACTCTTTCAGTCATTTCTGCTCACGTATCCGTGGTAAGAAACGATTTAAGATTGAACTCGTGAACCTGATCAAAGATCAAAACGGTTGTGTGAAGGAAATACGTGTACGATACGACAAGAAATTCTTAGGCATTTTTTAATGATTGATTTTCTCTTTAATGATTGAAAAATGAAACAGCAGTATTATAAACTACCCATGGATTTTTCCAGAATTTTGCAAAAGCAGGATCTGCCGGATGTGAATCTCGAAGAATCGGTAGCACAGCATATCCAGTTGTTAATCACAACCGTACTGGGAGAGAACAAAGACGATCCCCAGTATGGTTGTCAGTTGTGGGACAACGATTTCGATATCAGGGCTTCGAACAATGAAGTGAAAGAACAGGTGGAGCTGTCGATAAGAGCTTCTATCAACAGATATGAGAAACGGTTGACACAGACGAGAGTAGTGGCGCAGATCAGTCAGGAGGAAGTGATGGGGATGACTTCTAAAAAAGTAAAGAAGAAAATACGGGTGACAGTGACGGGGGTGTTGGCAAGAAACAAAACTGATTTCAATTATAGTAGTTTCTTTTACGTAAGTCCATTGTCATATGATTAAAAAAAATTTCAGTGTGGAATATGCACCAGATTTAATTGACCCAAAACCTTAACCCTTGGCTAAAGAGCAAAAAGAACGAATCAAAGACCGGATGCTGAAAACGGCCGCCAGGCTGTGGGGATACCCTGATGCAGAGGTAGAAACCTCCTTTGATCCCATTGTACAGTTATTACTGGAAGCCTGCGCCAGTGAACTGGAAAAAATATCAGGCGAAGCAGAAGTATCTCATGCCCGATTGGTAGAACGACTGGCCCAGATCATGATGCCGGAACCGATCACCAGCAGCCAGCCGGCCTATGGTATTCTGCATGCAAGTTGCAATGAGCGAACGGCAGCGCTCACACCCGATCACCAGTTTTTCTATTCACTGAGAAACGGCTTCAATAGCCAGGACCTCTTTTTTATGCCCCTGGCACATCATCGCCTGTTCCGCGGACAGGTAAAATATAGCGTGATTGGCGGTAAACTGTTTGAGACCAGGGACCATTGGTTCAAAGAACAGGTCCTTCAAGGCAATTTACAGGCCGATACACCGCCTAATCACCTTTGGTTGGGTCTGAGTATGGAAGGAGCCGTAACCTCCGCAGAAGGGCTCTCTTTTTTCTTTGATCTGCGAAACGTACACCTGCAGGAAATGTTTTATCATTACCTGCCACTGGCTAAATTTTATATAGGTGAAACACCTTTGCAGGTTAAAAGCGGCTATTTTCATAGCAAAAGCGCCGCCCAGGAAGACCTGGAAGCCATCATGGAACCCGCCTTCGATACCAATACCAGGTATAGTCAGCAGGTATTACAACGATTCAAACAACATTTTCTGACGGTCACCAGCACTGAGCCACTACCGGCAGCCATGCCCTTCCCTCCTGCCCTACATCATGTGTTTGGCCAGGGTAGCAGCAGACTGCAACAGGAGATCGTGTGGATCAGGATTGAATTCCCTGAAACTATTCGTCATTCCCTGCTGGAAGACCTGTTCTGCAGTATCAACAGCTTCCCGGTCATCAATAAAAAACTGAATGAACAGTCACAGCGACTGAACAAGTACCTGAATATTATGCCGCTGCATACCAACGATATTTACTTTGATGTGAAACGTGTGTATGATGTGGCAGGCACCCATTACCATGTGCGTAACTTTACAACCAGCGGTGAGATGCAGGAAGGCGAGCTGGTGATCAGGAGCAGTGGTATTGGCCGGTTCGATTCCCGTGAGGCAAAAGAGATCATTGCTTACCTGATTGAAGTGATCCGGGATGAAAGTTCGCTCTTTGAAGAAGTGCGGAATGACTATGTGGCGAGTAGAATGCGGGAACTGCATCAGTTGATCGCATCCCTGGAAGAACAATTACAGCCTACCAGCAACAGGGGGAATATTCCTTACCTGATGATCAAGCCAAAGGAAAATGCAGATTATTTGTTTTTAGAGTTTTATACGACCAATGGTAGTACGGGGAATAATATCCGTATGGGTAGCAGGTTGCAGGAATATGGTAGTGTGCAGTTACAGCCGAATTCTATCTGTATGCTGTCGAATACACAGGGTGGAAAAGACCGGTTGAGTATTGATGAAAAGATCAACCTGTATCGCTATCATTTGCTTACACGGAATAGGATTGTGACACCTGAAGATATCAAAGCACTGGTCAGGTATGTGATGGGGAAAGAGCTGAGAGAGGTGAGCATTGTGAAGGGGGTGTCTGTAAAACCCGGTGCTTCAGAAGGATATAGCAGAACGCTGGATATAAAAATCACTTTATCTAAACCAGCGAATTTATATGCAGAAGGAAGTTTGTTGTATATGAAAGATGAGATGTTGCAGCAATTGAAAGAGAATGGGACGAATAATTATCCGTATAGAATTTTCATGAATGACGTTTTGATGTAATTACAAAATCCGGCTGTCTCATTTACTTTTGAGGCAGCCGTATAAAAAATATCACCCCAATTAACAGACATATCAGTAAAAGTATTGGCGTTACTATCACATTCACAATATTGTATAAGATGGCATATTTTGCCGGCCCGATATCAACCGGATCTTGGGGATCCTGTTGATATCGGGCAATTCTGCGCCTGATCATCTCTGTATGTGCTTCACTGACATAGCCTGCCCGCTTAATAATAGTATCTTCAAAGTTGTTAAACATATAAGGAAAACCATCCTTTGTAATATGGTTTTCCAGTGGTTTGTAAAAAATAAACCCGGTGAACACGTCTGAGTAATTAATGGAACGTGGCTGGTTGAAACCTGCATCAAAATTATCATTTCCCAAAGGGCTGCCTGCAAAATCGAAACCTACATCCGGATTTCCTGCCGCTTCAAAAGCCTTGTCCCACTTGCCATTCTGTATTGGCGACAACAAAGAAGCATATTTGAGAGATACCGTATTGATCATCACATTGGCCACCTCCCTTGGCAGATTTTGCATAAGAATGCCAGTAGTACCAAGGTATACGCTGGCGAACTTTCCCTTCTCCTTTCCCACTGGCAGACCGTAGCCGTGGCGGCTATTCATAATTATCAGTGCTTTATGTCTCTTATGCCCTACGATAGTCGTTTTATACCTGCTGATAATATTTCCTGCCATTATACTGTCATACAGCAGATTGTTGTACCCCCTGAGATATTTCTCATGTGTCATCGTTTGCCAATCCACCGGAGGGCCTGTAAAGTACCAGTTGATCTTTGCGCTGTCTGGCAACCTAACGTTCAATTTGTTCACCGTTTTGAAAAAGTCGAACAGGTTACTGTTACTCCAGATGGGCCATATTGCATTGCTGTTCCGCTGTAGCAAAGCTGTGCTGCTGTCCAGCTCATCTTCAGTTCTAAAAGATGTATGCAGGTAGGAGGTCAATGTATCCTGAAAACTCACCGATCCACATTCGGTAAAGATATTTCCTACTTCCTTTGCAAACCGCTCGTCATTCACAATCCGGAAGATCAGGTCATACTGGGTATACTCCGGATGTAAACGTTCAGATATAACAACAATATCGTTTTTTTCGAAAAGGTGAAAGATGTAATCAACTGGATCCTCCCCGTTTGATTTTATGAAACTCGCATACCTCTCTGTTTCTTTGGTTACAGGATATCTGGAAGAGAAACTATTCATCAGCTTCTCTTTTCCTGAGAATAACGGATAGGTCATCACTGCGATGGCACTGATGGTCACCAGCGTCATCGCATACAGGAATGATCTGGATTTGCGGCGGCCCCTGTTTAGCTGTATGGTAAGCGTGCCTGACAACAGTTCCCACCATGTTCTTTTAAACAGCACAATAGTCATCACTGTTACAAACAAAACAATGAAAGAGACGCCTGCTGTGTAGAAAACAGACCAGCAAGGAACGAATTGTTTCACCAGGAATAATGGGATCAGTAGTCCACAGATACCTTTTAAAAGCACTTCTCTTACTAGAATAATTCTCAGGGTCAGCCCACTCCTATCTTTTTGCTTTACCTGCAATCCTGTAAGTAACTTAGCTGGTGTCTGCCCTGCAAATAAAATATAGGAAACTGTATAGTAAATTGCAAAAACCACAGCAAGCATATCGCTGAAGGCAATAAAAGTAAATTTCCAGATAACAGGCTGCAGTAGAATGCTCAGGCAATAAATAAAGGCCATATCCATTATGAACGAAGCGAATCGTAGCCATAACAGCGTCTTTAAAGGGTGCATATCATTTAGTATATGTGGACAGGGGAAGCTCCTTGCCGGCCTGTAATTATCTGATTTTATTTCCCGGCATTTTACAATCTTAATCATTGGCAGGCATGATTTAAAATTGCATTCTAATAAACGGGGATGCATTATAAATAACAGGAAGGCCATGAGAAGTGCATGTACAAAAATTCTCTCCATTAGGTACCCCAATAAAAAGGGTGGCGTCTCAAAACTTCGAGACGCCACCTTTTTTATTGAAGCAAATTATATTTTCTGTAGGCGGACTTCTCCTCCTGCTTTAAGCGTTTCGGGTGAAACACCTTTCTTCCCTCCTGCATCGCACAATACCACCACATTACCAAAACCAAGATCTACATAGATACGGTTACTCACCAGCCAGCCCCTCCCCGACAGTTTTGTTTGCTTTCGGATATAAACGCCATTCGCCTGCAGGTCATCCAACAACAATATACTTACCAGCTGCCCATCTTCAAAGCTCGTACTGCTCTGCATCTTAGCGGCCAGTGTCGTGATAGTTGCTTTTTCTGACTTACCGCCGATATTGATTTTGATACTTCTGAATCGTTTATCTGACTCTACCGAAGGTCCTGAATTAAAAACAGAGGCATTCACCGTCGTTTTGTTGAATACATTGTATCCAAATTCAGGAATGTACACTTCAGGATATTCGAACAGTTGCTTGATCGCAATGATCTTATAAATGTACTGTGCCGTTTCGCTGTTCAGCATCAGCTGATAATAATCGTTGCTACCCTGCTTGCGGATATTGCGCGAGATATTGCCAGCGCCACAGTTGTAAGCAGCAGCGGCCAGTGTCCAGGAGTGTAACTGATTGTATAATTGTACGAGGTATTTACAGGCTGCATGTGTTGATTTCAGCAGCTCATTCCGCTCATCATTTGAATTACTTACGTCCAGTCCCAAAGTAGTAGCGGTAGCCGGCATCAGCTGCCAGATACCCTGTGCACCTACGACGGAGGTAGCATTGGTAAAGCCACTTTCCACCACAGGTAAATATTTAAAATCTTCCGGTATATGGTATTGCTGTAAGATGGGTACAATGAGCGGAAAATACTGTTCTGACCGGGCTTTCAGCGCTGGCAGAAAATTACGGTGACGGAGGTGGCCCTTTATCACATCCATCAGTCTGTAATTTACAAAATCCCGCTCCATGGGCACAGACTCGCCACAAAAGGCTACCTGCTGTGCAGACAGTACTTTTGTGATCATACAAAAGGTACAAACAAGGGTTATATGGAGATAACGTCGGATCATTTAGTGATCATATATTTTGGCAAACCGCTCATCGGTACATACAAAACGATCTGGTTCTTTGTCGCTGCATTGTACATGATGAAGATGAGTTCATCGGACCTCTTCAGTACAGGTGCAGGTGTTACAAACACCACGTTTTCTTCATCTCTGCCCCCAAAAAAGGAAGGACCTTTTCTGTAGGCGACTGGCAAATGATGTAGGGTGGTCGTGTCGGTATGCACTTTATGCATGATCGTTACTTTCTCTACCTGGTAAGGTGTACCACCCTGGTTCTTAATTCTGAAACACAAATACATCAGGTTGTTCAGACTCATCGCCTGCGAAAACGTGACAGTAATATCTTCCGAAGTGGTTTCATACTGACGCTGCACCTTTCGTTGTTTCATAAAGTCTGCTGCGATGTTGCCCACTGTTACGGTATCGACATCCGGCAGTGGTGTGTTATTATCAGCTGCGGATTCCGCAGTGGTAGCGGCTGTTGAAGTACCTCCTCCGGCGCCTGCCCCAACCGTAGGTATCTTTGCCGAAGCACCGCCTGACAGGTTGTACTTCAGTTTAGACAGTTCTACCTTTTCCCGGTAGGCCAGGATCATATAAAAAATATTGTCTCCCTCCCTGATCACCAGATTGGTCGGGCGTGGGTTTGCCACTACCGGCCGGATAAATACGACATTCCCATCTACGATGCGATAGTCGTAATCTGAATTTTTTCCATCTCCGATTTGAAAGGTACTGATGGAAGACCCACAGGTAATAAGGGTGACGGCGCCTTTCGTCGTGATAATACTGTCTGGCTGCGCTTGTCCTGAAGCATTGCTCCATGACAAAAAGCAACAACAGAATACGCCTAATAGCAAATGCTTCATCTGACTTTTTCCTTGCTTTTGATTTTATGTTTACACAAAACTGCTCCCGGCTTAAAAAACAGGCTCCCCCTCCAGGAGGGGGAACTACAGTTTGTTTATCATCAATAAGTTGAATCGCGGGTGGCCATTTTATGCTTTGTCCTGCTCATATTCAGTATTCCATTCATTCGCATCTTCCCCTTTGTGACCATCCATTTTGATCAGGAAGTTCTTGGCAGGGAAGTATGGTTTCAGGTGTATATCGAGGTGAATACGGTCTTTTTGTAAAGGATCCTGTTCGAAACGGCGGATGTTGAAATCTTCGATCAGTTTATCCGGACCTGTGATGCTATCCAGGAAGCGGATGATCTGTTTCATCAGGTCTTTGCGGGTATTGGCATTGAAGTTTTCAAATGCACGACGGTTCAGGAAGTCCATCAGTACTTTGGTTACGTAGTCAAATACACGAACGACGGAGTAGGTTTGTAAACCGATATTATCTCCATTGAACAATGTCTTTGCACTGAAGGCCATGACCTTGCCGTATTCCTTTACCATTGGGATGAGGCCCATTTTTTCAAGGCTGGCAATTTCACTTTTCT
>Ga0316604_10003420_pt1 | contig 11159 bp, 9 predicted proteins | sample OWC_soil_day20_C_FD_207650 | JGI IMG/M metagenome (GOLD analysis project Ga0316604, IMG submission 207650) | Wetland soil microbial communities from Old Woman Creek delta, Ohio, United States - OWC_soil_day20_CT | ecosystem: Environmental > Terrestrial > Soil > Wetlands | place: USA: Ohio... | reverse complement strand
AGCGAGTGTATTCCTGAAAGAGAAAAACACGCTGTTATAAAAGGTCCCGGTGAGGATTTGACTTCGGCTCTTCCTCTCGGATACCTCAACACCATTCCAGGGTCAATTTCAGAACGCGGCTGTGCCTATTGTGGAGCAAAGCATGTTATCGGCACACCGATGAAAGATGTTATTCATATGAGTCATGGACCAGTTGGATGTACCTATGACACCTGGCAAACCAAACGCTATATCAGCGATAATGATAACTTTCAACTTAAATATACCTATGCCACAGATATGAAGGAAAAACACATCATATTTGGTGCTGAAAAACTGCTCAAGCAGAATATTATTGAGGCATTTAAAGCGTTTCCTAATATCAAGCGGATGACTCTCTACCAAACTTGTGCTTCCGCATTGATCGGGGACGATATTAATGCTATTGCAGCAGAAGTAATGGAGGAAATGCCGGAAGTAGATATCTTCGTTTGCAATTCTCCTGGCTTCGGAGGACCGAGCCAGTCAGGAGGACATCACAAAATCAATATCGCCTGGATTAATCAGAAGGTAGGAAATGTGGAACCTAAAATCACCAGTGACTACGTTATCAATTATGTAGGTGAGTATAACATTCAAGGTGATCAGGAAGTCATGGTGGACTATTTCAGAAGAATGGGTATTCAGGTTCTTTCCACCTTTACGGGTAATGGATCCTATGATGACCTTAGATCGATGCACCGAGCGCATCTTAATGTACTGGAATGTGCCCGTTCTGCCGAATATATTTGCAATGAGCTTAGAGTACGATATGGGACACCACGGCTTGATATTGACGGATTTGGCTTTGAAGCATTGGGGACATCACTCAGAAAAGTGGGCTTATTTTTTGGAATTGAAGACAGAGCTCAGGCAATCATTGATGAAGAAACTGCCAGATGGAAACCGGAAATGGATTGGTATAAAGAACGTCTGCAAGGTAAAAAAGTATGTTTGTGGCCGGGCGGTTCCAAGCTTTGGCACTGGGCTCATGCCATTCGTGAAGATATGGGTGTCAATGTTGTCTCTGTGTATACAAAATTTGGTCATCAAGGTGACATGGAAAAGGGTATAGCCCGGTGTGAAGAAGGTGCCCTTGCTATCGATGATCCTAATGAATTAGAAGCACTCGAAGCTTTGGAGATGTTGAAGCCTGACATTATCTTCACTGGGAAACGTCCAGGTGAAGTTGCTAAGAAACTGCGGGTTCCCTACCTCAATGCCCATGCGTATCACAATGGCCCTTATAAGGGATTTGAAGGCTGGGTCAGATTTGCCCGGGATATCTACAATGCGATCTATTCGCCGATTCATCAGCTTTCCTTCGTGGACATCAGCAAGGATGAAATACCTGCCCAGACAAGTTTCTTAACACAAAAGATGATCTCTGATGTGAATTTGAGTGAAGAGGTAACTGCTTCAAAAGAACTAAGAGAATATACGGGTAATTATGATACCATTACAGCATTGCGCAACAAGACGTATCCTGATTTCCCAGCAGAAAAAAAACTCTCAGCGGTATAAGGGAGGATAGTTATGGAGGATATGATGAAAGACAAAGTTGAGCAACTAGTAGATTATATTATGAAAAATTGTTTGTGGCAGTTTCACTCCCGTGCCTGGGACAGAGAAAAACAAAATGAGGGAATCTTGACGAAAACCATGCAGATATTATGCGAAGAACCTGTTGAAAAAGAAACTCCCACGGATAAAGTGTATTGGGTGGATGCTGTGTGTTTGGCAGATGCTTTTAAAAAGCGTTATTCCTGGTTGGCTACTTTGGATAAAGAGGAAATCAAACTGCTCATGCAGGGGCTCAAAGAGCGCATGGATTATTTAACAATAACAGGATCTCTTAATGCAGAACTTACCGATCCTCACTATTAAAGAATATAAATAAAAACTGTGCCGTCACGGCGGACGCAAAATGAAACGAAAAGGAAGGAGTATTTCTATGCAATGTGAAGTAAAAAACAAAGAGCGTGCCGGCGTTATCAATCCAATATTAACATGCCAGCCTTGTGGCGCGCAGTATGCCAGTATAGGAATAAAAGAATGTATCGGGATTGTTCATGGAGGTCAGGGCTGCGTTATGTTCGTCCGCCTGCTGTTCTCCCAGCATTTTAAAGAAAGCTTTGAGCTTGCATCTTCTTCCCTCCATGAGGATGGTGCAGTGTTTGGTGCCACCCATCGTGTGGAAGAAGCGGTAGATGTACTCTTGATGCGGTATCCTCATGTGAAAGTTATACCCATCATTTCCACTTGCTCAACGGAAGTTATCGGCGATGACATTGATGGTGTCGTTTTGAAGCTGAATAATGGACTTTTAAAAGAAAAGTATGCTGGTCGGGAGGTTCATCTCATTCCCATTCATTCCCCTAGTTTTAAGGGGAGTATGGTAAGTGGTTACGATGTTGCAGTAAAGGATATTGTAAGCCATTTTGCAAAAAAAGATAAACCAAACGGGAAAATTAACCTGATTACTGGATGGGTGAATCCGGGGGATGTAACAGAAATTAAACATCTTCTATCAGAAATGCAGGTAGATGCTACCGTTCTTTTTGAAATCGAGAGTTTTGATTCTCCTTTGATGCCAGATGGTAACTCGGTATCCTATGGTAATACGACAATTGCGGATCTAACCGAAACAGCGGATGCCCTGGGAACGATCGCGCTAAACAGATATGAAGGCGGTCAAGCTGCCAAATATCTTGAAAATGAATTTGATATTCCGACTACTATTGGACCGACTCCGATCGGCATCCGCAATACGGATATCTTTCTTCAGAACGTGAAGAAAATGACCGGCAAACCAATTCCTGCGTCTCTTGTTCGGGAGCGTGGTATTGCCCTTGATGCACTGACGGATCTTACCCATATGTTTTTCGCTGATAAGAAAGTCGCTATCTACGGGAACGCTGATCTTGTTATTGGTCTTGCAGAGTTCTGTCTTGATCTGGAGATGAAACCCGTGCTGCTTCTATTGGGTGACGATAATACGTCCTACCCTAACGATCCCCGTATTAAAGCACTTCAGGAAAAGGTTTCCTTTAAGATGGAAGTCATTATGAATGCAGATTTGTGGGAACTGGAAAACCGGATTAAGAACGAGGGACTTGAACTGGATTTGATTTTGGGCCATTCTAAGGGAAGGTTTATCTCCATTGACTACAATATTCCCATGGTGCGTGTAGGTTTCCCAACTTACGACCGTGCAGGATTGTATCGTCATCCCGTTGTCGGCTATGCAGGTGCCACATGGCTAGGGGAAGAAATGGCAAATACGCTGTTTACCGACATGGAATACAAGAAGAACAAGGAATGGGTTCTCAATGTTTGGTAAGAGCATGTAATGCATTTGATTCTAAACAGTCAATCATTGCAAAGTTAACGGTAATTTGTAGGATTCTGCCAGTTCCTGATGATGATCAGGTTCTGGCAGAACCATTATAGAAGAAGTTTGAGGTGAAGAATATGGATTGCCCAGGTTCAACGTCGGATACAAAAATGCAAACGACTGCTGCTATATTGGAGAAAACCCAGAAGCATCCCTGTTACTCCTTTGACGCTCATCAAAAATTTGCCAGGATGCATCTGCCTGTTGCACCCTACTGTAATATTAGCTGTAATTATTGTAATCGTAAATTTGATTGTGTAAATGAGAGTCGCCCAGGTGTAACCAGTGAAATACTTACGCCACAAGCGGCCAAAAAAAAGTTTGATAGAGTAAGTGAAAAGGTTGGAGAGCTTAGTGTAGTGGGGATTGCAGGACCTGGGGATGCTTTAGCTGATTGGGAAAATACACGGCAGACCATAGCATTGATTTGTAAGGAAAATCCGCAGATTGTTTTTTGTCTTTCAACAAATGGTTTGCTATTGCCTGAATATGCCCAGGAAATTGTAGAACTCGGCGTGAGCCATGTTACAGTAACGGTAAATTGTTTAGATCCTGCTATTGGGGCAAAGATCTATAAACATATTAATTACAAAGGACGGCATTATGAAGGAGAAGCGGGCGTTGCCATTCTGATTGAAAACCAATTAGCTGGTATTCAAAAGCTCACAAGCCAGGGAATCATTGTAAAAATTAATATTGTAATGTTAAAGGGCATCAATGATCATCATATTCCAGAAGTTGTTAAGAAGATGAAGGAGCTTGGTGTTTATATTACCAATATTATGCCCCTGATTCCAGCACCGGGCAGTGTGTTTGAAAATTTCCCCCAAACTACCATGAAAGATGTCAATGAGATGAGAAATTCCTGTGAATTAGATGTCATGCAGATGCGCCATTGTAAACAATGTCGTGCAGATGCTATCGGATTGCTTGGCGAGGATCGTTCCCAAGAATTTCGGGATCATGAGGAATCCCTTACGCCTGTATCAGCAAGCACTGAACAAGAAAAAAAAATTAAAGTGGCTGTAACTTCAAAACAAGGGAAATTGGTTAATTTGCATTTTGGTCATGCAACAGAGTTTTTGATTTATGAAATAGCTGGGACAGCGATTTCTCTTACAGAAACTCGTCAAGTTGATAAATACTGTTTAGGCATGGATGAGTGCGAGGAAGAGCAGTCACGGCGCAAGGCATTGATTGATACAATTGCCGACTGTGATGCAGTACTTACCATGCGAATTGGTTATCATGCCCAGCAGAAGCTTCTGGAACATGGCATTGTCAGTGTAGAATATTGTGATACCGTTGAACAAGGATTACTGTTTGCTCAGCAACAGTTAATGTAGGAAGCGGTATTAAAATTTGAAAGGAGAGTGGTTCAAATGAGACAGATGGTTATGGTGTCCGATCAGACGATCAATGAAGCATTACGCTTAGGTACATCAATGGCTGATATTGAGTTGATGATACCCATTTTAGAAAAATATGGAATAGCAAACATCGATGTATCACTGGATTATTTGCCAAGTGATGGTGTTCCCAAACAGATCCCTTTATATCCGCTGCTGCGTTGTAAAATTTACTCTTCCTTGGAAGAAATAGCAAAGGTCAGACAGATGGGATTTTCAAAAGTAATTGTTTCCTGGTTTCATCAGCCGTCTCAGTCATCATTGGATCAACTTACAGACGCATTAACGGCAGTCCAGGAATTTGCTCAGGAAATCTATTTGTGTATTGAAAATGCAGAAGATCTCTCTATACCTGAGCTAACTTCCTATTGGCCGCTGCTATCTCGTTACCGGGTGAAACGATTTATTTATCAAGATGTGAGAAGTAGTCTGGAACCTTTGGGTGTTTGCAGAAAATTAGAGAGCTTGCAGCAGACAATACCTTGTCCCATAGAATTTCATGGACATAATACCTATGGATTAGCTACTGCCAATAGCTTGGCAGCGCTTAGGTCAGGAGTTCAATATGTGGCAGCAGCAGTGGGTGGTATCGGATCGCCAAACCATGCTGCCATGGAAGAAGTCTTGATGGCGGTGAAGCATTTATGGAAACAAGATCAAGTGCCGTCAGGAAGTTCCTTGACTGCAGATTGTATAGGGATATTGTCCTATATGGGGATTTCGCTGCCCGTTGATAAGGCACTGATTGGCCGCGATGTATTCGCTCATGAATCGGGAATACATGTAGATGGCATTACCAAAAACCCGCTGCTTTATGAAGTCATTCGACCAGAGGAAGTGGGGCAAACCAGGCAATTGGTCATTGGTAAGCATTCAGGAACTGCGTCTCTTAAAATAAAATTTTTGCAATGGAATTTAGAATTGGATCAGGCAGAAGCCTTAGAAATGTTAGAGAAGGTCAGGAGACTTGCATCTGTGCAAAAAAGACCATTATCTGATTTACAATTGCATCAACTATATTGGCAGAGAAATCAAATGGATCAAAGTCAATTGGGGTAGTTGGCAGGGTTAAAGGAGGAATGTATCATGGATGGTAAGATGGGATTCCAACTTGTTGACACTACCTTTCGTGATGGGGAGCAGTCAGCAGGGGTTGTTTTTTCTACTGAGGAAAAAATAAATATGGCGATTGCTCTTGATCGGGCTGGTGTTACTTGGATTGAGGCTGGTACACCAGCAATGGGGCAAGAAGAGCAAGAAACCCTGCGTTCTCTTTTGGCATTACCTTTGCGGGCAACCCTAATTGCTTGGAATCGAGCAGAATTGGCGGATATTCGCGCATCTTTGGCCTGTGGCTTTTCTTGCATTCATATTTCATTACCAGTATCTGATTTGCATATATCCCAGAAGTTGAAAAAAGATCGTGAATGGGTGATTCAGCAATTGAGGACAGCATTGCAGCTAGTCCAAAGTTATGGCTGTACCATAACAGTAGGTGCGGAAGACACTTCAAGGGCTGATTCTGATTTTTTCCTGCAATTTGCTGATGTCGCTGCTCAATATGGGGCCACAAGAATTCGATTTGCCGATACGGTAGGCTGCTTGGACCCGTTTATGACATTCGATCGTTTGCAAGATGTAGTCAAAAGATGTTCTCTGCCCATTGAGTTTCATGGTCATAACGATTTTGGTCTGGCTACAGCAAATACCTTAGCGGCCTTTCAGGCTGGGGTGCAGTTTGCAAGTGTTACCTTAGCAGGGATTGGTGAAAGGGCGGGAAATGCATCCTTAGAGGAGGTTGTGGCTTCCTTGGAAAAATTTTATGGGTATCATTGCGGCATTGAAGCAAGTCATTTAGGTTCATTAGCCGATTTAGTTGCGAAGGCAAGCAATAGACCTTTATTTCCTTATCGTCCGGTGGTAGGATCAGTTTGCCGAATGACTATGTAATAGTAAAGTAGTGCCCAAAAAGAGGAGAAGAATATGAAAAATATTGTTCATCATTATTTCGCCTATGGTTCGAATATGAATTTGGCGCAAATGCAGCAACGATGTTTGAATCCTAAAGTACTTGGAATTGCTCGTTTACCTGGGTATAGAGTCGAATTTTATGGATATTCTGCTATATGGGACGGAGGGCAGGAAACGGTCGTTACTGATCTTGATTCGGAAGTTTGGGGCGTGTTATATGAATTGCAGTTTTCTGATCGGGAGCAGTTAGACTTTTATGTAGATGCCCGTTTTGATGGAACAGGACAGTATTTTCACTATCCCTTGGATGTAATCGATAGTGAGCAAAGAGCAATTGATGCTGTGATTTATAAAAAAGATAAAGGTGGCGAAGAGACGTCTCCTAGTGCAGAATATTTAAGTTTCATTATACAAGGTGCAAAAGAGCAAGGCTTACCGGAAGGGTATATAGCACTATTGCAGAATAGAATAACCAAACCCGCTGCTTATGCAGTGCCTCTCGTGAGGAAATCGAAGTTAAGTTATATGAACATCAGTTGTGGCGACTGTGGTGAATAATATTCTCTTTAAAATCCAGTTAGGAAAGGATAGAGACAGACATGAGACTCCATTATTTGCAGCATGTTCCATTTGAAAATCCCGGCAGTATTTTAACATGGGCAAAGGAAAATGACCATGTTATAACCAATACACAATTGTATCAAAATGCCTCTTTGCCAAAACAGCAGGATTTTGATTGGCTTGTGATTATGGGTGGTCCGATGAATATCTATGAGGAAGAAAAATATCCCTGGCTTGTCGCTGAAAAGGTGTTCATCCGAGAAGCTATTGCATCTGGTAAAGTAATTATTGGTCTATGCCTGGGAGGACAATTGATTGCCGATGTGATAGGCGGCAAGGTAACGCAAAATCCTTATAAGGAAATTGGTTGGTTTCCTATCCGCTTGAGTGAGGCAGCACGGTCATCACCTTTGTTTTCTTTTTTTTCTGAGCAGCCAGTCGTGTTCCAGTGGCATGGGGATACTTTCAGTGTTCTGCCGGAAGATGCAGAGCGTATCGCCGAAAGCCAAGCCTGTAAGCATCAGGCCTTTATCTATAAAAAAAGAGTATTTGGCTTTCAATATCATATGGAAAATACGCCGGACATTATTGAGGGTCTTGTGGAAAATTGTAAAGAAGAAATGGTGCCGGATCTTTATGTGCAAACCCCGGAAGAACTTCTGGCCCATCCTGAATATATCGAACAAAATAATAAGTGGATGAATCAATTTCTTGAACAACTGGAAAAAATGTATAGAAAGGGTGAGCTTTGATGCATCAGATTAGTTATACGAAGCGCAATTGCACAGATCGGGATAAAATTGAAACCTTTTTGTTGCGAGAAAGAGTAGGCGTGCTGGGCATGGTAAGCGATAGTTTGCCCTATGCCGTTCCGGTGAACTATGTATGGCATAATGGTTCTATTTACTTTCATGGTATGGGTTCAGGGAAAAAGGTAAGTATCCTTTCTAAAAATCCTCCCGTTAGTTTCACAATCTATAAAGAACACGGGACTGTGACGGATCCGGTTCCCTGCCATGCTGATACATCCTATATGAGCGTAATGCTTTTCGGCCAGGTGGCAAAGGTGACTGACTATGAAGAAGCTGCCACAGTCCTTCAGGAACTACTTGAAAAATTTATGCCTAAGTATTACAGCCATCCCTTAACCAGCACTTTGATTGAGAAGTATCGCTCGGGAATGGATGGGAAAGGGGTTGCAGTTTATCGGCTAACGCCACAGGAAATGACGGCTAAAGAAAATGCGGTAGAAACAGATCAATTGTTTAAAAAAGAGCAGTAACCATAGTATGGTACATGAGGTGAAAGAGCACGTTGAAACACAAAGAACACAAAGATGCACAAAGGGCACAGCGGTATGTTTATTGTACCGCTCTTTGTGTTCTTTGTGTCCGCGTAAGCGGCTCTGTGTCTTTGTGTTTCAAAACGTCTATGTTCTAAAGAGCGCGTCAGCGCTTCTTTTATTCCCATAGAGAAGCCAACATTTTGCTGTGCAGCAGGAGGTTGGCTTCTCTATGTAAATAAATAGATTGAAAGCGATGAAACATATGGGTATAATGAAAATAAACTAAAATCATCCTTTGTGTACAATGACGTACCGGTCGGATGTGCTGATGCACTCTAGAGCCGGTTTTAATTTTAGGTAAGAGAAAAAAGTTAGTAATTAAAAACTAGAAAAACGGATATTCTGTAAATGACCAGGTAGCAAGAGGGAGGGAAGGATATGGAGCAAATACAACTGACGATGACAATTGGTGAAATTATTAAAAACTATCCTGAAACGCGTGAGGTCTTTATTAATAATGGTTTTGCTATTTTTGCCGATGATACGGTAATACAGCAGCTGGGAGTGGTATTAAAATTAAAAACAGCGTTAAAAAGTAAAAATATAAATGAAGAATCTTTTATGAGACTGCTGCAAGGAAAAATTGCAGAAACGGGCAGATATAAGAACTTACAAACGACAGTGCTTGAAAATGATTCAAACCACTTAAATATGCTGTCCCTATTGCCTTGCCCATTAAAAGTTCCCATGCAAGGGGAATTAAAATTATTTCTGGACTATTTGCGTGAAGAAAAAAATTTGCCCTTGAATTACTGCATCGAATCTTTTTTCAATGATCATTTGGATTATGAGGATTATCTGGAGCATTTTGAAGAGCCAGATGAAATTCCTGATATTATCATGACTGCCGGCTACGGTTTTTTTTATAAAAAGTTCATGGATCGCTTTGTTGCCAAAGGAATCTTTGCTGACGTGATCAATCGTCCCGTAAATTCTCGTCTGGCTGAGGCTGGTATCATTGATCCTGATGGACATTTTACAGTGATTGGAGCCAATGTTCTTGTTATGGTAGTGGATAAGAAGCGATTAGGGAACATTCCTATGCCTAAGACCTGGGGGGATTTATTAAAACCTGAATATGAAAATAAAGTAGTGATGCGCGGGCATGGTGATATTTTTTGTGATGTTGTACAGCTTAACTATTATAAAGATTATGGGGCAGCGGGAGTGGAGCAATTAGGACGGTCTGTAAAGTATGGACTCCATCCGGCACAAATGGTAAAAGAGCTTACCAGCAGCCGTAAAGATGTACCGCCGATTCATATTATGCCTTACTTTTTTTACAAAACCATGAAGGAGTCTGATCATATAAAAATCCTATGGCCCGAGGACGGAGTCTTAACCTATCCGATATCTGTGCTGATTAAAGCGGATAAGATGCAGGAGCTGCAAGAATTAGCGGAGTATCTGACAGGTCCAGAAATTGCACGGATTTGTGCAGAAGCGTATTTTCCAGCGACCCATAGGGATGTGAAAGTGAACCTTCCTGAACATGTGAAATTAAAATGGCTGGGCTGGGATTTTATTAAAAACAATGATATGAAGTACCTCGTGGAAACCATGAATGATACCTTTATGCGGGTATATCGCGGGGGAGGAAAAGAAGTATGCAGCTAATTACTGTTGCCGGACCACCCTCGGCGGGTAAAACTTCCGTTATGTTAAAGATCATTGAAACTTTTCAGGAAGAAACGCTGAAAGTAGGTGTGATCAAGTTTGATTGTTTGTCTACCCAGGATCAGATTCTCTATCAAAAAAAAGGCATCGAGGCAAAGATTGGTCTGTCGGGAAATCTTTGTCCAGATCATTTTTTTGTAAGTAATGTTCAGGATTGCTTACTATGGTCGCAAAAAAATAATTTGGATATGTTAATTACGGAGAGTGCTGGTTTATGCAATCGGTGTTCTCCTCATATTCGTGATGTTATGGCAGTTTGTGTAATTGACAATTTGAGCGGTGTGAATACTCCAAGAAAAGTGGGGCCTATGCTGAAATTAGCCGATATCGTCATTATAACGAAGGGGGATATTGTTTCCCAGGCCGAGCGGGAGGTCTTTGCTTTTCGGGTGAAGCAGGCAAACCCAAGTGCAATAATTGTTCATGTAAATGGCATTACTGGCCAGGGTGCCAGGGAAGTTGGCCAGCTCTTTAAAGGAGCGCAAAGTGTGGATAGCCTTACCGATTATCATTTGCGCTTTTCCATGCCGGCAGCTACTTGTTCCTATTGTTTAGGACAAACTCGTATAGGGCAAAACTTTCAAATGGGAAATGTTCGCAAAATGGATCTTAGCTAGAAGCAGATCGCATCATAGTAAGTAGGTTTATTAGGAAGGTGGAAATGCCATGTGGGATCGTTTGTCTGTAATGACAATAAAGCAATTATTTAGTTCGTATCCCTATGCAGCCGATTTTTTTTCGTCGCTGCCGAATCTGGAGCAAAGTGAGGAGTCTTCAGTTG
>Ga0316604_10003419_pt1 | contig 11162 bp, 14 predicted proteins | sample OWC_soil_day20_C_FD_207650 | JGI IMG/M metagenome (GOLD analysis project Ga0316604, IMG submission 207650) | Wetland soil microbial communities from Old Woman Creek delta, Ohio, United States - OWC_soil_day20_CT | ecosystem: Environmental > Terrestrial > Soil > Wetlands | place: USA: Ohio... | reverse complement strand
AAAAAGGAAGGAGAGCACACATTTATTGCAAAGTCACGGAGATTGCGCTGTTTGTGGCTACTGGCGGCTTTCTTGAAGAAGGCAACCGGCTATTGCAGGAACTATGGAAGTTCAAAAGGCGGCATGAACGCGATACCTGGCTGGCAGATACTGCATTTACGGTGTTATGGTCTGCGGCAGGTGCTGTACCTGCGGATGTACCTTTTGAGTTAGGGAATATAGATGAGATTGAAAGATCTATGCGAAATTATATTGCCATAGATAAGTGGGCGTATGAAATGCCAGCAATGCCCTGGACTTCACTATCAGGCGTAAACCTGGTGAGAAAGGCTTTTATTACAGCTGGTATGTTTAAAAACAGGGCACTGCCTGTACAGGAGAATTACGAAGATGTCACTGATTTTATGAACGACACGCTGCATGCAGTAAATCTTCAGCCAGAAGATGAGTTTCCGGTAGCTTACAAAGAATTGCTGGCACTTGAAATGATTGAAAGACTGGCAGAAGAGGAATATGATTCTGATGAAGCATATGCATTGGGTGCAGAACTGGCAGCAAAGAATGATCAGCCTGATTCAGCAATAAAGCTGGCAAAGCATTGGGCAAAAGCACCAGTAAGACCGGCTTTGATGGCAGGTGGCAGACATATAGCACCGTTGTTATTGCAGGGGGTGATTGCAGAGGATCTGGGTTTGAATAAAGATAACGTCAACGAATATCTCGAAGAGGCGATCATAGCATTGAATAAAAGCACAATGAAACGCGGCTGGTTAAGTTGGGCCGGGTTTTAAATGAAGATACACTCAATGAAACGAGGATAGTTCTATCAGGTGGATATTAAATAACGTTCTTTAAAGAAATAAGCCCAATGGAACCACACCGGTTTCATTGGGCTTATTTCTTTAAATGTCCGTGTACTTTACTGGTATTTTCAGTTCTTGCATGGTGTATTTTTTCAATACACCGTGGAGGAGATTACGAATTAAAATAGGCTACTAACTTTTAAACCTCTAAAAGTTAGCAGCCACAATAAAACTTTAATTATTCGTAAATACTTTTTGCAGATGGTCATTATACCTGCTTAAATCTCTATTAATATCTGAATTCTTTTCTACGTCATGAAAATGCAGACTTTCCAGCGGAGTCATACCAGTAAAGGCATTCATGCGATGAAACCCAAAGAGTACCCCCTCATCTACTGACTTTTCCAGAAAGAACTCTCCGGGTAATGTAAAGGCCGTAGCAGGTGCATTCCACGAAGTTGTGACCAGGTATTTGCGGCCATGCAGCATACCGCCGGTACCATAGTTGATAGCAGGATTTTCTGCTTTACGTCCATCGCTGCGATAGATGCCTTTGCCCTGACCAGCGGTGAAAACTACATCCAGGTATTTCTTAAATTCATGCGGCAGACCAAACCACCATACAGGTGTATGATAAATCACAGCATCTGCCCATACAAAATTCTCTACTTCTTTTTCCGGAACGTATGTATCGTTGATGTCGGTATAGCGTACTTCATATCCTTCCTCCTTATCGAAGAAGGCCCTGGTGGCCTCAGAAATCGTTTTATTAAACCGGCCGCCGGAGTGACCGAATACCTGTCCACCATTTATCACGAAGATCTTTTTCATTGTCGTTTTTATTTACGATGCAAAACTACTACCCCTACATCTACTATTAAAATAATATAAATTATACCTTTGTATCATAATTCTGATAGATGGTAAATCTCGAATGGTTTAGAACCTTTAAAACTATATATGAGACTGGTAGTCTTACAGGTGCTGCAGAAGCGCTGTACGTGTCACAACCGGGCATCAGTCTGCATCTCAGTTCGCTGGAAGCCTATGTAGGCTATAAGTTGTTTGACAGAACTTCCCGTAAGTTGATTGCCACCGAACGTGGAAAGCTGCTGTACAACTATATTTTAGATGCCCTGAATAAGCTGGAAGAGGCGGAGCAACACTTTCACAGAAGTACTGAAGCGGAAAGGCCCACGGTGAGTGTAGGGATGTGTTTTGAAACCTTTCAGTTTACACTGGAGCCATATCTACCGACCCTGCCGTTTAATGTGATCATTAAATTCGGGGAGTATCCGGAAATGCTGAGCGATCTGGATGCAGGCATTCTCGACCTGATCATTACGCCACAAAAAGGGGATTATCCTCAATTAAAGTATGAGGCATTCTTTAAAGAAAGAATTGTCGTGGTAGGTGGTGCGAAGACGAATACAACTAAGTTCGGAAAACTGCTGAAAGCGGACGACAGATCAGGCATACTGGACTGGCTCAAACAACAGACCTGGTATGGAACAACCGGGGATATGGAACACCTGCGGCGGTTTTGGTTTAATAATTTCGATAAACGACCGGATTTTAAACCGAATTATATCGTGCCGAATATCTGCTCCATCTTACGATGCCTGAGTGTAGGAGATGGAATCGCTGTAGTACCAGATTTTCTGGCTAAAAAGGAGCTGGAAGAGGGCAAGGTGAAGTTGATATGGGAAGGGCGTAAAATACACGAAAATACGCTCTATTTTGGCACAAGGAAGAAAAGTATGTATGAGGGTGAGATCGCGAAAGTAAAAGAGATCTTTTTACGGGAGATGGTGAAAGGTAATGGTAAAGGGTAATATAAAAGGAGATCAACTGAAAGAAACCATCTTGCCGGAAATGACAAAACCTACCTAATTTCGGCATCTAAAACCTGTAATTCATGAAAATAGCAACGATCTACCTCCTTGCAGTATTGCTGGGCGCCACCAGCATTGCCAAAGCCCAGTCGCAAACCGAAGTCCTGGTAAAAGAATGGGAAAGAGCAAAGGCCTACACCAAAGAATATCTGGATGCGATGCCGGATAAAGATTACAGCCTGAAACCAACTCCTGAAATGCGTTCATTCGCAGACCAGTTCCTCCACCTGACGGGCCATGTATCCATAATGTACCTACGTTCAAAATCCCGAAAATAATTTTGAGATTTTGAACTTTTCATTCCTCCGTAATGTTATCTATTGTTTGTAAACTGTCGTACTCATTTTTAAATCCCAAACACCACAACTTATTAATAGCCCTTTTTTATTACCTCACATTTAATCAATAACATTATGGATGGTTACATTGGCGAAATCAGAGCATTTGGCTTTAATTATGTGCCTATTGGCTGGCTTCCCTGTGATGGAAGCACGCTCCCGGTTCAACAACAATCTACCCTATTCTCCGTTATCGGTAACCGATTTGGAGGGAACGGAACAACGAACTTCATGCTTCCGGATCTGAGAGGTGTAACTCTCGTTGGTGTTAATACTGCACAGAGCGAATATAACATCCCAGGCATTACCGGAGGATCTGAAAATGTAACACTCACGGTGAGCACTATTCCGGCACACAATCACCTGATCGGTGCAGTCACACGTTCAAGTGCTGCCCAATTAACACAGGCAACGAATGTACCGGCACCTACTGCTTATCTTACCAATGCTTACTCCTCAGGTTTTAGTCAGGGTATTATTGCTTATGCAGATACTGCCACCGGTGCGCTCAATCCTCAGAGTATTTCGACTGCAGGCGGAAGTCAGCCACATAATAATATGTCGCCCTACCTGGCCATGACTTATTGTATCTGTGTGGAAGGCGTATATCCGCAACACCCCTGATTTACAATTTTCATTCACTCTTTTGAATTTCACATATGGAAAATTATCTCGGAGAGATCCGTGCATTTAGTTATGGCCGGGCACCAAGAGGTTGGGTTCCCTGCAACGGCCAACTCTTACCTATCGCACAGAACCAGGCTTTATTTGCCTTACTGGGCATATATTACGGAGGAAACGGCACAACCAATTTCCAATTACCTAACTTAAACGGCAGAAATATTGTTGGCACCGGTACCAGCAAAAGTGGTAGTAATTATCCTATAGGTCAGGCTGCCGGCACTGAATCGGTGACAATTAATTCCAATGAGCTCCCCTTACACAATCACCTCGTTCTTACCAAAAGTGCTTATGATGTAGGTTCGCCGTCGACCAACTTCCTGGGAAATCCTGACATACAAGGTACATCGCCTGTGGCCAATAAAGCGACGGTCAACTTGTATGCTGCAAGTGCAGGCACTTTGACACAGATGGGTCCCTGTATTACAACGGTAGGTAATAACCTGCCTCACGAAAACAGGCAGCCATACCTGGTGATCAATTACTGCATTGCCACACAAGGGATATACCCATCCAGGCAATAACATTCCCAATAACCTTCAAAAATATTTTATGGATAATTACCTCGGAGAAATCAGACCTTTTGCCGGCAATTATGCACCTGTTGGCTGGTTACTTTGCAATGGGAGTCTGCTCTCAATCAGTGAGAATGAGGCATTGTTCACCCTTATCGGCACCACTTACGGTGGTAATGGCACTACCAATTTTGCCTTGCCTAACCTGCAGCAAAGAATAGCCTGTGGGCAGGGCACACTGCAGGGAGGTGCTACCTATATAATGGGTGAAAATGCCGGTGTAGCCAATGTAACATTGCTCTCCACACAGATACCTTCGCATGCGCACGATCTGATGGCAAGTACCAGCGATGCGACTACTGGTGAACCTAACAATGGGTTCCTTGCAAATACGAATGGTACGACCAGCACACCGCCGCCGCCGACCCCCTACCCTGATGTAAAACTGTATACAGCGCTGCCATTGCCATCAGGGCCATCAGCACCCAATGTAACACTGGATCCTACTGCGATGACGATCACCGGTGGTTCGTTACCGCACGATAACCAGATGCCTTATGTCACCATTAATTTCATCATCGCAGTGGTGGGTATATATCCTAACTTCTCTTAACTGATATGACAATAGGAATTATTTCGTCCAGTGATCAGTTTCTGCCACTGGCATACACACTTGCAAATAACAATTTGCAGGTGTGTATCTTTTTTGCACCCGGACAGGATGCATATGTCAACCAAAAAGTGAACACGCTTGCTGCACATTTTGCAATGGCAACCGGTGATGTATATAACTGGCTGGAACAATGTAAACCAACAGTGGTGTTTGTATATGGATATCCGCAACTGCTGGATGTGAGTAAATTCTCTATGCCTGTCTTTAATATTCATGCAGGCGCACTCCCTGCTTTCCGGGGACCAGTGCCAGTATTCTGGCAATTGAAAAAGGGGATGCCACAACTCTGCCTCAGCATCCATGTACTCACTAACAGGTTTGATGCAGGGCCTGTGGTCTGGTCAAAAAATATTCCCGATCAGCCACATTATAATTATGCATTGGTACACCAGATATTTAGCCAGGTGGTGATTGAAGGCGTCTTTTTTATTTTACAGTTGCTAGCTGCCGGAATGCCACTACCAGATCTACATGCTGCCGGACCTCCTGCTTACCACAAACGACCAGTGGCTAAGGATGTAACGATTGATTGGAATACTATGTCTGCCACTGAAATATGTAACCTGATCCGGGCATGCAATCCGTGGAATAAAGGTGCGGCGACCAGGTTGAACGGTCAGGAAATAAAATTGATGGATGGTATGCAAAGTAATATGACAACTACATTACCACCGGGGAGCATAGTCAGCGAAGGATTGATCGCAGTAAAGGATGGTCATTGTATACAGGTCAATATGCTGGTGCTGGAAGATATCTTTGTGCCGGCATATCACGCGGAATATTATGGCATTAAAAAAGGACTCATTTTGCAATGAGTCCTTTTTTGATTCAGACGCTTGCTTCAGATGCGAAGTCAAACCCTGCACCTCCATTTCCGAGAGTAAGGTCATTAACTTCATACACTTTGATGTCTGGAGCCGTCCAGATGGGCTTTGATGTCGTTTGTTCGTTTTTCATTGGTTGAATTTATTAGTAAATTAAGGTATTCCTATTGTAATGAGTCCCTTTTAAAATCAGTGGCTTGACTCTGAAGCGAAGTCATATCCAACTCCGCCGCTTCCTAGGGTGATGTCATTTATGTCGTAGACTTTAATGTCAGGTGCAGTCCACACCTGTTTTTGGGATGCTTGTTCGTTCATGCTTTTTTGTTTTAAATATTAAGGTATTTCGTATCCTTTTTGTGCTAATGCAGTCAGAATCTCACTGGCTATTACCGACTGGTTTGTCCTCAGAATAGCAGTATCTTTTCTGTTTGTATGATTGATCGTCATTCCATCTCCGGACAGGTAACGCTGGAATGCAATGCTTTGTTTATCCACTCCTCTGATATAGTCTTCATGCCTGTGCACGCGCGATATATAGTCCGGCGAATACATGCCCTTATCCTTTCGCCACAACACCTCCCCAGGCACAACTCCCTGCATGGCATGGCGAATGAAGCTTCTTTTATATCCTCCTTTTACAAACAAATGCAGGGGAACATCCATCATAAATTCCATAACCTTTTTATCCAGTAGCGGTACTGCACTCTGCATACCAAACCGTTCATTACGTTTTGCAAGCATGGCAGGAAATAAGCCGGTTCTGCCCTTCCGGAGGTTGTCGCACATATGCGCACGGATGTCATCTACTGATGAGAAGGACAGGTCCCTGCTATACTTTTGAAAAAACATTTCCTGCAAAAAAGGTGCCTGTACATCATCCACTTTTTTCCCCTTTTTAACCTTCGTTATCAATTCCCGTTTGATGATTTGGGAAAAACTCTTCCCCTCTTTGTCGGCAAACTGCTTCATCAGTTTCAAAGCCCCCCACAAGCGACCGCTTCTAACCATATTGTAGATAACGGGATTGCCTTTCCAGGACACCCAGTGATCGCCACCAAAACCGGTATATAATACGCCAATTTGTTTTTCTTTTGCGCTTTCCAGGATCGCATGATCCATATAGTAGAATACGTTAGGAAATGTTTCGTCCCGTTCAAAAGCGGCTTCAATACCATCAAATGGGCCATAGGAAGAGGCGGTTACATATGTTTGGATAAGGTTGCGACAGTGCCTGCCGATCACATCTATATATGTCCGTTCGTCTTCTTCTTCCGGATGATGCTTTTCGGGCAATATTGCAGAAAAAGCATAAAGCGGTTTATTCTTTTTCTGCAATATTTCAGAAAGTATGCAGGCAATAACAGATGAGTCGAGGCCTCCACTCAGTGTAATACCAACAGGTTTATCTGTATTCAACCGATTGCTCACCGCTTCATATATCAGTTCTTTCAGGCATTCCTGCCAGTCCTTGTCTTTCTTAAACCGATAGCGACCACCGACAGGCTCCCAGTATTTGTGGATAGTCATCACACCATTGGCCAGTATCAGGGTATTGCCACCACACAGGGTCCATACATCAGCATCATAAGTGGCTGTGGGGCACGATTGCCTGAAGTAGTATTCAATCAGGCTCACCTCGTTGAATCTTGCAGGGGAAGGTTTGAAGGCTTCCACTCCTTTTTGTTCGCTACAGAATATAAATACCTCAGGGGCATCATAATAATATAACGCGCGGAAACCAATATGGTCTGTGGCAAGAAAGCATTGCTGCCTGATCTTATCCCATATACAAATAGCAAATTCACCTTCCAGGTGCTGCACACATGCTTTCTCCCATTTGTTCCAGGCATGTAGCAGCAACACAATATCAGAACAGTCTGCCGGAGCAGCTGTTTCCTGCAGGAGTATTTCCCGGTTATCAATCCGTATATCAGCAATTATTACCAGGTCTTCTGTTACAAAAGGCATAGTTTGTTGCCGTTCTGTCTTATTCATGGCCAGTTTGCAATGGGCCAGGGCGATATATTGATCGGTCCAGACATCCATGCCATCTATAGCCCGGTGTTGCAAAACTTTACTGATATGTTGAACTGCTGCCGGGTCCAGTAGGTTGCGTCTTTTATTAATGATACCGAATATGGCACTCATAGTTCAACTTTTGAAACAAACAATAACAGTAAATTGTTCTAAATGTTTATTTCCTGTTACAATATAATTGCCGCATTGCAACCAGGCATGTGCGTGGAATTTCCCTTTCTGCTTGTTTTTGCTTACGCCAAAAAAAACGGTACTCGTCATACGACGGGCTTTGAGCATCAATTTTCCTGCCAGCGCCTGTTCAAAGCATTCAGTACGCCAGGGAGACCGTTTCCCGGCACGCAGAATGGCTCTGCCTATGCGAATCAGCTTATCATTCTTGTCATGATACAGGTATTCATTTTCAGCAGCAGGGAAGGATTTCTTGCCCAGAATGGGGGCAAGTTTTCTGAAGGGCAAAAACAAGAGCATTGTTCTGGCCAATGCCAGCAACAACCAGGCTTCAGTGAACATTCTCATGTCTGTCTTATTCATATGAGGGCAGTTACACGCGATAGCAATTCATCGGGGGCACAGTTTGCCGGTCTGGCAATCTGGTATACTTCTGTGTTTTGTAACAACTGTGTGATGGTCTTAAATTTAAGTACCCGCATGTCGGGGGAATTAAAAAAAGAGGGCTTGTATATATGTTCTACAACGGCTTCGAAGGCATTGCCGCCTGAGAGCCGTTCTGTTGTAAACCGGCCATCATCGCTTAGTTTCAGGAGGATTACCCTGTTTATCGGGTATGCCCGGGTATCAAAATCATCGTGGAAGAAGAGTCCGTATTTTTCCATTCCCGGCATGATGGGGAAAGAGCGATCTTCGTATTCAAATGCCTGCATACTCTGTTCCCAAAGTTTGATCATGGGGTAGGATGCGATTCCGTGCATCTGGTGATCCGCACCATTGGCGAGCACGACTATATCATCACTGAAAATACGATACTGTTTATTCATAAGTCCGGCCAGTGTGGTAGACTTTCCTGCACCGGAACGCCCTGCTATCAGGGTGAGTTTGCTATCGATCAACAATGACCCGGTGTGCATGGGGATAATACGTCTTTGCTGTAGGATACCCGCCATAGCGGCTGCCAGTACAAATAGCCGTAGCAGGCGCATTTCAATACCGGCATGATCAGGACGAATGATGATAGTGTCTCCATCTTTTACATAATATTTTCCCACATCCCGTACAGTAAATAATAACTCATGGTCATTCATGGTATATGAAATACTGCCTGTGCTAAAGGTAAAGCCATCGGGGATTTCCGGCATTTCACCCATTCGGATATTTACATGAGCCTGCTCAAATGAAGTAACAGGGGATAACTCGGGGAACGGTATTTCGGATAGAATATCTAAACCAAACCCCCAATATTTATAAATGGACATGATAGAAGATGGGCGATTGTAAATAATTAGTTTGTAATGCAATAATACTTATTTTTACAAAGCAAATAATTCCACACCCCAAAAATAATCGCTATGAATCAGGAAGATGTTATCCGCCGAAATGATGAAAACTTTATGATCAGTAACCTCGGAGATGAAGTTGTATTAATGGACATTCAGCAGGGCCATTATATAAATATAAATCCGGTGGGCAGTTTGATATGGGATAAACTGGCGGCACCTGTAACTGTAAAAGATCTGATCCAATCTCTGGCAGAAGAGTTTGATATTTCTACCGCACAATGTGAAGGGGATACCCTGAAGTTTTTGCAAAAATTACAGCAGCACCATCTGTTAAATATACAATAATGGAGATTGAAGCTATCAGCCGAACCTATTCTCCTGAAATGGCCTGTGTTATTTTCTGTTGCAGAGTATTTATTAAAACAGCTGCTGCGGAAGATCTGGAGCAGTTTGTTGCGTATGGAGACATTGACTGGAACGAAGTGTACCGGTTGGCAGCTTTGCACCGGGTACGTCCTATCGTATACAGAGTGTTGAATAATACCAATATTCCCGAACCAACCTTAACCAGGTTTCGAAATTATTGTCGTGCACTATCTGTATTTGCTTTTGAACGGCAGATAGAATCCGCACGTATAAAGCAGGTATTAGGCCAACAGGGAATTTCGGTAAGAATGTATAAAGGACTTGATTTTACAAAGGTAGTATATGGTGGAGATATCAGTTTGCGTGAATTTACGGATATGGATATGATGATTGCCCCAGGGCAACTATCTGCCATGGTAAACGTTATGAAGGCAGAAGGATATGTGTGTAGCCAGGTGGAATATTTACGACGCTTCCCTACAAATTTTGTAACAAACAAAAAGGACATTTGTTTTTATAAGCGGAGCCCGATGGGTCGGTTATTTGGGTTTGAATTTCACTATCGACCCACTAATTTCATGATGGATCAATCTCCTGGATTCGATGAGTTGCTTGGGAAAGACTCCTCTCCTTTTACCCACGAGCAATATTACAGACTGATGGTGTTAAATCATGGCGCCAGTGATTATTATCCGAATTTAAGATCGCTGGTTGATATAGTGATGTTGTCTCAGGGCAGGGTGGTGGATGTGCCACCAAAGTTACGACGTTATGAACGACTTGGGCAGGAATTAGCTTCGCGGTTGTTGAATTCTCCGGCACCGGCGGTTCCGGCAGACAAGCCACTGCTTAAATGTGCTACACTAATTACAGAATGGCAGCTGACTGCCACACCCCGTTCTGGTTGGGAGAAAATGTATATGCATATACGGTTTAGTTCATCCTTTTTGCACACACTTCGATTAATGCTAAGAGCCATGCATTACTTCGCACTACCCAACGAGAAGGACATCAACAATGTTCAATTACCTTTATTTAAACTATATTATCTGGCCAAGCCGGTTCGATTGCTGAACATCCCCAGCAGGCTTAAAAAGGTTTTTAGCTGAAATTGCTACGAATCCGGAAAATGTACCATTAAAGCCGTTGGATGTGTTCCGGCGGTAGTGGTGAGTGCGTGTAACTTTGCTACTGTTAAATCACTTATTATGAAAACAGTATTGATAACAGGAGCAAATAAGAGTATTGGTTTTGAAACGGCCAGGCAGTTGTTGAAATTAGGGTATTATGTATACCTGGGGTGCCGGATATAGAGAAAGGAGAACAGGCGGTACGCAAACTTCGCGATGAAGGATTGGACCAGGTGGAAGCATTGCTGATTGATCCGTTTATCATAACAGGTAACTTATCAGATATAGTGTTGAGTTTACAATAACCAGGTTTCCAAAACCGGAAGATGATACGCTGTCAGGTATTAAATAATTTCCTGAAGCTATTCGGTGTGATCCCAAACTTCTTTTTAAACGCCCGCTGAAAATGTTGTGAATGCGCATACCCCAATTCATAAGCAATT
>Ga0316604_10003418_pt1 | contig 11165 bp, 7 predicted proteins | sample OWC_soil_day20_C_FD_207650 | JGI IMG/M metagenome (GOLD analysis project Ga0316604, IMG submission 207650) | Wetland soil microbial communities from Old Woman Creek delta, Ohio, United States - OWC_soil_day20_CT | ecosystem: Environmental > Terrestrial > Soil > Wetlands | place: USA: Ohio... | reverse complement strand
TACATCGCCTTCAAGGTGATTGGCTTCATGGAAATTACCAATGCTGTCACGCTGTGTGCTGCGGAGGTGAATGAAATGGATATGTTCTCCCAGTCTTTCCACCATGCCTGGCAGGTCATTGTCTGCACGTACACCGTAAGAACCGGTGCAGAAACAGAGACCATTCGCCGCGTAAGGGGCTGCCTGCAGCAGTTCGCGAGCATCCTGTTCGGTGCTCACTATACGGGGCAGACCTAAAATAGGGAATGGAGGATCGTCCGGATGGATGGCCAGTTTGATTCCTACTTCTTCTGCTACTGGCGCTATCTGTTGTAAGAAATAGAACAGGTGCAGTTTCAGCTGAGTAGCATCGATGCCTTTATATTTATCCAGGGCTTCCTGGAATTGCTGTAAAGAAAAACTTTCTTCAGAACCAGGTAAACCTGCTATGATGTTGCGTTGCAGCAAGGTCTTTTCTGCGTCGGTCATACTATCAAAGCGCTCCTTAGCCATAGAAATGTCAGCAGGATCGTAATCATTCTCGGCTCCGGGACGTTGCAGCATGAAGAGATCGAAGGCCATGAAGGCTGCTTTTTCAAACCTTAATGCTTTAGAACCATCTTCCACGGTATAAGCAAGGTCGGTACGTGTCCAGTCCAGCACTGGCATGAAATTGTATGTAACTACATAAATGCCGCATTCTGCCAGATTACGCAACGACTGTTGGTAATGCTGGATGTATGTTTTGAAATCGCCGCTTTGTGTTTTTATATCTTCATGTACAGGCACACTTTCTACTACGGACCAGGTCAGACCTGCCGCTTCGATGAGCGCTTTCCTTTCCAGGATCTCTTCTTTAGCCCATACTTCGCCATTTGGAACGTGGTGCAATGCCGTTACTATTCCGGTGGCCCCGGCTTGTTTGATATCAGCCAGGCTCACCGGGTCTTTCGGCCCGAACCAACGCCATGTCTGTTCCATTCTTAACATACGCATATACAGGTTTAAATGTCAAAAATAGGACTTCCAGCCATAATTAATAAAGAAGTAATGATGTTTTTATACACTATACAAGAAGAATGATTATAATATCCATCACATTCGTCTGTGTAGGCCCGGTAATCAGCAGTCCGCCGGCCTTTTGAAAAAAAGGATACGCATCCTGTTTATCCAGATGTTCCTGAGCATTCTTACCGATTTGCATAATCGCAGCATCGACAATGGCGCCCGCAGCATCTGTAGGACCATCAGTACCGTCGGTGCCTGCACTTAATAAAGTAATGCCTTCGGCTTCTCCCAGCGCAATGCCTGCCGCCAGCGCGAGTTGCTGGTTGCGTCCACCCAGGCCGTTACCAGTTACGGTGACAGTGCTTTCACCACCAGCCAGCAGACAGGTGGGCCTCTTACCCTTCCATTCTTTTGCCTGGGCAACCAGCGATTGTGCAATGGTGATTGCATCACCTGTCAATGTCGATGTGAGAATGTGTGTATCATATCCCAGTTGTGTGGCTGTGTGGACCGCAGCTTCCAGGGCTATACGGTTCGTGCCTGCGAGGACAGTATAAGTGTGTGCAAAACGTGGATGCCCGGGTTTGGGCGTATCTGCTATTATTCCTGTGCAGCCTCTTTCCAGGTGTAAATAGATAGAAAGGGGCAGCAGCTCGGTGAGCTTGTATTTTTCCACCACCGCCATAGCATCTGCAAATGTGGAAGGATCAGGTACGGTAGGTCCCGAACCGATTACATGGAGATCATCGCCCACTACATCACTGAGAACAATGGTGCAGAGTGCGGGTGTATTTGTGATGAGTGCGAGTTGTCCGCCTTTTACACCGGAGAGGTGTTTGCGTATGGTATTCATTTCGTGAATATCTGCGCCGCTTTTTAGCAAAAGATCAAATACGGATTGGACTTCCTGTAGCGTAACTCCGGGCGGATGATCTGCGAGTAGTGCAGATGCGCCACCGGATAACAGGAATAACACGATATCATCTGCCTGTACACCGGTGATCATTTCTGTCATTTGGAGTGTAGCAGCTACGCCATTTTCATCTGGAATAGGATGACCGGCTGTAGCAAGGGTGATATGTTGTAATGGTAATTCATGTCCGTATTTGGTGATCACCATGCCCTGTAACTGACAGTCAGAGAGTGCTGTTTCTACAGCATGTGCCATGGCAGCAGCTGCTTTCCCTGCACCAAATATCCATACAGGCCTGCCTGCGGTACGTGGAAATGATTTGCCGCAAATGGTGATGGTATCCGCATTATGTTGTATACATTGTTGTATTAACGTTGCCGGTTGTACGGCATTGATCGCGGAATTAAAAATGGAAATTGCATCAGTATTCATATTGAAAAAAAATAAGGATGCTTCTGAGCATCCTTATCCATTTTTATTTTGTTGGGTATTGTAAGTAACTAGTTGTTGTGCTTCTGTTGTTTCTTATCCATACGTGCTTCCATCTGTTCTTTCTTCTTCATTTCCCAGTCGTTCCATTTCTTGTATTGCTCTGGTGTAAGTACTGATTTGAAGCGTTGGCTACGTTCTTCATTGAGTGCTTTCACCTGTTGCATTTTATCTTTCTTTGCAAGAGATGTATTATTTTTGAGCGCATCCAGGCGACGGCTAATGTCAGTGTTGATAGCATGAATATCTGCATCCTGCTTGTGCGTAAGATTCAAACGGCGATCGAGCTTAACACTCATTTTGTCTGCTTTTTCGTCAGCACTCCAGCGAACACGTTTACCTGTGCTGTCAACAGCATTTGTACGTTTATTCTGCGCCATACTATTTGCATGAACGCTTAAGAACAGGCACATCAGCAAACTACTTATGCAGATCATGTATCTTTTCATAAAAAGGAGATTGATTCGTCTTGTTAAATATAGTCATTTACCGCAATATTAATACCAATCATATAAAATATAGTGGGGACCAAAATTCATTTATTTATTTTAACAAATGAACAACATTATACACCGTCTATAGTAAGTGCCGATAATAATCCGATACCAAATCTAAACCGCTAAAAACCAATAGAAAAAGATGATTAAAACCCGTATCTACCTTCCCTTAAAAAGGGAGGCCCGTACGATGACCGGGAAAAGGCTGGCTGGCTTATGCCTGTTATTAGGCAGCCTGTTTGCCACTGGTCAGCTCAGGGCGCAACAGACGTTTCCTGTGAATGGTGTGGCTGATCCGAGAGAAGGCTGTTATGCCTTTACCAAAGCCACTATCGTTAAAAGTGCAGGGAATGTGTTAACCAATGCAACTTTAGTGATCCGGAATGGACGCATTGTCAGTGCAGGCACTGGCGCCATCCCTGCCGATGCAGTAGTGATCGATTGCGCCGGCAAGTTCATCTACCCTTCTTTTGTAGATGCCTACAGCGATTATGGGACACAAGCGGTAAAGAAAAGTAATGTAAGCCGTCGTGATGATCCTCAGTTTATCTCTACTACCAAAGGGGCTTACGGCTGGAACCAGGCCATTAAAAGCGAAGTAAATGCAGTAGCAGTTTTCAGTACCGATGCTGCTACCGCTGCTACCCTGCGCGAAGCCGGTTTTGGTACCGTACTTACACATCAGCAGGATGGTATTGCAAGAGGTACCGGCGTACTGGTAACATTGGCAGATGGCAGAGAAAACAAAGCCATCATTAAAGAAAAAGCAAGTACCCAGTATTCATTTGACAAAGGGAGTTCTACTCAGAACTATCCCGGTTCACTGATGGGATCTATTGCCTTACTGCGCCAGACTTATCTCGATGCGCAGTGGTATCGCTCACGTCCTGAAAAAGAAGGCGTGAACCTGTCCTTACAGGCATGGAATGACAACCAGTCCCTGCCCCAGATCTTTGAAGTGAATGATAAATGGGATGCACTGAGAGCCGATAAGATCGGAGATGAGTTTGGCGTGCAATACATCATCAGGGCAAGTGGTAACGAGTACCAGCGCATACCTGAAATGATTGCTTCCAAAGCATCTTTCATCCTGCCTGTTTCTTTCCCGTTGCCAATAGATGTGGAAGATCCGGAAGATGCACGCTTTGTTGCACTTAGTGAAATGAAGCACTGGGAAATGGCCCCTTCAGAGCCTGCTGCTTTTGAAAAAGCAAATATTCCTTTCTGTATCACAGCCGATGGACTGAAAGATGTGAAGCAGTTTTTAGCCAGTGTACGCAAAGCCATAGAATATGGTTTGACCGAACAGAAAGCACTGGATGCAGTGACACTCGCACCTGCTAAACTGCTGAAAGCAGAGGACCAGGTGGGTTCACTGGATGCCGGTAAACTGGCCAACTTCCTCATTACATCAGGTAATATCTTCAATGAAAATACTGTCATTTATCAGAACTGGGTACAGGGTAAGAAATACAGTATCAAAGACGATAACTGGAAAGATGTAAGAGGTACCTATACCCTGACTGTTACCCCAGGCAATGCTACCTATACCGTGCTGGTAAAAGGTACTCCCAGTGCACCCGCGTTATCCTTATTATCCACTGATACCGTCGGTGGTTCATTCGGCTTTACCGGCGACCTGGTAAAAGTAGCGTTCCCTGTGAAGAAAGGCAGTGCACAACTACGCCTCACCGGTATTACAGATGGCAATGGATGGAGTGGTACTGGTGTGGATACCAGTGGTAATAACATTCACTGGCAGGCAGTATTGAAAGCGCCATTTGCGGGTACTGATTCGATGAAAGCAAAACCACAACCATTCATTGGCAATAACTATTTTCCATTCAATGGATATGGTTGGGAAACAATACCTGCACAGCAGGATATCCTTATCAAAAACGCTACTGTATGGACGAATGAACAGGATGGTAAACTGGAAAATACAGACGTGCTGATTCGCAATGGTAAGATTGCACAGATCGGTAAGAACCTTGTTGCCGGTAGCGCTAAGGTGATAGATGGTACAGGCAAACACCTGACAGCAGGTATCATTGATGAGCACTCTCACATCGCCATTTCAAGAGGTGTGAATGAAGGTACACAATCAGTTACTGCAGAAGTACGTATTGCTGATGTAGTCAATCCTGATGATGTGAACATCTATCGTCAGCTGAGTGGTGGTGTGACAGCATCTCACCTGTTGCACGGTTCTGCGAATACCATCGGTGGTCAGTCACAATTGATCAAACTGCGTTGGGGCGCAGACGCCGAAGCGTTGAAATTTGCGGGTGCTGATCCATTCATCAAGTTTGCACTGGGCGAAAACGTGAAGCAATCCAACTGGGGAGATAGACAAAGAGAGCGTTTCCCACAAACCCGTATGGGGGTAGAACAGTTACTGACGGATGCATTTACCCGCGCACTGGATTATGAAAAACTGGGTGCGGACAAGCGCAAAGATCTGGAACTGGAAACCCTGTTAGAGATCATCCACAGCAAGCGTTTCGTGACCTGCCACTCTTATGTACAGAGCGAAATTAATATGCTGATGCATGTGGCGGATACTTTCCATTTCCATATCAACACCTTTACACATATTCTGGAAGGCTATAAGGTAGCTGACAAGATGAAGGCACATGGCGCCGGTGCAGGCACCTTTGCCGACTGGTGGGCGTATAAGATGGAAGTACAGGATGCGATCCCTTACAATGCAACCATCATGCAACGTGTAGGTCTCACCGTAGCTATCAACTCAGACGATGCTGAAATGGCCCGCCGCCTGAACCAGGAAGCCGCCAAGAGCATCAAGTATGGTGATATGACCGAGGAGGAAGCCCTGAAACTGGTGACCCTGAATCCTGCCAAACTGCTGCACGTAGCAGATAAAACTGGTAGTATCAAGGCGGGTAAAGATGCTGACCTCGTACTGTGGAACGATGACCCACTGAGCATTTATGCAAAAGCAGATAAGACCATCGTGGATGGTATTGTATACTTCGACAGGGAGAAAGACAAAGAACTCCGTCAGCGCATCAGTTCAGAGCGTAACCGCCTGATCCGCAAAATGCTGGCAGAGAAGAAAAAAGGAACGCCTACACAGAAAGCGGCTCCTGCTGAAGAAGAGAACTATCATTGCGAAGACCTGCAGGCAGGTCACCAGCATAGTTTGTTGGGTGATGAAAATGGTAACAATTAAAACATTGATGGATGAAATACCTGATTCTATTATATATTTCAATCACCGGCTCTCTGGCGGCCATGGCACAGGAAACGATTTATCCTGCCGGCAAGCAGCAGGAGACCGTAGTACTGACCAATGCTACCATACATGTAGGCAATGGGCAGGTTATTGAAAAAGGCGTACTGACCTTTTCCAATGGCAAGATCACGGCGGTGGGCACTTCCGTAGCTACACCTGCAGCAGGAAAAGTGATTGACCTGCAAGGGAAACACGTATATCCCGGCATCATCGCTCCGGTAACGAACCTGGGTCTGACAGAAGTGGAAGCAGTAAGATCTACCAACGACTTCAAGGAAGTAGGGGAGATAGATCCTTCTGTGCGTGCACTGGTCGCTTATAATACCGACTCCAAAGTAATTAATACCATTCGTGCCAACGGTATTCTGCTGGCACAGGTGACACCGGAAGGTGGTTTGATTTCCGGCTCATCTTCTGTTGTTCAGCTGGATGCCTGGAACTGGGAAGATGCTGCTTACCGTAAAGATGGTGCATTGCATTTCTACATGCCCAGCCTTTTGCCTCCTCCGGCTCCGCCAAAGGACAGACCGGCTCCTCCTTCCACCAGGATCAAAGATGCTACAGATAAGATTGACCAGGTACGTGCTTTCTTCAGAGACGCAAAAGTATACCTGGCACAGAGTAAGCATGGGGAGACCAACCTGAAGTTTGAAGCGGTACGCCGCCTTTTCTCAAAAGATGAGAAGCTGTTTATACACTGTGATATTGTGAAAGAAATGCTGGTGGCGGTGGATTTTGCCAAAGAGTTCGGATTCGATGTGGTGATTGTAGGCGGGGCAGATGCATGGCGCATAGCGGATATCCTGAAACAAAATAACATAGCAGTTGTGCTGAAGCAACCACACGCCCTGCCCGTAATGCAGGATGATGATGTGGACCAGCCTTATAAACTGGCTTACCAGCTGCAGCAGGCAGGGGTATTATTTTGTCTGAGCAATGAAGGTTTCTGGCAGCAGCGTAACCTGCCTTTCGAAGCAGGTACCGCCAGTGCATATGGCTTAAGTAAGGAAGAAGCCCTGAGTGCAGTGACTATCAATGCCGCAAAGATCTTAGGGATTGATAAGGTGACCGGGACCCTGGAAACAGGGAAAGATGCGAATATCACCATCAGTACCGGCGATATTATGGATATGCGGTCCAGTGTAATTACACAGGCGTTTATTCAGGGAAGAGAGATCAGCCTGGATAATAAGCATAAGCAGCTGTATGAAAGATACAAGTTCAAGTATGGTTTGAAGTAAATTTAGTTTTCAGGCCTGTTATTAAAAATCGCTTTTGTCACCAGACAAAAGCGATTTTTTTTGAGGCTGGTATGATTTTTACTGCTACTCCCTTATAAACCATATATATGGGAGCAATTATGAAAAGAGATGACGCCATCAAAAAGGTCACGGAAATGATCAATGACGTTGGCGTATGCATGCTCACAAACATCGATGAGCATGGCCAGGTCATATCGCGACCAATGGCGACAGCTGATGTGGATAAAGAAGGAAATGTGTGGTTCTTCACCAACGAGTACTCGGGAAAAATTACCCAGATCTCTGAAAACAATGAACTGAACCTCATTTATGCACATCCGGGTCACAACACTTACCTGAATATCTTCGGTATTGGCAGCATTGTTATTGACAAAGAAAAAATGAAACAGCTCTGGACACCAGTTGTAAAAGCCTGGTTCCCGGATGGCATTGATGATCCAAAACTCTGCCTGTTAAGAGTAGATACCAAGCAGGCCTGGTACTGGGACAACTCTTCCAGCAAAATGATCATCTTTTTTAACATGCTGACTGCAATTATCAGGGGAAAGCAATTCGAAGACGGGGACACCGGAGAACTCAATCTGGACTAAGACAAACAATCGTAAACGGCCCTCATTTGCCAACACTTTACAGCGTATATAAACCAGTGGTCAGACTTTAGATTGTCCGACCACCGGGAATCTTTTATTTAACAATAACCAGGTAGTAGTTTTTCTTTCCTTTCTGGAACAGAATATACTTACCCGCCAGCAGGAGAGAGCTATCTACCACTGCAGCCAGGTCTTCTACTTTCTTTTTATTGATGCTTACACCACCGCCCTGGAGCATTTTGCGGGCTTCTCCCTTACTTGGGAATATGCCTTTTTCAGCTGCGAAGGTGATGACGTCTTTATTTTCCTGTAGCTCATCCAGGGTCGTTTCTACCTGTGGTACGCCGTTCATGACATCCAGCAGCTGCTCTTCGGTGAGTGATTGCAGTACATCTGCCGTATCGTTGCGGAAGAGCAGTTCAGAAGCCTGCAAAGCGAACTCATAGTCCTTTTCGCTGTGGATAAAGGTGGTCACTTCTTTTGCCAGTCTCTTCTGCAGCAGGCGCTGCTCAGGTTTTTCCCTGTGCTGTGCGATGAGTTCTTCTACTTCCGCCTTTTCCAGCAGGGTGAAGATCTTAATATAGTTCTCTGCGTCTTCGTCAGTCGCTTTCAGCCAGAACTGATAGAACTGGTATGGAGAGGTGAGGCGGGCATCCAGCCATACGTTACCGCCTTCAGATTTACCGAATTTAGTACCGTCTGACTTTTTCATCAGTGGACAGGTAAAGGCAAATGCCTCACCATTGGCTTTCCGTCTTACCAGTTCGGTACCGGTTACGATATTGCCCCACTGGTCGGAACCGCCCATTTGCAGTTTACAGTTCCTGGTAGTATACAGGTGGAAAAAGTCGTATCCCTGAATCAGCTGGTAAGAAAACTCCGTGAAGGACATACCGCTGTCGCCCTCGATTCTTCTTTTTACAGAATCTTTGGCCATCATATAGTTTACAGTGATGTGCTTACCTACATCACGGATAAAATCCAGGAAGCTGATGTTCTGAAACCAGTCGAAGTTATTGACCATTTCAGCAGCATTAGGTTTGGAAGGATCAAAGTCCAGGAACTTTTCCAGCTGGGCCTTAATACCTGCCTGGTTATGTTTGAGGGTATCAAGATCGAGCATTTTCCTTTCGGCCGCCTTAAAAGAAGGATCTCCCACCATACCGGTGGCACCGCCTACCAGCGCCAATGGCTTGTGGCCAGCCCGCTGCAGGTGTACCAGCAACAGGATTGGAACAAGGCTACCTACGTGCAGAGAATCTGCGGTAGGATCGAAACCCACATAGGCAGTGGTCATCTCTTTCTGTAATTGTTCCTCGGTGCCGGGCATAATATCCTGCAACATTCCCCGCCATCTTAATTCTTCTATCAGGTTCATGATTTATTGGGATAATTTTTGCAAACGTAAGAAATTAACCAGAAATTAGGCAGTCGCAAACGGTATTGCTTTTGCCCTACAACCCGGAACCAGGGTAAATACGTACATTCATGTGATAAAATAATAGCATATATCTCGCAGTATGAAGAAAAAAATGTTTTTTGCTGCGCCATTAATATTGGCAGCACAATTATTATACGGTCAGCAACAGGATTGTAAGAGCTACTACTTTCTGCAGAACAACGCGGAAGTGGAAATGAGCATTTATGACGGCAAGGGCGAACTGGTGGCTAAGAATATCGAGAAGGTATTGAATGTCAACAGAATGGCCAATGTGATCAGCTCCAACTTCTCTACTACGCTGAAGGATACAAAAGGCAAAGACCTTTCCACCGGGAAGGGTAAATTTAAATGCACCGGCTCCGAAATACTGCTGGATATGCAAATGGCGATGCCCAACATTCCTCAGCTTCAGAATATGAAGATGGAAGCAGGTAGTGACGAGATTTTCCTTTCTTATCCTGCAACCCTGAAAGAAGGGCAGACCCTGCCTGGTAATGAAAAGGAAATGAGGGGAAATATGAATGGTATGGAGATCAGCATGACCCTGAAGGTGAGCGACCGTAAAGTAGTGGGAAAGGAAAAGATCACGACCCCTGCCGGTACCTGGGAGTGCTTTAAGATCTCTTATAAACTGGGATTCACTGTGCAGATGATGGGAACGAACTTCCCGATGGACCTGGATGTAAATGCGACTGAATGGTTTGCGCCGGGGTTCGGGATTGTAAAAACGGATACTGAGAGAGGAGGTTCGACGCTGGGGAGTATGCAGATCACGGCCTTTAAGAAATAACACATTCATGAAAGAGGTTATTCACCAACGGGGAATGAAAACCATTTTCAGAAAGAAAAGTGGGTGTATCTAACTTTTGATACACCCACTTTTCTTTATAGATGTTTCAGGCATACCGCCAGACTTTCTCTCCAATAAGGAATTTCCAGTCCGAAGGTATCCTTGATCTTTTGCTTGTTGAAAACGCTGTAAGCCGGGCGTTTGGCAGCAGTTGGATACTTATCAGAAGTAACCGGCTGAATATTGCAGCTCAGGCCACTCATATCCCTGATGGCAATGGCAAAGTCGTACCAGCTGGTCACGCCTTCGTTGCTATAATGATATACACCACCTAAAGTACCGGGTGCATCGATCGCTTTGCTCAGTACTGACAGTAATGCCTGCGCCAGATCTACGGCATAGGTAGGCGTGCCTGCCTGGTCAAATACTACGTTCAGGCTATCCTTTTCCTGCATCAGCTCACGCATGCGCTTTACGAAGTTCACACCATACTGGCTGTATAACCATGCTGTGCGGATCACGATGGTATCTTCATTAATACCCAGCGCTGTCGCTTCACCACGTAGTTTGGAACTACCATAAATACTTTGTGCATCCGTATCGTCTTCTTCTGTATAAGGGGTATTTTTTTTACCGTCAAATACATAGTCAGTAGATATCTGGATAAATCTTGCATTGTGTGCCTGGCAAGCGTTAGCCAGGTGCATGACCGCTTCGAAGTTCAATCTGAAAGCCTGTTCTTCTTCTGATTCAGCTTTGTCTACCGCTGTATAGGCAGCACAGTTGATGCAGGCATGGATTTCCTGCTGAGAGAAGAATGCGGTTACTGCTTCTTCATTTGTTATATCCAGCTCTGTATAGTCTGTATATAAAAAACTGAAGGCTGGATAATCTCCTGCTATTTGCTTCAAAGCCTGTCCTAGCTGCCCATTGGCGC
>Ga0316604_10003417_pt1 | contig 11171 bp, 9 predicted proteins | sample OWC_soil_day20_C_FD_207650 | JGI IMG/M metagenome (GOLD analysis project Ga0316604, IMG submission 207650) | Wetland soil microbial communities from Old Woman Creek delta, Ohio, United States - OWC_soil_day20_CT | ecosystem: Environmental > Terrestrial > Soil > Wetlands | place: USA: Ohio... | reverse complement strand
TTTGATTACTCGCGTATCCAGCCTTCGCCTGGGGATACAGATACTATTGGTCCAATCTATTGCTGTAGCAGCAGCCTGCGTGTGGAGTGGAATTGAATCGGCTGCTGTTCATACATATATCGCGGCGCTTCTGACAGTCATAATCAAAGCGTGGATGATTCCTTATGCGCTGTTTCGCGTCGTGGGGCGATTACGCGATGAAAGAGAGTCGAAGCCTATTCTTTCCCCGAATCAGACATCTTTGGCCGCAGCTTTGGTTCTGGCGGTTACCTATGGACTGATGGACGAGGCGTTGCCGGGAGTGAGCCGGGATATATTATCCGGCGCTTTGGCCGTTTTTCTGATTGGTATTTTGATTATGATTACCCGTAGGCAAGCGGTTCTGCAGATTATTGGCCTGATTATGATGGAAAATGGATTATATTTACTGGGATTGTCCATGACCAAAGGGTTGCCGCTTATCATCGAATTCGGCGTGTTTTTTGACGTGCTGGTCGCGGTGATTGTGCTGGGCATTCTGACTTGGCGACTTAAGCTATCTTTTCAGACGACAGATACAACTGTACTTCGCAAATTAAAGGGATGAAGCAATGTTCGATTTTATAGTCTATGCCTTAACCATACCTTTTATTACCGGATTGCTGGCGCTTTTTATACAGAGCCCGACGGCGGTTGCCTGGCTGAATCTTGGCGGTTCTTCAGCGACGGCCGTTACCTTGTTCTGGCTTGTTAAGGAAATAACAGTTCAAGGCCCTTTTCAACAAGGTATATTTTTGCTTGATTCATTAAGTGCGGTGTTTTTGCTGATTGTGGGGCTTTTGGGCTTCACGGCGGCTCTGTTTTCGATTCCTTACATGAGCTATGAGCTACAGATGGGCCATGTAACGGCGAAAATGATTTCACGTTATTATGGCATGTTTCAGTTTTTTGTAATGACGATGGTTTTTACGCTGGTGGTGGAGAACCTGGGATTGTTGTGGGTCGCGGTGGAAGCTACCACTTTAATTTCGGCTCTGCTGGTGGCTTTTTATTTGAATCGTTCTTCTCTCGAAGCGGCATGGAAATATGTGATGGTTTGCAGCGTAGGCATTGCGATGGCATTGCTGGGAGTCATGCTGCTTTATTACGCACAAGTGCAGGCGGGCTTCGCCGACGTGCAGCCCTTGAGCTGGCTTGAGCTGCGCAAATATGCGATGCACTTTAATCCGGCGCTTGTCAAGCTCTCTGTAGTGTTTCTCATTATCGGGTATGGAACCAAAGCCGGCCTGGCGCCGATGCATACATGGCTGCCGGATGCCTATAGCCAGGCACCGACGCCTGCGAGCGGCTTATTGTCAGGCGCATTGGTGAGTTGTGCCATGTATGCCATCGCACGCAACATGGCTGTGATTAATTTGTTGCCGGACGTAGGAGCTTCTGCAGGGAAATTGTTGACAGGGTTCGGAATTTTTTCCATTGGCGTTGCCGTACCATTTTTACTGTTACAGCATGATATCAAGCGACTGTGGGCTTATTCCAGCGTGGAAAACATGGGGCTGGTCGCACTTGGAATCGGCACGGGGACGCCACTTGGGTTGTATGGAGCATTACTGCATCTTATCAACCATGCGGTCGGAAAATCTGCGCTGTTTTATGTGGCAGGCGTCCTGATTCAGCACTATCATACCAAGCAGATTCTACGAATCCGTGGGATTATCAGCGGAGCCCCGATACTAGGCGGACTATTTGTGATCATCGTTCTGGCAGTAGCGGGGATGCCGCCATTTAGCCTTTTCCTCAGTAAATTGGTCATTATTCAGGCGCTGTTTGCCGATGGCTGGTTGGTGGGTCTTGCGACGTTACTCCTACTGGCCGGAGTTTTTACCGGCATGATTTATTATATGCTGCGGATGGCTTTCGGCGCTCCATCGGTCGACTTTGAGAAAAAGGATATTTCACCGGGAATGCTGCCGCCCATTTTGATTTCGGTATTAATTTTGGCGATGATCGGAATTTATCTGCCGGTCTGGTTGGATTCCTTGCTTCGCGATGCGGCGGAGATTGTGGTGGGGGGATTGCGCAGATGATCAAAACAAAAGAAGTGGCTGCGTCCGGGTTGCGGGCTGCCGCCAATGCAATTTCCAAAGGCGGAAAAATACCGCTGCATGCCATGTTTGCCAACGATGAAAGGTCAATCAACGGGAATTTTTGTGTGTATGTGTTGTTTTCAGGCGCCGAGTCAGGTGACTTTTCTATGATCAAGGGGTGGATAGCCGATGGACAGCCGTTGGAATTCCCTTCCCTTACTCCTCTCTTGCCGGCTGCGGCCTGGTATGAAAGAGAAATCCATGATTTGTTTGGAATAACGCCAGTGGGGCACCCCGATCTGCGTCCATTGGTTCTACGTGATAATTGGCCGCAAGACTGTTATCCAATGCGTAAAGATTTCGATAAAAATTCTAAGGGTAAGTCGGAACCGCAGGAGGAGTCTCATCCCCATGTACACGGAGAAGGTGTTTTTGAAGTTCCGGTAGGACCCATTCATGCCGGAATTATTGAGCCAGGACATTTTTGCTTCAGTCAGGCTGGCGAAAACATGATTCACGTGGATCCGACGCTTTTTTTCACGCACCGTGGCGTGGAAAAATCGCTGGAGGGACTGACTGCGACGCAAGCCATCTTTAGGGTGGAGAGAACCTGTGGGGCTTGTAGCGTTTCGCATGCCTTGTCTTTCTCACAAGCGGTGGAATCGCTTGCTCCCTCGGAAATCCCGGTGCGGGCATTGTACATAAGGGTATTGACGGCTGAACTGGAGAGATTATATAACCATGTTGGCGATATAGGCAATATTTGCGCGGGAATCGGATTTGCAGTGGGCACGAGTCAAGGCGCCCGTCAAAAGGAAATGCTGATGCGGTTTAATGAAGAACTGACAGGTGGCCGTTTTCTGCGAGGGTTGATTGTTCCCGGCGGCGTGGCGTTTGATATCCCCGGAGACCTGATCCGACAAGCTTCCAGCGTAATCAATGCATTGGAAAAGGATTTTGAAGAATTGGTTGAAATTGTGCAGGAAAGTTCAGGCGTGCAGGACAGGGTGCGACGAACGGGGATTTTGCCTCGGCAGGCAGCAGCGGAGCTGTCTATCGTTGGACCAGCAGCTAGAGCGTCCGGCATGGATATTGACTTGAGGCGCGATCATCCCTATGCTGCCTATGATCAGCTGAGTTTTAAAGTACCGGTCCGAATCCATGGCGATGTGGAGGATCGACTATTGTTGCGAGTGGCAGAAGTTAGGGAGTCCTGCAGCATTATTAAACAGACAGTATCGGCATTGGCGGAAACGAGAGGGCTGATCAAAATTGAGCTGGAACCAGCGGCGCCATGGGCATCCGGGATTGGGTGGAGTGAGTCGGCTCGGGGTGCGAATTTTCACTGGGTAATGCTGGATGCCAAGCAGAAAATATACCGTTGTTTCATTCGCTCTGCTTCATACCCCAATTGGCCGGCGCTTGCGGTTGCGGCGCCAGGAAATATTATTCCGGATTTCCCGTTGATCAATAAAAGTTTTGAATTATGTTATGCATGTTTAGATCGGTGAGGCGATATAAATGTTAAGAATGCTGAAAAAAATCATGCAGCAGGGGATGGTTACCGAAGATTATTTCATGTCGTCGGTTCCTGCACGATTTCGCGGTCGACTCGAAGTGAGTGACCAGAAATGCCGGGATTGTGTAAAATGTGTGGAGAGCTGCCCCACTGGCGCAATTAAACTTCGCAAGAACAAGATTTGCGTCGATCATGACGCCTGCATCTTTTGCGGTCGTTGCGTCGATGTTTGTGAAAAAAAAATCTTACGGCATACTCTTAATTATGAATGCGCCCATTTGAAGGGGCAACTGGACAAAGAGGCCGGGGAAGCCGTTGCAAAAAAAATCCGCTCGGTATTAGGACGGTCGCTGGCCATAAGGCATGTTGATGCCGGATCCTGTAACGCTTGCGATTTTGAAATGAGTGCGTTGCTAAATCCAGTCTATGATATTACCCAATATGGCATAGAGTTTGTCGCTTCTCCCCGACATGCCGACATGCTGATGGTAACCGGCGTGGTTACGCGAAACCTGCGGTCCGCTCTGGAAACTGTGCTACAGGCTACACCTACTCCACGGCTAGTGATGGCAGTAGGAGCTTGCGCCTGTTCCGGAAAAGTGTTTGGCGATACTTATGCCCAAGAAGGCGCGGTGGATAAGATTGTACCGGTAGATATCTATGTTCCGGGCTGTCCGCCAAGGCCTCAGGCGTTGTTGTATGGTTTGCTATTGGCGCTGGATCGCCTGTGAAAACTGGCGGGAAGCAAACAACACGTTATTTTGAGGGTATGATATAATGATTTTAGTTGCATGAAAATCTGTTTTAAGAAACCGGTATCGGAGGAACTGTGAATGGCGATTTCGGCGGTTGACCGCACTCGGACTTCGGAAGTAACGTCCAAGACAGAAAAGATTAGAATCGCACAAAGGTCGATAGAAGCTGCCAGACAAAATCAAGAAAGCAGCGAAACGCCGCGAACGGGCAGCACGAAAAAATTTGCGCATCCTTATCTGGGACATAATGTCGATATATATGTTTAAGCGCGTTACTCCAGCAACGCTGTAAAAAAAGGACGGCCCACTCGGTAATTCCGAGCGGGCCGTCCTTTTTTTGCGTCTGTAACCAGGAAAAGTGAGTACTATTTCGTTGCGGACGTAGCTGGTTTTTCAGGTGTTACAGGCGGCGCCACGGGCGCAACAGGTGTTGCTTTTTTCTCAGCAACCACGTTTTTTTCATCGATTGTAACGACTGTACCGACCGGAAGCGCCTTGCCAGGGGCCAGTTCGACGGGAGCCGCAAGGGTGCATGTCGCTACTGTTCCGTTGGCTCGATAGGAAACAGCGGCATCAGCTTTGCAAACTGCTTTGCCGACAGTCTTGTCTTCCGGCAGAGTGCAATCCTTAAAGCTGCCGTTGGCGTGGAATGATACACGACTTTCCACTTTGCAGCTCTTGTTTTGATATAGAGGATAGGTGTAAGTGCATTCCTGTACTTTTCCGTCTTTTTGGAAGGTTGCGGGTTCTCCTGGCAGGCAGGTTCCCTTGCCACGCATGTAAACGGATTCAGTTGGCGTACATTGCTCCACTTTGCCGTTAGCGTAAAAGCCGATTGCGCTCTTAGCGGCGCAGGTAAATTCCGTTACGTGTACATCTGTGGTAGCGGCAGCCGGAACCTTTTTTTCCACATTGGAGATACATTTTCGCAGCTGTCCGTCAGGATACAATTCGACCGTGCTGTTAATAGCACAAGTTCCGCCTAGCAGCGCTGATTTTTTTTCAGTGGCGGCTGTGCATTTTGCGAGGGAGCCATCGGGATATAGATCAATGGTTTTTCCATCATCGCAGATAACACCGGTAGGATCCGGGTAAGAACGGTCAAACGCCAGCGTACATTGCTCCAAGGTTCCTTCGGCATTCAATGTCATAGAACTATTGGCCGCGCATGTGAGGTCTGCGCCAGGAACAGTCTTGTTTTCCGCTAAAGTACATTTTTTCAGCGTACCGTCAGCATTCTTTTCGATAGAGGAAACAACGCAAGAAACGTTTCCGATCGTTTTCGTCGTAATGCTCTGGGCCGGCGGGGCTTCCTGTTTTGCAGCCGCCACGATGGGAAGGGCGGTTGTGGCCGATATTAAAACGGCAAGTAATGTAATTGAAAGTTGTTTTTGGATCACCTAAAATAATCCTCCTTTAAATTAGAAAATTTATTCTGGACTATTATTGTTTCGCCAAACCTTGTCATAATCCTTTTAAAAAACTGGATAATCAAAAAAAAAACGATTTGTGAAAATAAATACGGAAAATATAGGAAATTTGAGGCGGATAGTTTGACATTTCATATATAAATAATATAATAACAATTAGAAGCTATAATTAAGTTTGCATTCAAGGAGGGAAAGGCTTTGTCGCTGCCGCATGCACTTCTCGGTCTCTTAATGGATCGCCCGATGACTGGATATGATTTAAAACTAATGTTTGATAAAGAACTCAACTCCTTTTGGCCGGCGCAGATGAGCCAGATTTATCGAGAGTTGGGTACATTAGAAGCAAAAGAATGGGTTGACTCAAAAATTGAAGTGCAGGAATCTCGTCCGGATCGTAAGGTATATACGGTAACCGCAGCAGGAAAGCAAATCTTTTCAGAGTGGATAAATCGGTTTCCACAGTCATTGTTGAGTCCGTGTAGAGACGAATTTGCATTGCGAGTGTTTTTGGCCGGTAGATCATCCCGGGATGAAATGAAGTTTCAGATGCGGCGTTTCATTCGTGAAAAACAAAGCGAGATTGCCACCTATACAATGTTGGAAAGAAATTATGAAACGATGGCGAAAAAAAATTCCGACTATGCGATGTATCGACGAATGACTATGCGCCGTTCCAATATTGTGGCGGAAGCATTGGTTTTATGGGCGGAAGATTGCCTTGAAGAACTTGAAGAGAAAAAGTAAGGAGGCAATAAAATTATATGCGTAAAGGGTTGATCGAACGATTTTATGAAGCGGCCAGCATTCAACGCTGGAATGATCATGTGAGGCCTTTTGAGCTGACCGAGCTGGACAAACAGGCGCATAAGATGATTATTGCTTACTTTTTGGCAAAGTGCGAAGAAACCGAACGCGGCAAACCTGTGGATTGGCTGCGGCTGATTGAAGGCGGATTGTTTGAGTTTTTACAGCGGGTTGTACTGACTGACTTGAAACCGCCGGTATTTCACCGTTTGATGCAGACGAAACGCAAAGAACTGAATCGATGGGTTTTGCAACAGTTGGATAAAGATATCCAGGAAATACCGGGCGGCTTTAAGGATCGATTTGTGGCGTATTTTGAAGAAGACGGGCATGATGTTCTGGAACGCAGAATATTGCGGGCCTCCCACTACCTGGCTACTAACTGGGAGTTTAAGATTATTTATAATTTAACGCCTTTTATCTATGGAATCGAAGATACAAAAGCAGAATTGGAAAACCAGATTGAGGATCACTATGACTTGCTTGGTGTTCAAAAGCTGATGCTGGGGAAGAAGTCTTTTGGCTTTATTGATTTTTGCGGACAACTTCGCTTTCAGCAACGGTGGGCCCAGACGCCGCGCATCCCCAAGACGTCGGTGTTGGGGCATATGCTGATTGTCGCGATGTTGTCCTATTTATGTTCATTGGAAATGAATGCGTGTCCCCAACGAATTATCAACAACTATTTCGGCTCGCTCTTTCATGATTTACCGGAAGTGCTGACGCGAGATATTGTATCGCCGGTAAAAAGTTCGGTTGCCGGAATCGAAGAAATAATCAAGGAATACGAAAAAGTTTTGGTGGATGAAAAACTGCTGCCATTATTACCAGCTTCCTGGCATGAAGAAATTCGCTACTATATTGAAGACGAATTCGCTAACAAAGTGAAAGTTAATGGAGAGATCAAAAAAAGTTTTACCAACGAAGAAATTTCCGCTCAATACAATTTCGCTGAATTCATGCCGTTAGACGGAAAAGTACTGAAAATCTGCGACCATCTGGCTGCCTATATTGAAGCGACGCTTTCCATACAGCATGGAATCAAGTCCCAACACTTGGAGGAGGCTTGCCAGCGCTTGCACAACCAGTACCGTGACAAGGTCGTGGCCGGGATTAATTTTGGTCAGGTGTTCGATTATTATTATTCAAATTGACCGCTGAACGCAGAACTTCTTACATGAGTGATAGAATGGGGAGAACTCGACGATGATACGAATTCGTAACAAAAAACAACCGCTGCTGACGCAAAAAACAGAAAAACGTTCCGTCTCTAAGTCACACGGTTGTTTACGAACTGAATGTCTGGTATCTGCAATTCTCGTTGGACTTTTGGCCATGTTTGTGACATGGGGCAGTTCGGCGATTGTGAATGCGGGTTATGAATTAGTGCAAGCGAGGGCTTGCCTGACCAAAATAGAAAAACAAAATGAGATACTGCAACTGGAGATGGCCCGCTTAAAATCGCCGCAACGCATTCAAACTATTGCGGTCGATCAGTTACGCATGGTCAACCCACAAACCGTTTATGTAGCTGTCAACGATTCATCGAGCAAAAAGACAGTTTCGGAACGAACATCGGAACAGGCGACTGTCCAACAGTTCCTTTTATTCGGAGGCGCCCGGGCGGAAGCTCATAATATGCAAAAATAAAAAAACAGATGTTTGGCTTGCCTGCTGGCTCCAAACATCTGTTTTTTTATTTTTAATGCATCAGGTGCGATATTGATTCACATCTTCACCGAAGTGCCCAATGACGGTTTTGAATTCAACGATGCGGGCCATTAAATCCTGCAACTTGTCATTATAGACTTGAACGGCAGCGCTTACTTCCTCACTGGCGGCGGAATTCTCTTCCGATATGGCGGCCAGGTTTTCTATTTTTCCGTAAACTTGGTTCATGCCTTTCATTTCCGTTTCCAGTTTATTAATCATGTCTACAATGTTCTCCGCAACGAGATGAACGTTTTGCACGTGCCGGCTGTTGCCGGCAACGACAGAGGTCAGCTGCTTGGCCTCCGACGCAAGCACGTTGTATTCAGTGTCGATCATGGCGACTACATTACTGATGATTTCCATCAACACTTTCAAGTCGGTGGCAATACTATCGGAGTGATGCTGTGACTGCTCCGCGAGTTTGCGGACTTCTTCGGCCACAACAGCGAAGCCGCGTCCCTGTTCGCCCGCCCGAGCCGCCTCAATGGCTGCGTTAAGCGCCAGCAAGTTTGTTTGTGCGGCAATGGCGGATACCATGGACGTGATCTCGTTGATTCGACTGGCTTGAGTCTCCAAATTTTCAGCGGAAGTTTTGACTTCGGCAAATTGGCTCATGCTGTGCTCCAGTTTTTGACTGGACGATTCAACATCTTTAAATCCTTGACTGATTTCAGATACCGCCGCTTCCAGGCGAGATTTGTTTTTGTCCTGCTCACTGACCACGAGCTTGAGAGCTACCAGGTTTCCATTCAAGATGGCGACTGATTCTGAAGTGTTTTCGGCCTGGTGCATGGCGGCAGTCGCAACGTCATGCACAACGCCGGTGATTTCGTTAGAAGTCGTTTTCATTTTCTCGGCCAACCCATTAAAATCATCGGCATATTTGTTCATTTCATCGGCGATTCCCTTGAATCCGACGAATTCTTTTTTTAATCGCGTTTTATAGGCGGTGAGCCCTTCCATGACATCCTCGAATTCATCATTGGAGTGAAATTGAGTTTCCAAAAAGTATTGTCGTTCCTGCATAGTTTTGATTTCGTTCAGGATCGTTTGTATCGGTCGCAGCAGCAAGGCGGCGGCAATGAGTGCGCTAATCCCTCCGGCCAGTGCGCCCCAGATGGGGGAAGCGAGTCCGCCGAACGACAAGATGGCGGAAATCCCAAGGGCTAAAATTGTGGATAAAACTCCGATTTTGATGGCAACGCTGCGCAGAACGCCAAAGGCCAAAAAGCGGTTCAGACCGTGCGAAACGGTATTGCGAATGGTCTTTGGAAAACGAATTTTTATCTTCATGGCATCGGCAGAAGAGGCAACGGTTTCCGTCTGTATTGCTTCTTTAAAATGTTCCGCCGCTCCCGCCAACAATCCTTTGAAGTATCCGAACATACCCCGCCGGGATCGGTACGACAGGATGGCCTCTGTGTCAGAAATGGGCTCGATCAAAAGTTCCGGCGGATTGGCGCCGGGAATTCGCTTGGTAACAATTACATGAACATCAAACATGGACCGCAGGAAAGAATAAAGATTTTCTTTCTGAAAAAAAGCGGGATAGATACGAAAGAACGTTTTAATGTTGTCCTTACCCATAGCCATCCAAATCTCATCTTCGGTTTTTCCTGTCGCGGCAGCAATTTCAGCCATGAAAGCTTTGGGTTTGGCATCCTCCACGTCTTCGGTTGGAGTGAAAATTCGTTCAGGTTCCCAACCGACACGTTTCATTGCTTTTTCGGCAATTTCATTTCCCCAGATATTCCGTGCGGTTTGGACCCAAGTAGCTACAACCGTTCCCTTCATTGTTTATCCCCGCTTTTCTTAAAAATTACCGGCAGTATTGTGCATGTAGTCCGGTTTGCTCCAGTAAGATAATTATTATACAATAAGAGAGGTTTTTAGAGTCGGATGGCTGCTTCCGCCGCCAAAGGCGAGCGTTCACATTCATCATAGTTCAAGGACACTTGAAAGCAAAATTTACTGCCTTTCATTTTTTCTGAGGCGTACACCAAGCCGTTGGTCCGGCTGTCAAGGAACGGGTGATCAATTTGTTCCGGATCGCCAAGCAGGACAATTTTTGTTCCGATGCCAGGCCGTGTGATGACTCCTTTGGCTTGACGAGGGGTTGAATTTTGCATCTCGTCCAAAATCATCCAGTAGCGTTGCAGGGATCGACCCCGCTGATACGCCAGCGCTTCTGTCTGAATCACGCGCTTTTCGAACAGCATTTGAACAGTGTCTTCCACTTGTTCGATTTCTTTGGATTCTGTGATGCTATGTCCGGACATTAGGGTAAAAAGATTATCTCGCACCGCCCGCATGTAGGGATCGATTTTTTCTTGCTCAGAGCCCGGCAAGTAGCCAAGATCCTCGTCCATGGGAACATTGGGGCGACAAATCAGCAAATGGTGGTAATCACGGGGTCTGCAGTCCATAAAACGATGCAATCCGACCGCCAAAGAGTAAAATGTTTTTGCAGTACCGGCAGGACCCTTGATAATGACCAGAGGGGCTTCGTCGGCTCCCAGCATAAGGCACTCCTGCATAAAGATTTGCCCGACATTACGGGGAACGACGCCAAAAGGATTGCGGTCAAGAAACTTCAGATGAACCACTTTGTCGCCGTCAAATCGTCCCAACGCCGTATGCTTGTCGTTGTCAACGGAATGAATCACCAGAAACTGATTGGTCGTCAATACCGGTACAACCATGTCGTGGGTTACTTCGTCGAAAATACGCAAATCTTCGGGCAAGAGAAAATTTGCGTCGTCGCCATGAAATAGGTCGATGGCGTCTGAAGTTGCATATACATTAGCCCGTCCCGTATATTGGTCTTCAATTTTGGCTACTTTCTCATTGCGAAAATCTTCCGCCGCGATGTCGAGAATATCGG
>Ga0316604_10003416_pt1 | contig 11174 bp, 13 predicted proteins | sample OWC_soil_day20_C_FD_207650 | JGI IMG/M metagenome (GOLD analysis project Ga0316604, IMG submission 207650) | Wetland soil microbial communities from Old Woman Creek delta, Ohio, United States - OWC_soil_day20_CT | ecosystem: Environmental > Terrestrial > Soil > Wetlands | place: USA: Ohio... | reverse complement strand
TAACGCAAGCTATCTAAGTATGGAATGCATTGTTTGCGTAGTCATCATGCGAATGCTGCCTATTGAACGAATTGAAATGACCATTAGGCGACAGGCACTAGTCAGCGATAATTTTAAAGATAATAAAATTTAACTGTAAGTCGCATATCAACGGTTGGTGGACAGAAATCCTTTATAAGTCACTTGGCAATAGCACGGAAACAACTTCACGTTTTTGGGGGATTTGTTGACTTAAGGTGGTTTGTTATTGCTAGGTGGCGTTGGGTTGACGCTTACTGTATAGCTGTATTTACCAATGTCTCAATTTTCTAAATACCTAAGTACATCAGCCAGCAGGTTACTCGTATTTTCAAGCTCAATGCTGGTAATTGAGTTTGAAAATTCTTTACTATTCGAAATAGCCCGTACTAAACCGAAATTGTTTTCTATAGTTTGGATCAACTCATTGAATTGCTCAAATAATGGTGGATCAAGCCTTGACATTGTACCAAAATCAAGCAACAGCCTTGGTTTATCGTCTAAGTACTCTTCCAACTCGACCAGCAGGGCCTGAAAACTGGTTAACGTAAGGCTCGCGCTGATAAATACACGAATAAGTTTATCGTCCTGCCTGTTGATGGCATAGGGAGCCGCATACTTGGTTTCAACATCTACCAAAGCCCTCGTATTCTTACTTGCGTTAAGTTTATGAACATTGTATAAATGTTTTTGCAAATCAAACTTCTGCTGGAGTACCTCTTCTATAGCTGTAGCGACTTTGTCCTGGCGAATAGGTTTTACAATAAAATGTCTGGCACCTCGTTTCAAAGCATCAATAATGACTTCCCGGGACCCCATGGCGCTAACCACGAGAATGCGCGCCTCAGGATAAATAGCTATAATTTTCGAGATAGCCTCGGCTCCCCCTAAGCCTTGCATAGTTAGGTCCATTGTCACTAAATCCGGCTTTAATCGGGCATACTCGACAAAGGCTTGCGCACCGTTAGTAACTTCACCCACAACCACATGGCCTAATGCTGTCACAACGTCCCGTAGCATTTGTCTTATGAATGCTGAATCGTCGGCAATAAGAATGCGCGCCGAACGCCGTTTGGAGTACCTTATATAGTCAAGTGTATTTTTTAACGAATTTTGCTATTTCATTATTTAATCGGAATTTTTGCGCATATTCTTAACTACCATACTTTCAAACAAATGAGGTGATGCTAATAGTTACCCCAAATTTAAATCTTCAACGAAACGGTAAAGAGCACTCTTATAGCTAATTGACGCACTAATTTTAGTGACGTCAATTTTTTACAATACATAGTAGATTTGATTTGCTATAACTTAAGAGAGGAGGGGATTATAGTGAAAATCGCTATGGTTATTAACAAAGAACTTCCGTTGGGACTGGTAGCCAATACCGCTGCGGTGCTGGGAATAAGTCTGAGTAAAATGTTTCAACAGGATATTGTAGGATGCGATGTACAAGATGCTGACGGCAATGTGCATATAGGAATTACCGCTCAAACAATTCCTATTTTAGGTGGGAACAGAGAGCAGATTAAGGATATTCGGGATACGCTGTTTGATAGTGCTTATTCTGATATAATTATTATCGATTTCAGCGAGATTGCTCAAAAATGCCTGGAATATGACAACTATATAAGAATGCTTTCCTGTTTGTCTAGTTCAGATATTTATTATTTAGGAGTTTGTATGTACGGTACGAAGAAAAAAGTAAATAAACTAACTGGAAATTTGGGCTTGTTACGGTAGAAACCATAAAGAGTATAAATTTATTAATTTAGAAGGCGACTACACGAAACAAATGGCTATCTTACTCCCGACGGATATTACGCCGCTGTAGATAAAAAATCGCAGCCACTTATGAGTATGTCTCAGTGGCTGCGATTTTTATATACACTATTCTGATTGACACTTACCATTTAACCTGACATAGGTGTCATATTTGTTAAAGTAACCGCCTGCCCACTAGTTACCGCCACCTTCGCCGCCATGGTTTTATCCCCCTCACCTTTGGCATGATTTCTCCGTTTTTTTCCCAAACTAATGTATTATGGATTCGTTTTAGATATTGATTAAAATGAGATAACCTTTCTGTTTATCAGATAGTTCATCCCATTTTGTTCTTATGGCAGCCTTATCTTCTTCTTTAGCATTTTCAAGTTCTTTAAGTTTTTGTTGCTGCTGTTCATGGCTCAAATAATTATTCTTAGTCTGACTAGCAGCAACACTAGCCCCTGTCTTTGCATTACCTCCTGCGGCTTTCGCTGCCGCAGCACCTAGAACCGCGCTGGCCCATTGCATTAAGGTCGGGTCGCCCATTTTTTTCCATAACGGCTTAAAGCTTGGCCTCTCTCAAGGTGCCAAATTTCAAGCCGTTATGCGGTAAAATATGTGAGCAGGGTTTGGCAAGTGTCTTGGGCAAGGCAAGGACAAAACCTGCGAGCAACAACAACAGGCTTCGTCATGACAACTGTCACAGGTGAGTCCCGCTGCCGCTACATTTCAAGCAAAACCTCTTTTGCTACTACCAGCGTTATTATAGTGTGCTTACACTCTTTGCAACAAACGCTGTTGAACGATTTGACTAAGGTTACTAACTACCCAATACAAGCCAAGTCCAGCAGGAAAAGTTAACGTCATATAGCCAATAAACAATGGCATGGCAATCATCATCATTTTGTTTTGTGGGTTCGAATCGGTAGTTGCCATGCTTTGTTTGGATGATAGATATGTGGTCAAAGTCGCCAATACTGGGAGTATGTAAAGATGATCAATGCCAGACAGGTTTGTGATCCAGAGAAACCCAGGGTGGCTCACATAACTATAATTTCGCAACGCATAGAACATTCCGCTTAAAATAGGCATTTGCACGAGTAATGGCAAGCAACCGGCCATAGGATTAAAGCCCGATTCTTTATATAAACTAGCTACTGCCTTTTGTTGATCTTCCTTATTATCTTTGTATTTTTCTTGTAGTGCTTTTAACTGGGGCCCTAATTTTTGCATGGCTTTCATAGATTTCATTTGTTTGGCAGTTAAAGGATATAATAGAATCTTGATGACAATGGTAAATAGAATAATGGCTATGCCATAATTTGGAAAGCCAAAATGCACTGTAACATTATAAAAAATAGTTAATAGTGATTCCATGAGGCCAATAAAATATTCAAACAAATTTCCACGCCCTTTACACCTTATAACAGCTACTGTTACTTACTCATATTCCCTTCTAGGATTCAAATCTCAGTCTTCTGGCAAAAAGCGATCATTTTTGTCGACCCAAAGATTTATCCCGGCGATGTCCAATCCACCAAAGAGCCAAATAATAGGCAATAACGAACGTCACCATGAAATTGATTACCATGCCAAGAAAAAAGATGACTCCGACATCCATGATTCTACTCAAGCTCAAGTCAAGCACCAGCTTTTGTTCTAACAGCAGTTCCCCGATGATGTAATTTAATATATACAGCAATGGTATTGCCACTTTAACTCCCACAGTACTGACAATCGCTGCTATTCTGTGCGCCTTTATTATTCTGGCAACCAAATATACAAACGGCGGTCCAATGCCAAGGGTTGGTATAAAGTTCATGGCAATCCCCAAAGCAATTCCACGTGCAATTTTTCGACGATCCCCACGCAGCATTAATAATCGCTTCCATTGAATTTTCATTAAACGCCACAACCGCTTTTGCAAAGTGGTAATCCTCCATTACCAAGTTTTTATTGTTATACGAAGTATTTTTAATACTTCGTATTAGATATACTTCGTATTAGATATACCGATCATAAAACTAACGACGCTATTTATTAATAAAACTATCCACCTTTTCCAACACGCCCAACAATCCTACGACCACAAGCTTGTCACCTTGCTGAAGAACAACTTCCGGATCAGGGGAAATAATAAGTTCAACCCCACGTCTGATCGCGACCAGCGTCGCACTCGTACGCTGACGGAATTCAAATTGTTTGATCGATTTTCCAATCGCCTGAGAAGTCGCTTGCACAGTCACCTCTGCTGGATTAAAGATACCTCTTTACCCCTGGGAAACCGACACTATATTGGCTGCTCGCAAAAAGGCCACAGCTTTGCGGATAGTTTCCGACGAAACCCCATAATGGCTCGCTAGAAGAGTTCTTCCAGATATCTTTTCCCCAATGACGAACTCACCATTAGCAATTCGCTCGGCCAAATCCACCGCTATTGATTCATGAATGTATTGGTGTGACTTCATAAACTCCGCCTGAATGGTCGCAAAAAATCGCCGGGCTATGTGTGTATATTTTTCCGTAATCCTGAGCCTCTTTGCTAACCTCACTAGTAATTGGAGAGATTGCATATACCGTGTTACTTAGCATAAAAAAATAGAACACCCCAAATAATCATAGTATCCACCTCCTCGATATTGGCATATCCATTCATTGCAATCACATTATTATCCTAAAAAAGAAAAGACGAAGTCCTTGGCGCAGACTCCACCTCTAACTTACTTACCCTATTCACATCTATACTCTTATTTGTTAACCGCCTTAGCTTCATTTTGCATAAGCTATATGTATTTAAAATACAGTTCCCAACTAACAATTAATTATTCTCAATCAGTTGTTAGTATGATTTTATACTATCACCACAATAAAATCAAGCCTTTTCTAGCAATGAAATTACCGCCATCCCAGAATTACTAGATTTGTTGGACCTAAAAGGAGCTATCGTATAATAAATTATCTATTTTCAACACACTTAAAACTTGATATAATTATATAGATTGTTAGTTATTTGTATAAAATTATAAAGTTTTGTATATAGAAAAGCAACTGTAACAATTGCGCTGAAAGGAGTATTTATGTTTTGTTAAAAAAAAGATTGTTTTGGGCTACTACCGCTATTCGTTTTATTATTTGCCTTCCTTATTTTTATAACCAGCACGTTATAGCCATGACTAAAGCAGCCGGTTATCGGGGTGCCTTTACTATAAACTTTGGCCGAAATTATAAGCATCCCAACTTATATAGCCTAAACCGCATACCTATTTTTTACGCAAATCACACCTTTCTTCATTTTGGCCTACGCCTAAAATTCACCCAAGAATTACTGGCCCTACAAAATTTCAAAAATTATTTACGTAATTTCGGAGCAATAACGGTAGCTAATTGGATTCCGAATATCTAAATTAATAAAGGAGGTGGTACCCTATGAAAAAACTATTAATTCTATCTATGCTGGCACTACTTTTACTCGGTTTATCAATTCAAAACCAAACCCTATCTGCAGCTGCTGAAAAGGAAAAAACGCAATTTTATTCTTGGAGCAATGACTTAGGCAGACAGCCTAACGACCCGCCGTATCTTACGCTGCACTATCGGCTAAGGACAATGTACTTTTCTATTGATCTTCATGATGAACACCCGTTAGTATTCTTAGGCGACAGCATTACTGACGAAGGAGAATGGGACAAGCTATTTCCTAATTCATCCGCTGAAAACAGAGGCATTGGAGGCGACAGCACACTAGGCTTACTTAAGCGACTAGATCAAGTTATTACTTTACATCCCTCAAAAATTTTCTTAATGATCGGTACAAATGATCTCTGTTACAATCGTTCTATTAAAGATACGCTTGCCAATTACAACCAAATTCTGGCTGAACTTCGCGTGAACCTTCCTAATACACAAGTATATGTACAAAGTGTACTTCCTTTTAATGACACTATATTTCCATCACGCGGGCTGCGTACGAACAGCAACATATTACAATTAAATGCTGGCATAAAAAAGCTGGCTTCGCAGTATAACTATCCATATATCGATTTAGTCCCCGCTTTTTCCGGTCTTGACGGACGGCTGCCTGCTCAGTATACTCGCGACGGTCTCCATCTTGATGATTCCGGATATCAGCTTTGGCGTGATCAGCTTAAACCAATGATACGCTAACTATTTTAAACTGATTATTAGCTTCGCTCATATAGGACTTTTAAACCGAACTAATTAGTAATTTCCAAGTCACCTAGCGTATCCTTGCGTTTAAGGCCTGCTCGGTAAATCCATAGCTCTTGCCAGCCCCTGCAGGAAGCAAGATACCGGCGAAACATGAAAAGCAAGTACCCATAACCTAAGCACAGCTAAGTTATGGGTACTTGCTCTATTCAAAACAGAAATTCCTTTAAAAACGCCTTGGCATTACATTATTTTTAACGTGCCAATCGCTTCTTCAACTTTTACTACCAGTGTCCGGTCAGCAATTAAATCATAAATGCTCTGGATATCCGGGGCAGGCATTCTGTCCTCATCCAAATGAGGCACTACTTCACGAATGGCCTTATGGGCTGCGCCGGTACCCTTGCCGGGTTTCAACGGTGACAAGAAATCAATGCCCTGTGCAGCAGCCAAACACTCAATCGCCAGGATATAACGGACATTATTTAAAATTTCCCACGCCTGCCGGGCGGCAATGGTTCCCATACTTACATGATCCTCCTGGTTAGCCGAGGTAGGAATGGAATCCGCACTGGCTGGGTGAACAAGCACCTTGTTTTCTGATACTAAGGAAGCAGCTGTATACTGGGTAATCATCAAACCGGAATCTTCACCAGGATAGGCTGTCAGGAAAGGCGGCAAATCACTTAAATGCGCGTCAAGCAAACGATTGGTGCGTCGCTCAGAGATATTGCCAATTTCCGCCAGAGCCAATTTGAGATAATCCATGACCAAGGCGATAGGCTGTCCGTGGAAATTACCACCAGAGATGGCCTCGCCCGTATCAGGCATAATCAAGGGATTATCGGTAGCGGCATTGATTTCAATTGTCAGTGTTTCTTCCATCCGCCGCAGGGCGTCTTTTGATGCACCATGCACCTGTGGTACACAACGCAGGGAATAGGCGTCCTGCACCTTGGAACAATTGACATGGGATTCGATAATGGGGCTATCAGCCGTCAGGCGCAGCATGTTCTCAGTGGTAGCAACCTGTCCGATATGCGGTCTTACTTGACTAATGCGCGGATCAAAGGCAGTACGGGTTCCCTTGAGAGCTTCGATGCAAAGAGCAGCAGCCACATCGGCTGTTTTCATCAGATCAACAGCATCCTGCCAGACCATGCAGCCCACAGCTGTCATAATCTGCGTACCATTAATCAATGCTAATCCTTCCTTGCCGCTAAGCGCCACAGGCTTGAGGCCGCTTTTTGCCAAGGCCTCGGCGCCGCTCACCAGCTTGCCGTCAACCAATGCCTGCCCTTCCCCCAGCATAACTAACACCATATGAGAAAGCGGAGCCAAATCGCCGCTGGCACCTACCGACCCTTTTTCCGGAACAGCCGGGCATACCCGTTTGTTCAACATGTCAAGCAGCATCTCTACAGTCGAGAGTTTAATACCTGAATAGCCTTTTGCCAGCGAATTCGCTCTGAGCAGCATGGCTGACCGTACGACATCTTCAGGTAAACATTTACCCACACCGGTTGCATGGCTTAAGATCAGGTTTCTTTGCAGCTTTTCCCGTTTTTCTTTAGAAATAAAAATCTGGCTAAAATCACCAAAACCGGTAGAAATTCCATAGACCGGAGTTTCTTCTTCCAAAATTTTGTCTACAATTTTCCGGCTGTCTACAATTTGTTTACGCCCTACTTCACTTAGCCCCACTGTTTCATAACCCCGGGCCACCTTTACCACATCTGCTAATGTCAGGGAATATCCATCTAATACTATCATGTTTTCCAGCCTCCTATTTTAATTTGCGAACAGTCTACGAAATACCTGGCAATTTATTGGTTATTCATAAGTAGTATCTCCTTTATTAATATAAAAAGGGAGCAAACTCATTACTGAGTTTACCCCCTTATGTCTCATAACTTTGGGTTAACTTCATAGTGTCCATTTTATTGTTTATTGATCAAATTGGATTCATCCCCAGGCCAAGCACTTCATGTTCAAAACCCTTCATGGGTGCTCCCATATAGCCATACAAGGCAATCGCAATCCATTCGCCGTCATCAGCACACCCGACTGTCCTGGGTCCGCGGACTATGCTAAATAATAAACCCGCACTGCGAAGTACATTGCCTAAGCCGACATTGCCCCGGCAGATACCGTGATAGGCTTCCAGAATACTGTGGTATAAGGCGTGCTCTTCCCGATAATTACTGCTAATAAAACCTTCTCGCTTGGCTGCTGTTTCCACAGCTGCAAAAATCTTAGCCGAATCCATCGAGCCCACTTTGCTTTTATACACTTTGTAGCCTAACGGTAAACTCTTTTCCAGCAACTTGGCCTCTTCAGGTTCTGTTTGCAAGACCGACAACACTGCTATTTTCCCTAGACTCATCATCGAACTTTATCCATGGCTTTCTCCCTATTTCTGTGTGCAAATTAGCACCTGCCGCTACACTCATGTCTCTTATCTACGGAAGATATCTTATTTGCATCATAAGGCAGCATTAGGAAAAAGTCAAGACTAAAATGAGCCGCCGCTTTCAGCCTACTCCACAACCTCTGTTACCTTTTCGCCTTTTTTACTGTGCACTAACATATAATACAGATAGATAAGCACAATGACCGGTATTCCGGTATATAACACAATACGTTGTGACTCATCAAAATAAAGGCTGAGAATAATGCCGATATTTAATAACATTGCCACAACAGGCACAATGGGGTAAAAGGGAGTCTTGAAAATCAGTTGCTCCATTTTGCCGCCTAACTGTAAGAAGCTCTTGCGAAAATTAAGCTGACACCAGGCAATAATAATCCAGATTAAGCAACCTGTCAAACCTACACTGGACATAAGCCACAAATACACAGTATCGGCAGCATATTCGCTGGTAAGCAAAGATAAGCCTGATAACGCCAAGGTCACAAGTACACCATAAAAGGGAACTCCCCGCGAATTCAACTTGGATAACCAGCCAGGTGCCTGCTTATCCTTGGACATGGACCAGAGCAGCCGCGAACAAACATATAGCGCAGAATTACCAGCTGACAAGGCAGAAGTAAGCACAACAAAGCTCATAATATCCTGCGCAAGCGGAATACCAAGGCGGCCAAACACATGCGCGAACGGGCTTTCCAACAGACCTGCTTCCTGGAATGGAATAGTAGCAGCCAAAACAATCATGGCAAGCACATAGAAAAGCACAATCCGCAGAGCGATGCCTTTAATGACACGCGGCACATTTTTGCCGGGATTCTCACATTCGCCTGCTGCAATTCCGACCAATTCTGATCCTTGAAAGGAATATACTACCGTAATCATGGTTAAAAATACAGCCCAGCCACCGTTAGGAAAAAGACCGGAACCTATACCAAAATTTGATAAGCCTATTGCGCCTTCCCGACCGGCAAAGCCAAACATTAAGCCGGCACCGGCGATAATAAAGCCGACAATAGCCACTACTTTTATACTAGCAAACCAAAATTCAGTTTCTCCGTACACCTTGACTGAAATCAAATTCAACGCGGCTAACACCACCGCAAAGATGGCGCACCAAATCCAAACAGCCACCTGCGGAAACCAGGCTGCCATAATAATACCGGCAGCAGTAAAATCTGCGGCAATACAAACCGCCCAGTTAATCCAATACAACCAGCCGACGGTAAAACCGACACCAGGCGAAATAAAGCGTGAGGCATAGGTCTGGAATGATCCGGCCACAGGCATGGCCACTGCCAATTCACCCAAACAAAGTAGTGCTAAATACATTACAAAACCGCCAAATAAATAGGCTAAAATAGCGCCGAATGGACCGGCTTGGCTGATTACCTGTCCTGAACCCATAAATAGCCCTGTGCCAATCGTTCCTCCAATAGAAATCATCATGAGATGACGCGACTTCATATCACGTTTAAGTCCTGATTTTTCCGGACAAAGCTTCTCAAGATCTACTGTTGGTGTTGTCATCATATTTCCCCCAAACTTTTACGAACTTTACAAACCCTTTATCTCTTTTGCAAGTACAGGTCACTCTTCCTCCTCCCTTGATTTGAATGATTTTGGGATATGCTTGGCCTGAATAGGATGGACAGCAGCAATTGGGCCAAATAAAAAAGGACAAAACTCAAAAAGAGTTTTGCCCCCTAATATCTAATAGCTATAGGCATAACAAATAGTAATATGATGTAATTTTTCGAACTTTAAGTCTATTATAAATTATAGAAATTATTTCGTCAATCCCTTTCCTATAATTTTCTCTATTCAGATATAACACCTCAGAATTGGAAATATGGCTTCTCCTCGGCTGATGGTTTTTGCATTTGTTCCGGGCAAGTGGATAGTCGAATTACTTTGTAATGAACTTATAAGACAATTGTTATTGCTATCTACAATAAGTTCCAGTAGTATACAACTATAGATCATAAGGAGGGATTTTTTATGAAATACGTATTGGTTACATTGTTGTCCCTTGTCCTTAACGTAGGACTAATAGCCAATACCAATGCACAGGACTTAAAGTCGGAGGAAAACGCTGGGAAAAACAATATCGAACAAAGAGATACTTTTTCATATAACGGTATGACATTACAGTACATGCTAGTTCTTCCTGCCGACTACTCCCGAATAGACCGCCCGTGGCCAATGATTCTCTTTCTGCATGGAGGCTCTGGACGAGGGCAGAACCTAGACTTAGTTAAGAGCTATGGACCTCCCTTGATTGCAGAAGAGCAAAAAGATTTTCCTTTTGTTGTGCTTGCCCCTCAATGTCCGGAGGAAGAAACCTGGACAACCAAAGCAGACATTTTAGCTGCACTTTTGGACGATGTTATAAAAAAATACAAAATAGATCCGGACCGGGTTTATCTTACTGGGACAAGCATGGGCGGTAACGGTACGTGGCATCTGGTTGCCCGGCACCCGGGATACTTTGCAGCAGTCGCCCCTATGGCCGCGAGTCCGGAAATTCCGGATATTTGGAATAAACGGTTTATATCTATGCCTATCTGGGCTTTCCACGGTGACCAAGATACAATATGCCCCCTAACAGATGATGAAGCTATGATTAACGCACTTCGTGCGCAAGGAGCGTCGCCACGTTTTACAGTCTTACATGGCAAAGGGCACTACATCGGCAAAGAAGCATATGAAAACCGTGACCTGTATGACTGGTTCCTAGAAACTACTCGTCAGCATTGACCTTCCGAAAACATGCTTTTACTGTAACTTCCGT
>Ga0316604_10003413_pt1 | contig 11182 bp, 16 predicted proteins | sample OWC_soil_day20_C_FD_207650 | JGI IMG/M metagenome (GOLD analysis project Ga0316604, IMG submission 207650) | Wetland soil microbial communities from Old Woman Creek delta, Ohio, United States - OWC_soil_day20_CT | ecosystem: Environmental > Terrestrial > Soil > Wetlands | place: USA: Ohio... | reverse complement strand
GCGCTCTGGGATGCCGTCGGAGCCGCCATCCCACTCTTCAGTCCGAACGAATGTGCAAACTACTTCGCAGCCGCAGGATATGAACCGGATTAAGCCGGACGTGCTCTAGGAAGAACAGCGCGGCCGGCGGCGCTCCGCCGGCAAACGGCCGGTCGTCACGGACATAGGTCCAAAGCCGCGCCTGCCGGGTACCGTCGCGGGCCAGCAGTGGTACGGTGGTGTCGTCACCATGAAGCCGCACGGCAGCCAGCACATGCGCCCCGATGAGGCCGTGGATCGGCTCCAGCGCCGCGGCTCCGGCCCCGACCTGATCGGCAAGCGTCGACAGGCTGATGTCGATGCCCTCACTGGCATACCGCTCGGCCTGTCGGTTCAAGGGCTGAGATCAGCTGATGCGGGGCGCCCTGACGGACAAAGAATGGGTAGTTATCGGCGATCTGTTGCCCTCCGAACGAGGGCGCTCGTCACTCCCATCGCAGGATAACCGACGCTTTCTCAATGGCATGCTCTACGTCTTGCGGGTTGGTTGCCCCTGGCGCGACATGCACGAGCGATACGACAAGTGGAACTCGGTCTATGTCCGTTTCCGGCGCTGGGCTGAGCAAGGCGTGTGGGGTGCGCTTCTGGATACGCTGGTCGAACTCGGACTCACCGATGACTGGCAGCACGTGATCAACAGCACCACCGTCCGGGGCCATTCGCAGGCTGCGGCGCAAAAGGGGGACTCATAAGGAAGGCTTTGGTCGAAGCCGCGGCGGCTTTACGAGCAAAATCAACGCCCGCGCAGACGGTCAGGGACGCCCACTTGGCTTCAAGCTGACCGGCGGCGAAACATCCAACTATCTCGCCGTCGACGACCTAATGGGCCTACCGCTCGGCAAACCGCGCATACTGCTGGCCGACAAGGGATACGACAGCGACGCGGTGCAGGAGGGACTGCTGTTGCAAGGCATTCTGCCTGTCATCCCACCCAGATCGAACCGTGTCGAGCCACCATCCTGCAACTTCAGACACTATCGGGACAGAAACTGCATCGAGTGGATGTTCAATCGCCTCAAGCAGTTCCGCCGCATCGCCACGCGCTATGACAAGACGGCCAAATCCTTCCTCGCCTTCCTCAATATCGCGGCTGTCAGGCTATGGCTGCCCACTTTTGTCAACAGGACCTAGCCATGGACAGATGGACTCTTCAACCATACCGTTTCGCGAAGTAGTGCACGGCCAACTTGATTACGGCGCAGCCTCTCATTGCTGTCCGCGACATAACAGGTGATGATGACCGTTATAATCCAAATTCCCGTATTGGCCCTGAAGAATAGGGCCCCGGCTACACCAATGACCGAAAATGTGAGCATAACGCAGAGGAGTAGACCGGATACCTTGTCTCCACGAAGGACCAAAACAAAAAGGTAATAGATTCTACTAAAAATGAACAAGCACTGAGTTATTAGCCCAATAATCCCAACATCGAGCAATATCTCTATGTATGCGTTGTGTGCATGCCCAATATCCGCCATCCAACTCGTATTTCCAAAATAGGTCGCAGCGTGATCCCAAAATGCCAAGTAGCCCACACCAAGCCAGAGGTTGTCATCAATGATTGGAACCAGGGCTTTCCAAATAGATGTGCGCCCTGTCAGACTTGAATCGCGACCGAGCATCTCAAGGACATACTCAAAATATCCTTGCGGATCAGACAGCAGAGCTAGAACGGCGAAGGCCACGGCCGTCACCATGAACACTCTTAACGACCGAGCGGTTCGAAACGCCGTCACGCTCAAGTACGAGATACCCGCAAAGGCCAGAGCCGCCACGCCGGTGGCCGAGCCAGTGCGGATTAACATTAGCAATCCTGCCGCGAACAATACATGGCGGAACCTCCCAATCCAGCCGGCTTTCTCAGTTCCTGCCAGAAAGAGCAAAAACAAGCACGCTAACCACGCAGCCTGATTCTTGAACCCAACAAGTCCTCGCCATTGGCCTGCAAACCTTCCCGTTGGATGAGTGCCCAAAGCGGGTAGAAAAATTGCCAGCGCTATTGAGAGTAAAGTAAATATTGCCAAGTTTTTTGTGATGAATTGGATCACTCCATTTTTTTCATTCTCAATATATATTAGTATTGCGACACAAGTGGTCCCAATCAAGGCGATAATCTTCTTCGTGCTCAGCATTGGATCGATTGACCATAAAGGCGAAATCGCTATAATAAACACAGCCAGTACTAGACTCTTGTTATTAGACAATAGATTAATGAATCTCTCTCTTCGACCTGGACGCATTAGTATTATAAACGATCCAACCTGGAGAGTAAGAGCTAGAAACGGATACAACCACGTGTTTCCACCACCACCCTCACTCGGTTCGAGGACATGCGTAAGTCCACCCAGAAAGAAAAAGAACGCGCAATTGCAGAAGGCCGGTATTGCTAGACTTTTTTTTACAGGCCGCTCCTGAGCACTAATAATTTCTTCTTCGGAAGTGATTCTTTTTGTCATCTATTATCCAAGCTCGCTCTGAGAGCCCAACCCAAAAAGAGTTGAGCGATTTCAGTGGATGTGATTCTGTTCGGTTGCAACACTGAACGGAACCACCGAGGCCCTGGACCGAAACCGCTCAACGCGAATATGCGAGCGCCTCGGCTTACGACGGTGATATCGTCACGATCGACTCGACCTGTGTCCGCATGAGGTGGTCTGGGAAAACTGAACCTTCGGCAGTCTGCTTCTTCCAGGCATTGATCAACGTCTGGTGCACACAGTGTTTTGCCGCCAATTGCGTCAGCGTCAGTTCTCCCGGATCGCTTCCAAAGCCCACTTGCTTAGAAAGCGGTCGAATACTTCTGCTTCTTCCCGGTCATCCCCGTTCGCCCTGCTCGCCAAACGGGGCTAAGCTCAAATCACCGTCCGGCAATTAGCGCCAGCTCAATCATGCTAGCTCCGCCCTACGCCAGATTTGTATGCAATGATGATTAAAGACGACATCAGGTCACCCATTTCCATCATCTACTTATGGCTTCCATGTATCCCTTTACCATTTTCTCAGTTGAATACAATCTCGAGCGCTGAACTCTTTTCTGCAAATCGTTGTCCCCAACAGCTTGTTCGATCTTCGCTAACCATTGAGAATGCTCAAGTGGCGCGAACCAAGCCGCATCACCAGCGACTTCTTTCGCGACTGGCAACTCGTTCGACACAATCGGCACACCTTGAGATAAGGCCTCAACCAGCGTCCGGCCGAACCCTTCAAAATGTGACGGGAACAATAGTACGTCAATTGCTCTGTAGAATTCAGTTATCGCGACCCCATGCACCTCCCCAACAAACTTGACGCGACACCCGACTTGGAGCCGCGCGACCATATCTTTAAGCTTAGACTCCTCAGGACCACCACCACAAATTAAAAGGAATGCATTCGGCATGAAAGTCAATAGTTCTATCGCAAATCCGATATTTTTCTGCGGGTGTAGTCTTGCAATGCACCCAAGTATAAGATATCCTTCTGGTAATTCATACCTTAAACGAGAGTGATACTTACTTGCTTCTGTATATGCCAATGAAGGGGTGGCATTATGAACGACAGAAATACGGCGCCTATATGAAACAGGATAACTGAAAAACGAATCCTTAACAGCATGACTTACAGCAATATTTCTTTTGTAGACTCCGATGGTTCCGAATAGTTTATCACATAGAGCCCCTGCTGCAGACTGCTCTGTTGATGGATTCCTTTGGGTTGCGATACAGCGCGTCGACCAACTCACGCAGCGCGAGAGCCCCGCAAAGATGTTTGCGGCCGGCGTAAATCCTATGATTGCGTCAGGTTTCTCACGCCAAACATATCTCATAAAAGAAAAAAATGCTTTGGCCCAACCTGCTGTGGTTGCCGTCCCGCGGTGCAGGGTTATCTGCCGCTCCGGTTGAGGTTTGAAAGTCGCATCTCGCTCCTGAATGAAAAATATCTTGGTGTCGATACCATTATTTGAAAACTCAGAGCATATGAGAGCCGCGTTAAGCGTAGCCCCGCCAACCCCCTGGCGGTTACATATAAGAAATACCTTCATCTCTTTCCCTTTGCCCACGGTTGTGAGGACTACAGCGAACTTCGACCGGTTGCACTCAAATCCGGCTTCAAACCGTCTGCCCAACAGCGTCGCCGATTTGACCTCCCAGCCGACGCTGTCACGCCTGCGGAACGCGCTGACCTTGCACGACCCCAACGGCCTGACCTACGCTCTGGTCGACCAGTGAACGGCGAGCTACGGGGCGCGCCGCCCAAAGCGTCACGCTTGGCATCGACGTCGCCCACGGCCGCCGGCAGCTGTCGCTGTTAAATGCCCGTCATGGCGACTACTGCCGTGTGCCGATCCATTTCTACGCTACCGGGCTTACGATGGCCACTGTTCTGCGCCGGGCAAGATGCCACCCGGCGTCAAAGTGCGCGCCTACATTCGCCACCTTGTCCGCCACATTCGGGCCAAGTAGCTAGCTACCCGCATCACGATCCGCGGTAATGGCCACGATGCGAGACCCGACGCCATAGACTTCTGCGAGGCGCACGCAGCCACTACCTCTTTCGCCTGACGGGAGTAAAGCCGCTAGTCGCCAAGCTACGCGAGATCGCTGACACTGTCGCCACCACAAGCGCGGTCGAGAACCTCGACGGGGTACGCGAATTCGTCTAAGTCCGCCCAAAGCCAAGGGTTGATAGCACGAGCGCCGCGCCGCTGCCCGTCCCGAAGCCACATCGGCCTCGACATCAGCTTCGTTGTCACCAACATCGACAAAGTCGCTTCGCGCATCGCTTCCGAGAGACTCTACTGAGCCCTAGCCTAGCCGGAAGTCTGATCAAGGCCTACAAAGCCCATCTCGTTCCCGTCCGCACCTCGTTCCGAAGCGCCGTCGCCACCCAGGTCCGCCTGGTGCTTCACACCGCCGCTTACTGGCTGAGGCAGACCCTGCGAGAAGCCATCCCGTCCACGCGATATCTCAACAGAGCCGATTTCGCCACCATCCGGCTGCACCTTCACAAAGTCGCCGTCCGCGTCCGGGGATATGCCACCCGCATTCGTCTTATCTACGCTACCAGGATTGCGACGACTTCGACCGGTGGCGCTCCGGCTAAGGGCGCGTTCCATTGCGGGGCAACGTAAACAACGCCGAAGAGGGCTGGCGAAGTGCGCCGACAAAGCCATGTAGCAGTACTATGCCAGGCTGGAGGCACCGGCCATGGCCGCATACCTAACTAAATGGCCTCCGGCAACCCGGCACGGTTCAATCCACTTCTCATATTGCACAATCGGTCAGGAACGATCAGGTCCGCCGACAGGCTTCCCAACGGTCGCCTATACCACTCTCTATTCCGCCTATAGACGTCCTAAAGATAGCCTGTACCACGCCATGAATCGTTTCACGCCCTCCTCCACGCCGGTCGCCGGTACATATCCGGTGAGTTCCCTGAGGAGATCGGTTGCGGCATAGGTCTGGGGGACGTCGCCCTTTTGCATGGGCAGCAGGTTGCGAACGGCCGGCTTGCCGAGCGCCGTCTCGATGGCCGCGATGAAATCGAGAAGGCCGACCGGCTGTCCGCCGCCGATGTTGACGATGCGGAACGGGGCCTGCCTGGACAGCGTGTCGATCACGCCGTCGGCGACGACGCGGTTGTCCTCGCTCGGAGCGATGGGCACCAGCCGGATGATCGCCTCGACGAGATCCTCCACATAGGTGAAGTCGCGCCGCATGTTGCCTTCGCCATAGACGTCGATCGGCTCGCCCTTCTCGATGGCATCGACGAACTTGAACAGCGCCATGTCCGGCCGGCCCCAGGGACCGTAGACGGTGAAGAAGCGGAAGGCGGTGGTCGGGATCTTCCACAGATGGGCGTAGGAATGGCCCATGACCTCCACCGCCTTCTTGGTGGCGGCGTAAAGGGTCAGCGGCTCGTCGGTCTTGTCGCTTTCGGCAAACGGCACCTTGTCGTTGGCGCCGTAAACCGACGACGTCGAGGCGAGCATCAGGTGCTTCACCTCACATTGCTTGGCGAGCTCCAGCACGTTCCAGCTGCCGGTGAGGTTGGCGTCGACGTAAGCCTTCGGATTCTCGAGGCTGTAGCGGACGCCGGCCTGGGCGGCGAGGTGGACGATCACCTCGGGCTCGGCGAGTTCGGCCGCCTGCTGCAGCGCCGCTGGGTCTTCCAGTTGGCCGATCACCGCCCGGAAGCCGTTCGACCGCTCGAGGAGGGCGTGCCGCGCCTCCTTGAGGCGGACGTCGTAATAGGGCGTCATGCCGTCGAAGCCGGTGACGAAGTGGCCGGCATCGAGCAGGCGCTTGGCCAGATGAAAGCCGACGAAGCCGGCGGTGCCGGTGATCAGGAAGCGCATCACTCGGCCGCCTCGGCCACCTGACCAGCCAGCGGGGCGCCACGGCCGACGCTGGTATAGCTGAAGCCGTGCTTTTCGATCTCCTCGGGGCGGTAGCGACCGTCCGCGCAGGCGCGCCATTTTGGTCGATAATCCAGTCTCATCAATGAAGACAAGACGCGCTGGATCGAGGTCGGGTTGGCCATCGAACCACGCCTGACGTCGCTTCAGGAGATCTGCTCGTTCCTGCTCCAGAATGCAACACTCGCGTAGTTGTCGAGTGCCTGGTCGTCCTTGACTGCGCGTTGGATAAGAAACTTCTGGAAACCGCCGTCTTTAAGCATGTCCGCCAGGCTGGTGATCATCAAAATCGTCGCCACCGCACCAAAGGCTTCAGGCGATAAAAGGCGCGCCAGGATGAGTTGGGTGATTGGCGTGCTGAGTCTCGCACTCACCTCCGTCAACAGGGACCACTTTGTCGCCCGGCGGGCCTTCTGATTGAGTTCGTCAACTGAAGGAACATCTACTTGGTGGGGCGACTTAATAATCATGATGTACTTACCAATGTTGATTTCAAAAAAAAATTCTTCGACGGAGTATGTCATGGCAAAATGCCGCCATGCCCAACGGGTAGATAACAGCGTAGCGTTTTATCAATCTACGAGGCTCCTGAGCGATACGATACAGCCAGCGTAAATTCAATCTGTTCATCCATGCCGGATAGTAATCGCCGCCCCGGGCAGAGACCAGTTGATCTAAGTAACCTCCGCAGGTAAAACCCGTGCCGCGCCAGCCTTTCTCTCTCAGTTTATGCAGAAAATCTTCCTGGCGCGGGGTCCCCATACTGCAGACCACAACATCGCAAAGAAATGCACGGGACAGCAACTCATCCTCTATGTTTTCTGGGTAAAATCCATCCGAAATCATGGTGATTTGCAAATCCTGGTAGCGCATCCGCAATAGTCTGACCGCCTCGGCCGCAATACCCGGCGCTGAACCAACAACACCAAGACTCAAGCCTTTGGCTACACATTGTTTCAATACAACGGGCGCCAGCGAAGTGTCATCGAAACTATAGCGTTCCGCACGACGCCTCATCAGGCGTAAAACAAATATCAGAGCAACCCCATCAAAGAAAAAGCAAAATGACTTGCCGGACAGATACGCAAGGCGTTGTTTTCGCAAAACCAGATAGGCATAGGGATTCAAGAACGTATTGTTCCGCCCATTCAGCCATTCTTGCGGCCTCGAATTTTCCTGCATGTTGTTTGTCTAATTTTCTCGATTTATCGTTTGCGAACTTGGACAAGTCTCTTTCGGGATTGCGGGAGTATCGTAGTTGCGAATAATGGGATGTGCAGGCACTACGCGATGTATGTCATATAGTCTGACAATGGCTTTCGGTCAGAGATTGGCACAATGGTTTCATCCTTAAAGGCACCAACAGCGACAAACATGATGATTTGCTCCGAATCATGCACATTGATCAATGCGCGGACGTCGCGTTCATCCGCAGCATTCATCATGGCGTTCAAGGGTACTGCCGCCAAACTTTCGCACTCCAAACCATAAATGACACTCATTGCAAACAAACCGCCATCCACGAAAGCCTCATTGCGTTCTACTGGACTCAAGAAAGCGCTATTGGTTACGGCAATAACAAGCACGCACTCTGGAAGGGTGGGATAGCCTTTAAATCCCCGCTGCAGACGAAGGGTTTCCTGCATTTTCTCCTTGTCAGTAACGACATAGACATGCCAGCCCTGCCTATTGCAGACGGAGGGCGTTTTTCCTGCGTTTCTCAAAACATTGCTGATTTTCTCGATATCAACCCTCTCCCCCGAGAATTCGCGGACGCTGGATCGGCCTTGTGAAAGCGCATAGAATCCTTTTGAGTAATTGTTCAACTTGTCTTTTGCGTAGATGGTTTTTGTGCCGGCGGCATCGAAAGTATCTCTACCTACATGAAAAGATTGATCGACTACGTCGAGCGTGCTCAAGTCCAGACCTGCATCTTTACCGTGTGCATCGATGTATCTATGGACGATCGACCTGCCCTGAATATATGTATATGTTTCGCGTGAATACGCCTTACTTGAATATACGACAAGCGCATCATTGAGATCGGTAAGGGCTTTTCTGCCAAATCCGACCCGCATGTTCTTGCCGCGCGACAATCCTTTTTCAATGGCGTGTACATTGTACATGATCCTGGCGCAGAGCTGGTCGTAAGAATCATCGAAGGCAGAGAAAGCGGCGTAACGCGAAAATCTGCGTATATCCCTGTAAGCAAGGTAATATAGACGTATCTTTTGTAGAAATTTTTTGGCGGTTTGATTCAACCGATTTGCATTCGTCTTCATGTGGCGGCCCCATTATTCGGCGTATCTCTTACAGAGTAAGCTCTTCGTCTATCGCATTTACTGAATCACTACTCCGCGCCCGCTGTCGGTGCCTTCATGATTGAAATTTTTGGCACGGCGACTTCAGTCATTGATAACTCCGAGATCGATCGCGCTTCGTAAATAACTCAAGGTCCGCGCGCGCTGCTGCTCTCGCAGTACTCGCACAGGGCTAAAGTCAACTGCCTCTTGCATAAGTTCCGTTAATGTTGATGGGTCATTCAAGGCCCTGCCCTCCAGATTCATGCTACTCAAAAGGTATCCGAGCTTCTCGGAATTCCCGTATCCAGCACCGTGGCTTTTGCGAATTATGGTGGCGAATGGCACTTCGTTGATGATGGCGAAAATGGTGCCGTGAAATGTATCCGTTATCACCGCTTCCGCGTCGCGAAAGTACGCCAAGAGCGTGAATGGGTCGCAATCAATGAATTCATCGGCTGACGATTGCAAGCCGCCGAAGGCCAATACTTTTGCACCGATATGGTTCGCATATTGACGAATGGCATGGTTCTCAACTTCGCTGAAGCGGCCCGAATACCCATACGCGATAATGTATTTAAACCGTCGTTGCCGAGCTCTTGGAATATTTGAATCTTGCAACAGCGGGTAAACAAGTGTTGGATCCAGATGAATCACCGGCCTCTCCCCGATGAGCTGACCAACGATTTCTTGAGAATTGATGTCTCTAACTGATATTGCATCAAACTTCAGAAAATCTTCCTCAAGCTCTTTCCTAATTTTGTACGCATCGATTTTTTCCAGCGTCGTGTTACCGAAAGACGCTGCGTATGAAATCAATTTTTTGGCTTTAGCCTCGTGACCGAATAGATCTCGCGAATAACCGACATTGATGTTATCCTGGACGCAGTTGAATACCTCATCACTGCCGATTATCTGCAAATCGATAGGCGGTTCCTGACGAGGGACGACGGATATGCCAATGAGCGGGAAATATTTGGATGCGTAATGGCGCTTATGATTAAAGAATCGGATTTTATCTAGGATACGCGCCTCAGTCCTACCGTATTCGTTCAACTTCTCAAATGTCCTGCCCAGGCGTCCGATCCCACTACGCTTAATATCAGCTGATTTGACCAGCGGCGGACCGGGAGTGTAATCAAGATAGTGAACTAGAGCATCCTTGGTCACTTCCGCCACCAACTTCCGCAATGCATATCCCTGCAGCGAGGATCCGTAATTGTAGATCCGCTGCATTGACATAATTCCGATATTTTTCATCTCAATTTCTCATTTTATTCGAGACGGTCGCGCTTCCTGCCCAAACACCGCGAAGTTACGCGGCGTCTAGACTTGACGGCGGCTTGTTCGGCGCTTAACTGTATTCTGGGCGTTCCGTCGCGTAGCCGAGGCGCCACTCGACGAACCTTGCCAGCCCTTCAGCCAGTTTGATCTTGGGCCGATAACCACAGCGCGCCTTGAGCTTGTCGATATTGGCGTAGGTGGCAGTGACGTCGTCGGGCTGCATAGGCCGCATGATCTCGCGGCAACGGCGCCGAGCGCGGCTTCCAGCGTGGAGATCATCTCCATCAATCCTACCGGATCATTGTCGCCGATATTGTAGACCTCGTGCCCGCCATGGATCGGAGGGCTGTCCAGAACCCCGACGATCCCGTCGATATAGATTGCGGGGCAATGTCAACAACAGGCCAGAGATTACTGGTGACGTGCGCCTACAAAGTCATGGAGCAGTATTACGCCAGGCTAGACGCACCGGCCATGGCTGCATACCTAAACCAAATGGCTTCCAGCAAACCCCGTACGGTTCAGACTACTTCTCATATGGCACAATCAGTCGGGAACAATTTGTTCCGCCTATAGGCTCCTCACGATAGCCGGTACCAGTCGACGAATCTCTTCACGCCCTCCTGCACCGTCGTCTGGGGCACGTATCCGGTGAGTTCCCTGAGGAGATCCGGGGCGGCGAAGGTCTGGGGGACGTCGCCCTTCTGCATGGGCAGCAGGTTGCGGACAGCCGGCTTGCCAAGCGCCTGTTCGATCGCCGCGATGAAATCGAGAAGGCCGACCGGCTGGCCGCCGCCGATGTTGACGATGCGGAACGGTGCCTGCCTGGACAGTGTGTCGGTGATGCCGTCAGCCGTGACGCGGTTGTCCTCGCTCGGGGCGATGGGCACCAGCCGGAGAATCGCCTCGACGAGATCCTCCACATAGGTGAAGTCGCGCCGCATGTTGCCTTCGCCGTAGACATCGATCGGTTCGCCCTTCTCGATGGCGTCGACGAACTTGAACAGCGCCATGTCCGGCCGGCCCCAGGGGCCGTAGACGGTGAAGAAGCGGAAGGCGGTGGTCGGGATCTTCCACAGGTGGGCGTAGGAATGACCCATGACCTCCACCGCCTTCTTGGTGGCGGCGTAGAGCGTCAGCGGCTCGTCGGTCTTGTCGCTTT
>Ga0316604_10003412_pt1 | contig 11185 bp, 10 predicted proteins | sample OWC_soil_day20_C_FD_207650 | JGI IMG/M metagenome (GOLD analysis project Ga0316604, IMG submission 207650) | Wetland soil microbial communities from Old Woman Creek delta, Ohio, United States - OWC_soil_day20_CT | ecosystem: Environmental > Terrestrial > Soil > Wetlands | place: USA: Ohio... | reverse complement strand
CTTAATTTTTTTAAACTCGGTAATTAGTGCCGGCAATACTTCCATGACATCGCCAACAATACCGTAGTCAGCTGCCTTAAAGATGGGAGCATCCGCATCTTTGTTAATGGCAATTACAATATCTGACGAGGACATCCCCGCTATATGCTGGATTGCGCCCGAAATACCACAGGCCAAGTAAATCTTAGGACCTACCGTCTTACCTGTTTGTCCGACTTGATGCATATGCGGTTTCCAGCCTGCATCTACCGCCGCTCTTGATGCGCCTACTGCTCCTCCAAGAACACCGGCTAATTCTTCAATTAACGCAAAATTTTCGGGTTTGCCCATGCCCCGGCCACCAGAAACAATAATCTCAGCCTCTTCTAGGTTACAAGCAGCCGTGCATACCCGGACAACATCAACAAGTCTTGTCCGAATATCTTTGACAACTGTATTTACACGCACAATTTCGCCGGTACGCGAAAAGTCTTGTTCAGGCCGTTTAAATACCTTGGGTCGTACTGTTCCCATCTGGGGACGATGTTCCGGACACAAAATAGTAGCCATAATATTGCCGCCAAAAGCCGGGCGCGTCCAGGCGACCAAACCGGTTTGTTCGTCAATGCCCAAGTTAGTGCAGTCAGCAGTCAAACCGGTACCTACGCGGCAAGCTACTCTTGGCCCTAAGTCACGCCCATCATTGGTAGCCCCCATAAGAATAACCGATGGTTTGTAGGTCTTAATCAGCTCAGCAAAAACGGTAGTAAAGCCATCAGTTGTATAGTATGAGAACTCAGGCCCTTCTACCATATAAACCACATCTGCGCCACTGGCAAACACATCTTTTGCCAAATGTTCCACATGGTCGCCAATCAAGACACCTGCTAATTTTTGGTTCATGGCATCAGCCAGTTTACGGCCCTCGCCAAGTAATTCATGAGCCACATTTTTGACCTGTCCGTCGGCTAATTCAATGAACACCCACACATCTTTATATTCATTTTTATCTATTTTTACTGTTTTTTCTTCTGCTTCCCTGGTAATGGCATTAACCAGGCATACTTCCACACATGCCCCGCACGCGGTACATGCTTCCGTAATATCTGCCTTATCGTCCTGCATCACAAGAGCGCCAAATGGACATGTGCTTACACATGCGCCACAGCCTACACACTCTTTTTTATTAACCTTTACTGCCATTGTTTTTTCCTCCCGTTACACAAGCTTGACTTCTAATAATTTTTGGACAAGCAGGCTGGCTGCCTCCCGGCCGCTGTCAGCCTGAATAAGTTCTCCCTGTACCCGCTGCTTTGGAGTAAAAATACGCCTCACCTGGGTTGGTGAGCCTTTTAGCCCTAGCTGCTGAGGGTCAACTTCCATATCATTGGCTGTCAAGACGGGTATTTCCCGGCGATTAGCTTTCATTGTACCTTTAACGGTAGGGTAACGTGGCTCGTTTATCGATTTGAGAACAGTTAATAATACCGGCATTTGCGTTTCAATAATCTCATAGCCTTCGTCATGCTCCCGCTCTAACCGTACCTTTTGTCCATCGACCTCAATCTTAGACACACACGTAACCTGCGCCCAATTTAAGTGTTCAGCAATTTCCGGCCCGACCTGGGCAGTGTCGCCATCAATGGCCTGCTTACCGCAGATAATCATATCAACTTGACCAATTTTTCTGATAGCCGCTGCCAAGGTATAACTGGTAGCCAAAGTATCTGCACCGCCAAAAGCCCGGTCACTAACCAGTAATGCTTCATCAGCGCCCATGGACAGACACTCTTTGAGCGCGTCCTTGGCTTGCGGCGGTCCCATGGAGATAACCGTAACCTTGCCACCATGCTTTTCTTTAAGCTGTATTGCCGCTTCAACAGCATTTTTATCAAAAGGGTTCACAATACTCGGTACGCCCTGGCGAATCAACGTATTGGTCACCGGATCGATTTTTACTTCTGTAGTATCAGGCACCTGCTTGACACAAACCACTATTTCCATTGTCTTAATCCCCCTACCATCATCTGTAGCAGCGAACAACTACCGCAATATACTTGCCGAAACCACAATCCTCTGAACCTGATTTGTTCCCTCGTAAATCTGAGTGATTTTGGCATCCCGCATCAGACGTTCTACCGGATATTCCCGGCTATATCCATAACCGCCAAAAATCTGAATAGCATCGATAGTAACCTCCATAGCAGCATCGGAAGCAAACATCTTGGCCATAGCGGCTTCCTTAGAATATGGCAAGCCCTGATCTTTTAAATAAGCAGCACGGTAAACCAGCAGCCGGGCAGCCTCCACTTTAGTGGCCATGTCGGCCAGCATAAAAGCGATTGCCTGGTTATTTGCAATTGGCTTACCAAATTGCACCCGTTCTTTGGAATACTTTATCGAATGCTCTAAGGCTGCCTGGGCAATTCCGAGCGCCTGAGCGGCAACTCCGATTCTGCCACCGTCCAGTGTGCTCATGGCAATTTTAAAGCCATCGCCCTCTTTACCCAGCATGTTTTCTTTGGGTATTTTTACATCCTGGAAAATAAGTTCATTAGTCATTGAAGAATGAATACCTAGTTTATGCTCTTTTTTGCCAAAGGAAAAACCGGACATACCTTTTTCCACAATAAAGGCGCTAATGCCTTTTACCCCTTTTGTCTTGTCAGTCATGGCAAATACCACATAAATCTCAGCTTCACCCGCGTTAGTAATAAATATTTTGCTGCCATTAAGAATATAATGATCACCATTTGCCACGGCTACCGTTTGCTGTGAAGCAGCGTCAGTGCCGGCATTGGGTTCAGTTAAGCCAAAAGCCCCCAGTTTTGTGCCTTCAGCCAGCGGTACCAGAAATTTTTCTTTTTGTTCTTCTGTGCCATAGGCATAAATAGGCCAGGCGCACAAGGATACTGTAGCCGACAGCGTAATGCCTACCCCGGCATCCACCCGGGACAATTCCTCTACCGCTAAGATGTAACTCAGAACATCAGCCTCGGCTCCACCGTATTTTTCGGGAAAACAAATACCTGTAAATCCCATTTCGCCCATCATATCGGCGATTTCACGAGAAAATTCTTCTTTTTCATCTCGTTCAGCAGCACCAGGTGCTACTTTCCTCTCGGCAAAATCATGCACTAACTTTTGCATCATGATTTGATCTTTATTAAGCTGAAATTGCATATTTTATCCCTCCTACCATATAGCAGCATTAAAACTGCTACATTCTTTCCACTATAATTGCGATACCCTGCCCGCCGCCAATACATAAAGTAGCAAGGCCGCATTTGGCTTCTTTTTGTTCCATGGTATGCAGCAGTGTTACCAATATCCTGGCACCGCTGGCACCGATGGGGTGACCTAAGGCAATAGCACCGCCATGCACATTTACTCGGTCTTTAGGAAAACCCAGTTCTTGGCCTACTGCCAAAAACTGAGCAGCAAAGGCCTCATTGGCCTCAATCAAATCAATATCAGCAATCGTTAAACCGGCTTTGTCCAAAGCTTTTTTAGTAGCCGGTACCGGCCCCATCCCCATGACACTGGGATCAACTCCTCCTGACCCAAAGGAGCGAATACGGGCTAACGGTTTAATTCCCAATTCCCGTGCTTTGTCACCAGACATAATAACCAGTGCCGCTGCGCCGTCATTTATCCCGGAAGCATTACCAGCTGTAACTGTGCCGTTTTTCTTAAAAGCAGGCTTAAGCGCCGCCAACTTTTCCAAAGTTGTGCCTGCTTTGGGATACTCATCGGTATCAAAAACAGTGTCTCCTTTTCTCCCCTTGATAGTAATCGGCACAATCTCTTTTTTAAAAGCACCACTCTCAATTGCCGCTAGTGCCTTTTGCTGTGATTCGAAGGCTAATTGATCTTGGGCTGCTCTGGTAATCTTATAACGTTCGGCTACATTTTCAGCGGTAATTCCCATATGATAATCATTAAAAGCACACCACAAGCCGTCTTTTATCATAATATCGGTAAGCTTGGCATCTCCCATCCGGTAACCCCAACGGGCTTTACCGTCTAACATGTACGGAGCATTAGTCATACTCTCCATGCCGCCGGCCACAATAATATCCCCATCGCCGGCCATAATTGCCTGGGTGGCAAGATTGACGGCTTTAATGCCCGAGCCGCAGACTTTATTAACAGTAAAAGAAGGTACATCCACAGGTATTCCGGCCTTAGCTGCAACCTGCCGTGCCGGGTTTTGTCCCAACCCCCCCTGCAGAACATTGCCTAAGATGACTTCATCAACTATATTATTGGCAATACCTGCCCGCTTAAGAGCCTCATCAACAGCAATACTACCTAGTTCAATTGCCGACAATGTGGATAATGAACCGTTAAAAGTACCAATTGCTGTCCTAACAGCGCTAGCAATAACAACTTCTTTCATGTCAACCACTCCTAGTCATAATTTGCAATAGCCTGAGCACCTTCTAGTTCTAGCCATTTCACAAACAGAGTCTTCTTTAACTTAATCCTTATTTCAGAATAGCCTTCTTTTACTTTAAGCGCCCGTGGATAATACACTGTAATCGAATTTATTTTAGCAGTGCAGTACTGCTCTCGTTCTGCTGGAACTACCGTGGCTACAGCTATCGTTGGTACGTAACTACCTGTTACGCTTTTGGCTGAGCAAACTCAGCCACCTATAGCCGGTTCAAATTTAAGTTCAATAACTACAGCAGCAGAGCACTTCTTTATATACTCTACGGCATCTCTATCTATAGAAATCATGGCGTCTTTACGCCTCCCTGGCTGCAGTTTTGTACAATTTGTATCACAGCAGCGGCATCCTCAAGCATTATATTTTGTAAAAGTGCCGTTTCTACCGAACTCATTGCTTCATTTGTTACAAATAAATGCTCCAAAATAGATTTGCCTACCAACGTACTTAACGTGATAATACCACCCTGCCGATACGCCGGTAAGAGAACTGCGTCAAACAAATCCATATCAGACGGCGAATAGTCAAAAACCTTGCACCAAACATGCAATAATTCTTCTTCTTGCATACCGGACTCTGCCAAGAGCGCGTCTTTATGGGTACTTGCCAAAGTCAGTATGCCTGACATATAAACCCGTAAAGCAGCAGCTATCTGCTGCTTCGATAGTTTTTGTTTTAAAATCCGGTTATTAAATGGCCCTACCTGCCTTTTTTTATCCACTCCCATTAAAGCGGCAATTAATTCATCCGCACAAATTGCTGTGACAAAGAATATTCTCTTTTGGGCATCATTTACAGACATGTTAACAGCCTTGCTGCAGAATTTCTGTGTATGCCTACCTACCGTACGATAATAGCGTCCTTTTGTTGCTGCAAAAATGTCTTGTAAAAATGTAATAATAGGCACAGCATAACCTCCAGTGCTTTAATCTACATAAGACCTTTTTCTATTGCTTCAGCAGTCAATTTATCGCGGAAATCCGGATGACTGATCGCTATCAGAGCTTGAGCCCGCTTGCGCAGGCTTTTTCCTCGCAATTCGGCCACACCGTATTCAGTTACCACATAATGCACATCATTGCGAGAGGTTGTTACTGCAGCCCCTTTATCCAATTCACAGGTAATACGCGATATTTTACCACCGGCGGCGGTCGCTGGTAAGGCAATAATCGACTTGCCATTTAGTGATCTGCTGGCACCACGAATAAAATCAAGCTGACCACCAACACCACTAAATTGACGGTAACCAATCATTTCGGCATTAACTTGTCCCATTAAATCCACCTGCAAGGCAGAATTTATAGAAACCATTTTCTCATGCTGTCCGACAATATAGGGATCATTAATATAGTCTGCCGGACGTAATTCAACATCCGGGTTATTATTGACAAAATCATACAGTTTTTTTGTCCCCATCAGGAAAGTAGCCATAAATTTACCGGGATTAATTGTTTTTTTACGATTGGTAATAACCCCCCTCTCGGCTAAAACCACAACCCCATCAGAAAACATTTCAGAATGAATGCCTAAATCCTTTTTACCTGTTAAAAACAACAGTACGGCATCAGGAATGGCACCGATTCCAAGCTGTAAAGTAGCTCCGTCCTCAATAAGTCCGGCTACGTTTTCACCAATGGCTTTTTCGATATCACCGATTTTAGGAGGCTTTAACTCAATTAAAGGTTCATTGTGTTCAACAATAAAGTGAATAGCGTCCAAATGAATTTTGGCTCCACCAGTACGGGGAACACAGCTGTTAACTTGCGCAATCACAATTTTGGCACACTCGGCAGCAGCCTGGGTATAATCTGCCGAAACGCCATAACTGCAAAATCCCTGTTTATCTGGCGGCGTAACCTGAAGCAAGATAATGTCAACAGGCAATATATTGTTTTTAAACAATCTGGGAATTTCCGAAAAAAAGCAGGGTGTATAATCAGCCCTTTTTTCTTCTAAAGCCTTTCTTGTTGATCCACCGACAAACAGTGCATTATGGTGAAAACTTTTTTCCATTCCCGGTTGAGCATACTTAGCTTCTCCCATGGCGACCATATGGACAATTTCCACGTTACTAAGCTCTGCCGCCCGGTCAACTAACGCGTTGATCAACGCTGTCGGCTCACCACAGGCATGTCCGGCTACTACCCTATCACCTGACTTTACCTGAGCTAATGCATGTTTTGCCGAAACCATTTTTTCTTGATAAATTTCTCGCCAATTATTCAAAATAACCCCTCACCTTCTTAGTAACTTCAGTAACAATTTTTGCCTCATCTATAGAAACTGCATCAATCGAGCTTGCTGCAATTACAGCCGCAGGCAGCTTGCTGTGATTGTACTTTAGTGCACACCCCGCTGTACAACCACTTATATATATAACAAAATCAACATCTAACGAGTTATAGCAGACTTGATAGCCGCTTCCCAGCAACACGTTCTGCACTTCAGCAGCTATTTGGCCCCGGTTAATCCGTGGGTTACATCCCCCGCAAAAGATAATGCTGATCCGCCGATTATTCATTGTTAGATTCTATCCTTACGCAATATCTTTAAGGCCTCATTAATCAAATTTTCGCTAACTTGCTGCACTAACACGACGCCTTTAATTTCAGGGCATACTTCTTTTATTGATGCTCCCACTATGTCCGACAAGGTTTGTTGGGCACCGGGACATGATGCACATGCCCCGGTTAACCTAACTTTTACAAACCCGTCGGATGTCACTTCGACTAACTCAATGTCCCCATTATGACCATTGAGTGCCGGACGGACTTTCTGCTCAATTACTTGTTGCATCTTTTCCATCTAAACATCCCCGTAATTAATAATAAATTTGTTACTTAATACCGGCTATGGCTTTAGCCAGCTCTTTCTTTTTCTCTAAGTTGCCTTGGCGAGCAATCATAATCCGCTGGGCCTGAGGTGAACCGGCACCATGCATAGATTCTGTCCGGTAACCAACAGCGGCAGTACCTAAGGTAATGTTTTCAATCAGACGCAAAATACGCATACGATTCTCAGTAGATACTGAAGCTACGCCACGGAAATATTTTTCCACTACTTTTCCAATTTCAGGATGACGCAAATCTTTTTCTGAAGGCATGGTTACCATCAGACCACCAGCAATATCTTCTGCCAGGCGGGCAATTTCATAAGGCAAGCGAGTTACATTTTGTTTGCAGACATTGGCTAGCAACAGGTCGATGATATAATTACCTGATGCTGTTTTATGCCCTTCAGCCGAACAAGCAATACCACAAGCGTATAAGGTTTCGTTCAGATGCATCATTTCAATCAACTTATCTTTAACATGAGACGCTTTGGCTGCTCCATTAAACTCAGCAGCTGTTGCAGCGGCACCAATCAACACATCACCTACGCCAACTTTGCAACCGCCATAGCTTTGACGGTGGTAACCGGCAAAACGTTCTACCAACATACCGCTAAACTCAGATTCGCCACACATGAAAACATTTTCCCAAGGAATAAATACATTATCAAATACCATGAGTGCCTCATGACCGCCGAACTCTTTATTGCCGACGTCAATGTCGCCACCTTCCAGCTTACGGGTATCGCAAGACTGACGTCCGTAAATGTAGAAGACTCCTTTGGCATCAGCCGGGGCACAGAAGGATACTGCATAATCTGCATCTTCTTTAGTCATAGCGATAGTTGGCATTACCAGTATCCAGTGAGAGTTGATAGCACCTGTTTGATGGGCTTTAGCACCACTAACAATAATGCCATCTTCTCTTTTCTCTACAACATGTACAAATAAATCAGGATCTACCTGTTTGCTCGGTGACAAGCCGCGGTCACCTTTAGGATCAGTCATGGCTCCATCTACCGTCCAGTCTTCTTCCTGCATTTTCAATAAAAACTTGTTGAAGCGCTCATGATACTTAGTTCCTAACTTTTGATCCATTTCAAAGGTAGTGCTATCCACAGCATTGATAGCATCCATACCTACACAACGTTGGAAACAGGCAGCTGTTTTTTGACCTAATAAACGCTGCATTTTTACTTTTTTTACAAGATCATCGGTGCTTTGATGTAAATGGCAGAAGCGGTTGACTGTCTTGCCAGTAAGATGAGACGTAGCTGTCATTAAATCCGCGTATTGAGGATCCTGCGCCAACTCATACGTCATTTTCACTGAATTCATGGATGGTCTAATAATCGGATGATCAACTGGATTTTTTACCAATTCACCTTGCAGATACACCTTGAAATTGAGTTGGCGTAAACTTTCTTCATACTGCTGAGCTGTTTTTAAAGCCATAGTAATACCCTCCTTAAAGTTTTCTTGCATTTTTTAACAATGTCTGCTGCCAAAATTCACAACAAACAAATTATTCTTCGCCAATCCGGCTATTGAACACCGGATCTTTCGTAGTATCATAAGTAGACCAGTTCCGGATAAAATCCTTACCATAAATTAATATACATAGGACAACACCTACACCAAACGCATAGCCTGCCCCTCGGGAAATAAGCACCGAACCGACGATACCGGCCACGCCCAAGTCATTAAATGTCCGTGCTTTTAATACGCCTACCCGGATAGCTACATAACCCTGTACCAACATAGTCAGCGACAAGGAAACCGGCAAAATCGGTTTTACCAAGGTAACGACCGGCATGATAAAGTAACTGGTAAATGTTCCCCAACGGAAAGAAGCTACACCTCCGAATAAGCTATCCATAGCATCCCGGCCATGTTTATAGCGCTCACAGGTTACTACTTGCATGGCTGCCCACAGCGGACCACACATGGATAAATCCGGTCCTAACATCGACATGCTGATATTACGAATACCACAGATAATGTTATTGCGATTAGCATCATAATGCACATTTTCATCGCCATGACGAAACTCACGTGCTTCATCAATAAGTGCTTCAGCCTGAATTAATTCTCCAAACAGTACTACATAAGTAGCGGCTACCAGCGGAAATGCATCCATATACATACTTAGTGGCGGCCAACCAATTTTTGCGGAAAACGGAGTCCATTCAGTAAATAAGGTGTAAAACTGCGGAATTGTAATACCCCAAGTGATTGTTGGCCATGGAAGTTCTCCCAGCAATGGTGCGATAATAATGGCCAGAACAAGGGAGGGCATTAAACCTAAATCTGAGAGATATTTGAAAACTACATGCTTATTTCTAAGAGTTTTAAAATGATTCGAAAACAAAATATAAAAAGCAAAACCAATGGCAATGGTAATTGTCCAGGGATAAGAATCAAACCGGCCACCCTTTTCAAATACCAATCTTACAGCTGCCACCCCAGCGCCAATTAGTATCCCAGATTTGAGTGCGTCAGGCACAATGTCAACAAACTTCTTGGCCAAACCGGTTGACCCTAACACGAGCGCAAAAATACCTAATTCCATTTCAAAGGCAATTAAGGCATGCATTCGGGTCACACCTTCCGGGAAGGTCTTAAGCCATAACAATAACAGCGGTATCGCCGGTGTAATCCAGCCGGGAATAACAGGATCGCCTAAATGCGCATGCCATAAATAGAAAAAGCCATTCAGGATAACAACAGTAATTGCAATTTCAAACGGCATTCCCAGATATTCCTGTAATATTGGAATAATCCCAAGGCAAACGGCACTCATCAACAAACCCTGAATATAATCCGGCAACTCAAAGCGATAATGAATAAACGGTAGCCTTAACTGAAATGGCCCCAATGGAATATGCGGCTGAGCTTCGCCAAAATTGCGTTTGTAAGTAGGACCTAACCAACTCATAAGTAATACCTCCTATTTTTTATTTTTTTTGCTCACCTTCTTACTAGAGCAAGAAGCGTGCCAACGCTATAAAATGCGATTTATTCGCACTTTTCTCATATAATAGACTGTTTCGACAATTATTATGGCGTTGCATTTCTGCAACGCCATAATAAAAAATATACTCTGAAGTTTCAATCTATTTAGTATTGTGCAATAATACATCAGTTGTATTTTTGCAACATTCTGTTACCTCTAATCTAAACCATATCTGACCACCTTGCGAAAAACTGTCGTTCTATCAACCCCCAATACTTGGGCTACCTTTTGCCATGAGCCGTACTCCTTGTAGCTTTCGGTAAGCAGATAAGCTTCTGTTTGCTCTACCGCTTCTTTTAACTTAGTCCCGCGTTTGGGTAATAAAGTTTTCTTCCAAATAGTTTCCGGGATACTATTCACCGTAAGTTCTTCCCCCGGTGCAGTTACCATCATACGTTCTATGACGTTTTCCAGCTCACGCACATTACCTGGCCAAGAATACTCCACAAACTTATCAATTACTTGCGGCAAAATCCTTTTATTATAACTAAAATGATTATTAAACTTATCAATGAAATGCATAGTTAATAGAGGAATATCTTCTTTGCGCTCACGTAAAGGTGGCAGCTCTATGGGCACTACCATAAGCCGGTAATACAAGTCCTCACGAAACTTACCTTCCTTTACCATCTTGGCAATATCACGGTGAGTAGCAGCGATTATTCTTGTATTAACTGGGATCGGCTTAGTACCGCCAACCCGCATAATCTCTTTTTCTTGTATTGATCTAAGCAATTTGACTTGCAGCAACAGTGGCAAATCACCCACTTCATCCAAAAATAACGTGCCGTTGTGCGATAATTCAAAGAGTCCAGGTTTTCCTTCCTTTCTTGCACCAGTAAATGCCCCCCCCTCATAACCAAACAACTCTGACTCCAATAGCTGCTCAGGAATAGCGGCACAA
>Ga0316604_10003411_pt1 | contig 11192 bp, 9 predicted proteins | sample OWC_soil_day20_C_FD_207650 | JGI IMG/M metagenome (GOLD analysis project Ga0316604, IMG submission 207650) | Wetland soil microbial communities from Old Woman Creek delta, Ohio, United States - OWC_soil_day20_CT | ecosystem: Environmental > Terrestrial > Soil > Wetlands | place: USA: Ohio... | reverse complement strand
TCAACTCAGGATACGCTACAACCGAAGTTGTGAAAATACGGTCAGCGTAAGACGCCTTCGGCGGCATCAAGCAGTTGGTTGTATACAGTATCGGCGCCGGAATAGCGTCGAATTCTTTCTGCTGGTTTTGCCAGGCGGTACCGAAGTTTCCTTTCAGATGAGGATATTTTTTCAATTCCGGATAACCGTGGGCCGGCAGCATTTCTCCGTGGGTATAAATATTGATGCCTTTTCCTTGCGTCTGATCCAGAAGCTGTTTCAAATCAAGCAGGTCATGGCCGGTAATGACAATAAACGGCCCTTTCTCAACCATCAACGGCACGGTAGTGGGAACCGGCTGCCCGTAAGCGGAAGTATTCGCCGCATCCAAAATGCCCATGCATTTCAGGTTGACCATGCCGAATTCCATTAACAGCCCCAGCCACTCGTCAGCAGTATGCTCTTCCCCCACAGCCCGCATCCCTTTGTAAAGCCAGGCGGTAACTTCCGCGTCATCCTTGCCTAACACATGCGCATGCCAGGCATATGCCGCCATTCCGCGCAATCCGAAAAGAAGGGTAGAGCGGAGCGACACGATATCTTCATTTCCCGCCCACAGCTCTGCCGGAGCAAAATCCTGGGCGCTGCTGTCCAGTTTCGCTTTTTCCGCTTCGATCTCCTCAATCTGTTTTGCAATACGGGCATAGTCAAAATTGACGTTGGTTATGGTGGTAAACAACCCTTGCATCATGAGCTCATCGGCATATTTGCCGGCACCGCCTTTCGCGGCTGCCCGTGCCAAACCTACCAAGGCGCAAGTAAGCACATCCTGCTCATTCGCAACTTCCGCTGACTTTCCGCATACCCCGGCTTTTGTACAGCCTTTTCCCCCTGCAGTCTGTTCGCACTGAAAACAAAACATGTCTCCCATTCCAAACTCCTCCATTCATTTTATTGTATTTATTGTGAATTTTTACAAAACATTTATTATCCATGCTGCTAATCTTCGATAATTTCACCGTTTGTACCAATGACAACAACTCGCCACGGGATCATCTTATTACTATTGGTCAGCGCTTGTTTTACGGCTTGTACGATACCACCGCAGCACGGAACTTCCATTCTTAGCACTGTAATGCTTTTAATCTCATTGTTTGCTAAGATCTGGGTTAATTTATCGGCATAATCGACTGCATCCAATTTAGGACAACCAATGATCGTAACTTTATTACGCATAAAATCATTATGAATAGTTGGATAGGCAAAAGCGGTACAATCGGCAGCTACCAATAAATTTGCGTTATGAAAGTACGGCGCATTCGGCGGTACCAGCTTGATTTGAACAGGCCACTGCGCTAACTGGGATGACATTCTTTCAGCAACGGATGCTTTCGTCGTTGTTTCCGCTGCTACTTTTGGCTGCAAAGAACGAGCCTGAGTTCCCGGACAACCGCATGCAAGTGTTTCCTGTTGTGCCTCAGGTACTTGTTCAGCTTTATTTTCGAGATGTTTTTTGACAAGATCCTCGTCAAAAGCCGCCGCTTCACGCTCTTCAATTAAAATTGCATCGGCAGGACACGCCGGCAGACAAGCTCCAAGTCCATCACAATAAACATCAGAAATCAATTTTGCCTTGCCGTTCACCATCTGCAGAGCCCCTTCATGACAGGCGTTCACACACAGGCCGCAGCCATTGCATTTTTCTTCATCTATGCTAATAATTTTTCGTTTCATCAACCAAACCTCCCTCGTTATCGTTTTGTCTTTTCAATTTGATTATAATATAATGGAAATAGTAAAATCGGTAGCTCAGGATACTAAAATATGAGGATGGTAAATTAACTTGAAAAATTTTTTGCCAATATTAACAAAATCGATCTTGTTTCGTACGATAAAACCGGAAGATTTACGGGAAATGTTGGTTTGTTTGCAGCCTAAGATCCATACGTATGCTAAAAACGACTATATTGCCTTCGAAGGAGAAGATTTGCCTGGCATTGGAATTATGCTTGCCGGCAATGGAATCATCATGAAAGAGAACGCGGCGGGCCAACGGTATATTATGGGAAAACTGGAATCAGGTGATATTTTTGGCGAAATGGTCGTTTATGCCACAAATTCAGTGTGGCCGGCTACAATACAAGCACTTGAAAACAGTACCGTCATGTTTTTATCACGCGAGAAAATAATTGGGGATTGTTGTAAAATGTGCCCCTGGCATCGATCCCTAATTGAAAACATGCTGCGCATCATTTCAGAAAAAGCTCTATTCTTAAATAAAAAATTAGAGTACTTAACGATACGCAGCATGCGCGGAAAAATCAGCGCCTACCTTCTCGATCAATATAAAAAAAATAAGCAACCCGTATTTACCCTTCCGATGAAGCGTCACGAATTAGCCGATTTTCTGCATGTCTCACGCCCATCCATGTCCCGCGAAATGGGAAAAATGCGCGATGAGGGTATAATAACATTTGAACGTTCTACCATCGAAATACTGGATAAAGAAAAATTAAAGGGCATGCTTGAGAGCTAAGGTGTTTTATCATTTTATTCAACCTTGCTTCTATTATAATCTTTTTTTTGCGCATCGACAAACAATTTCAAATTTTGCGATAATTTGAACGGGACAAGTATTAAAAACCAGTGGGACGGTATACCATCCCACAATCCCCTCGCGATTGTCCAAATGTGTGTCAACAACCCCGTCCCCCTGACAAACCCACACACACATGCCATAATCATTTAGTGACAATGACGATTTACTTGTTCCCATAGCTAATACGATAAACTGCATTAGCCCGGTCATCTGAAACTAAAAGTGCTCCATCAGGCATAACCAAAACGTCTACCGGCCTCCCCCATGCATTGACCGATTGAAGCCATCCCTGGGCAAACACTTCAGAACTTGCCGGTTTTCCATCTTGCAAACGTACCAAAATAATCTGATACCCAGTCAAAGTTGTCCGGTTCCAAGACCCATGTTCGGCAATAAAGATCTGATTGCGATACTCTGCCGGAAACATAGTTCCAGTATAAAAGCGCATTCCAAGCGGCGCAACATGCGCACCAAGCTTCATTGCCGGAACGGTAAACAAGGGATTTGGCGGTTGCTGCTCAAAATCGGGATCAGCAACATTATCCCCATAATAATATGGATACCCAAAATGCATTCCTGACCGTGGAGCATGGTTTAACTCATCCGGAGGCAAATCATCGCCAAGCCAGTCACGCCCATTATCGGTGAACCATAACTCATGTTTAATCGGATCCCAATCAAACCCTACCGTATTGCGTACTCCATGCGCAAATACTTCTAAGTCGGATCCATCTAAATTCATTCTCAAAATACTGGCAAAACGTACGTCTTCACTTTTACAAATATTACATGGCGCTCCAACAGGAACATATATTTTTTCATCGGGTCCGATCGCGATAAATTTCCAACCATGATGCCGTTCCTGCGGCAGGCTATCATTCACCACAATTGGCGCCGGCGGTTGATACAAATTGTCCATAATATGGTCATAGCGAAGGATGCGGTTCACTTCCGCAACATATAATGTTCCCTTATGAAAAGCAACACCGTTTGGTGTATCTAAATTCGATGCTATGGTTATCACGGAAATAGTAGTGCCGTCACCCTTTCCGTCAACTAAGGCATACACTCGCCCCGCTTCGCGCGATCCAACAAAAACAACTCCGTTATCGCCCAACGTCAAAGAACGCGCTCCCTCAATGCCGCTAGCATAAATACTAATATGAAAGCCTTCAGGAAGAACAATTTCTGAAATATTAGGCTGCGCGCTGCCGCATCCCGTAACCACAAAAAACAAAGTCAATATAGTTAGCATATTGATCATCTTGCTACAGTTTTTCATGTTGCGCCTCCACTAAGGCAATTTTCTTCGTTAATCTTACGCTTACACTTATCAAGATTTATCTGCAAGAAGGAGGCGCAGAACTTCTGCTCCATTCTTTTGCAGCAATGAAGCCGGTGGTAATCGACCCAATCGAGCCAGTTCCATAAATGGCCCCATTCTCTCACTATGGGTGGTAGCTGCAGCAAGTACATGGCCTTTATTAACATAAAACGCCATAAAATCTCGTTTGACGATATCTCCATCTACAATAAATTCATCCCATTCGTCGGCATGTCCCGCATATGACAACGTAAAGCCAAAATGCTCCGTCCAAAAAAAGGGCACCCCGTTAAACAGCTGCGGCCTGGATAGCATGGATAATGCAACAGCCCGTCCATGTTTCTCCGCAAGACACCAATGTTCAATCCTAATCCTTTCTCCGGTCACAGGATTTGGATATCGGGCAATATCACCCGCCGCGTAGACACCGTCCGATATTCTAAAATGCTCATCGACATTTACACTGCCATCGTCTACCAATTGGACTCCCTTGATAAAATCGGTAGATAAGTGGCTGCCGATGCCTACTAACACCAAATCGACCTCTAAAATACTCCCGTCATCCAAATGAACTTGCTGTGCCCGATCGGATCCTGTGATTGCAGAAATCGAACGTCCGGAACGAAAAACTGTCCCATTTTCCTCATGAATCTTTTTGACCATCATACCAATTTCTTCACCGAAGACGCGCACAAAGGGTACAGATCCGCGCTCAACAACAGTAACTGAAAGCCCACGATGCGCCAGACTGGACGCTGCCTCCATACCGATGAAGCCGTCACCAATAACTACAGCCTTTTTGCTGCCTTGCAAGGCATTGATAATTGCATTGCAGTCGTCCCACGATCGCAACGTAAATACACCCGGCAGATCGGCACCCGGTACTGTTAACCTGCGCGGCACAGCCCCTGTTGCAATCAACACCGCATCCGCGGTTAAATCCATGCCATCATCCAGAAGAATACGGCGAGAAGCAACATCGAATTCCGTGACTCTGGCCCTCAGCCTTTCTATCCCATATTTTTCATAGAATGCTACTGGCCGGAGCGGCAGATATTTATCAGCGGATTTAAATTTGCCGGCCAAATAATCTTTACTGCAGCTTGGTCGATCATAAGGCACACGATCTTCTGCACCAATCATCAAGATACGTCCCGCAAAACTCTCTTGTCGCAATGTTTCTACCGCTGCTGCAGCTGCCGCCCCCGCTCCAACTACCACGAAAGTACGCCGGTCTTTCGTCTGATTGCAGGCGCACATAGACATAGTACGCGTCTTTTCCGGCATATCAGGCACGTTGACGACATATTCCTCGCCTTCTTGACGAATTTCATATTTCGGCAACCCATCCAAAGCCGGAGGTTCAAGCAAGTCGCCGGTCTGTACAGCAAATGAGGCTTGATGCCACGGACAAACAATCCTGCCGTCATGCAATGTTCCTTCCTGTAACGGACCTCCGTAATGGGGACAGACCGGACCTAGAGCATAATATTGCCCTTCTACCTTAGCCAACAGGATCGAATTTTGCCCAACAGACAAGCTTTTCATCTTATTGTCCTTTAGAAAACCTGCAGGAATTCTTATTTCGTCCATAATGGCCTCCATTTTCGATTAATGTAAAATAGTAACCGTCAAAACATTGTTTTCACAAGACAAAGTACCATTACCTTCATTTAATTTTATTATAATCATTTTATCGGTAAATATGAATAAATTTGCAGAAAAATTTGAATATTCTATGCATGCATAACTCTGTTCCCCTGACACATGCCTAAAATAAAGCTTGACTTCTTTTTTAAAAAAATATATCATTATATCGTAATATATAGATATATAAATTTTAGGCAGGTGTAACTATCGATGGAAATGGATGTGAAATCATATACCGAGCTCGCTGAGCTTCTTAAAGCGATAGCCCACCCGGTGCGGCTTTGCATTGTACGCGGGTTGGTAGAAAACGGCGGATGCAACGTCAGCCACATGCAATCGTGCTTGAACGCCCCGCAATCTACAATCTCCCAGCACTTGCAAAAATTGCGGGCTGCCGGCATCATCAGCGGTACTCGTAATGGGTTAGAAATCAACTACCAGGTCAGCAACCCTAGAATCGTTCAATTAATTCACGTTTTATTTTCCGAAATAGAAAAACCAATTTCAGGAGGTAACAAATCATGGGAAGAAAAGTAATCATTGTTGGCGGCGTTGCCGGTGGTGCTTCTGCAGCCACAAGGCTTCGCCGTCTGGACGAACAGGCCGAAATTATTTTATTGGAGAGAGACGAATACATTTCCTTTGCTAATTGCGGCCTGCCCTATTACATCGGCGAAACAATCAAAGATCGGGAAAAGCTGGTTGTACAAACCCCGCAAGCCATGAACGCCCGTTTCGCGATCGACGTTAGAGTAAACAGCGAAGTCACTGCTGTTCATCCCGTTAACAAAACAGTTACCATTCACAGCAAAGATAAGAGAATTTATGAAGAAAGTTATGATACGTTGGTTCTATCGCCGGGAGCAAAACCGATCCGCCCCAATATTCCCGGCATCAATAGCAGCCGTGTTTTCACCCTCCGTAATATTCCCGATACAGACCGGATCAAACAAATTGTCGACAGCCAAAACAGCCGTCGGGCGGTCGTGATCGGCGGCGGATTCATTGGTGTCGAAATGGCAGAAAACCTTCGTGAGCGCGGCTTGGAAGTCAGTCTAGCCGAAGCTGCGCCGCATATTCTGGCGCCATTTGACAGCGATATGGCCATATTGGTAGAAAAAGAATTGCAGGAAAACGGCGTCCGTCTCTATTTAGGCGATGGCGTAACCGGCTTTCAAGAGGATGGAGATAACATTACCGTATCTCTGCAAAGCGGATCTACGATCGTTGCCGACCTTGTAATTCTCGCAATCGGCGTTACGCCGGATACTGCTTTTCTGAAAGACAGCGGCATTGCCTTAAGCGCTCGCGGCCATATCCTGGTCGATGGGCATATGGCGACCAATCAACCGGATATTTTTGCGGTTGGCGACGCAATTGAGGTGAAAGATTTCGTTACCGGCCAGCCGGCCGCAATTCCTCTTGCCGGTCCTGCCAACAAACAAGGAAGAATTGCCGCAGACAATATCGCCGGTATCCCTAGCTCCTACAAGGGCAGTCTGGGGACGTCCATTCTCAAGGTATTTACCATTACTGCCGCTGCAACAGGCAATAATGAACGTATGCTGAAACGGCTGCAAATTCCTTATCATAGTATTTATGTACATCCTAACTCCCACGCAAATTATTATCCGGATGCATTGCCTATAACCATCAAGTTGTTATTTGATGACGCAGGGCATATTCTTGGTGGCCAAGCGATAGGACCTGTCGGGATCGACAAGGAAATGGATATCCTGGCAACCGTGATTCGGTTAAAGGGTACAGTGACCGATCTGGCTGAGTTGGAACTTTCCTATGCCCCACCATTTTCTTCCGCCAAAGCTCCTCTCAATATGGCCGGTTTTGTCGCCGAAAACGTTCTTGCCGGTCGCTTAGAGGTTTTCCCGTATGAGCAATTATCTTCTTTCGATCCGCAACAAACGATACTGCTGGATGTGCGTACGGAGTTAGAATTTTCAACTGGCGCTCTTCACGGAGCCATCAATATCCCTACCGACAGTTTACGAAAACGACTGAACGAATTGGATAAAAATAAGCTAATTTTGATTGTTTGCAAAGTTGGTTTGCAAAGTTATATCGCTTCGCGTATTCTGGTCCAAAACGGGTTTCGAACCAAGAGCATGACTGGAGGTTACAAATCAGCATTGACTTACATTCAGACTGTGCAACGACAAACTGCCGAAACAACGAAAACGGTTTCCTCCAATCAAGAACAACAAATTCCTGCGAGTTCCATCACAGCTCAGCATTTTCTGGATGCCTGCGGCTTAAGCTGCCCAGGCCCACTGATGAAAGTGAAAACAAGCTTAGATCAAATGAATCCTGGCGAAGCAATCCAAATCACAGCATCCGACCCCGGTTTCTTTGAAGATGTTAAGGCTTGGTCGCAACAAACGGGCAACCGGCTAATCAATGTAAAAAAAGAAAACAACCGCATTATCGCCCTGGTTCAAAAAGGAGGCAGCGCGGTTGAACAAACCAGCGAGACCCGGAAAGACAACAAAACGATCGTCGTGTTCAGCGGAGACTTGGATAAAGCACTAGCTTCCTTTGTCATTGCCAATGGCGCTGCAGCCATGGGCAAGAAGGTTACTATGTTCTTCACCTTCTGGGGACTGAATATTCTCCGCAAGACGGAAGCAGTTCCGGTACAAAAAGGGCTCATCGATAAAATGTTCGGTTGGATGATGCCGCGCGGCAGTACAGCTTTGAAACTATCCAATATGAATATGCTGGGTATGGGGACCAAGATGATGCGAATGGTCATGAAAAACAAAAACATCTCATCGTTGGAAGACTTAATCCAAGAGGCACAAAAAGCCGGAATTGAAATCGTTGCCTGCCAAATGTCCATGGACGTCATGGGTCTTCATCAAGAAGAACTGCTCGACGGGGTAAAAGTTGGCGGAGTCGGCTATTATCTCGGTGAAGCAGAAAATGCCAATGTAAATCTTTTCATCTAAAATAAAAGGAGTTGTTACTATCATGGAACGTTATATTCCGCAAGGCGTATGCCCCAAAGAAATTCAATTTGAGGTAGAAAACGGCGCCGTTAAAAATGTAAACTTTGTCGGCGGTTGTCCCGGAAATCTTCAGGCAATCAGCCGTCTCATCGATGGGATGCCGGTCAATAAGGTCATCGAAACTTTCAAAGGCAACCTTTGCCGAAACAATACCTCCTGTGCCGACCAACTGGCTCGCGCATTGGAAAAACACACAACAAACTGAAAATGATATGCAAAGGCCGGCGTTTATATATAAGCGCCGGCCTTTGCATGCGAAAACCACACCGGCAAAATGCCGTGTTGTCTTATTCAATTTTACTACTGCCCAGTTCTGCTCCTCCCCATTCCACCAGGACAAAACCTTGTCTCACAAATGCAGGAAGCAGTTGTTCTGGCAGTTTACCGGTCCTTGGCATATCTTCAATGCCGGCAAATTCCATAAATACCCGGATGGTTGTTTTCGGCGCAGGACTTACCGTTAAAATGGAACTACCATCAATATTGTCATTGATGCGGAAATGAACAAAACAGTTGCTGTATTTACTCATGCTTGGAAGCCAATAAACAATAAAATCGTTAATTTCTCTCTCATTTAATCCAATATGAGCTAGTTTGTCTTGCAAAAACAGCACATAATCTTTCTTTTCTACATAAAACCCAGATTGGTATTGATAATGTTCCTGCGGAAAAGAATAAAATCCATCCCAAAATAAATATTGATACGTTCGATTGTCCTTCCAGTTCAATAAAGTTCCATCCGGATCAGCGATAACAGTCCAGTTATCCCCATATGTTGGATATGTACTTAGAATCTTCCCTTTGAAGGAATGAGTAATTACAATTTTAGATTTTTCTTCGGGGTAAAGATATATGGCCGGTTTTTTTATAAAAACTTCCGGTTCTAAAATTATTTCTATTGGATCACCTGTTATTTCACTAATTTTCAACGTCTTGCTGCCAACAGAAGAAATAAATTCTATATAAAAATATTCTTGCATTTGTTCCTCTGACAAGTTTATAGCAAACGTTGATTTTTTTGCATTGAGGATCTGCTTTGCTTTCGTACCAGGTTGTAAGTCTTTCAATAAAAAAATTTGATAGCTGTCACACTTGGTTTTATCATCCAATGGAAAGGCATATTGATGCTTATATACTTCGCCCGTAATTCGTTTTCCCTGCTGCTGTTGCCCAAAATCAGCAACATAAACATAAGAACTATCCATTCCCCAATAACTGCGTTGGTATACGGGATAAAAAACAACATGATACCTCTCTTTAGACGATAAAGCGGAATAATTTCCGCCTTTTATCCCGACCATATGATACCAAGGGCCATTTTTGGACATATTATCTACATACAAAAGCGAATCAATTCCTGGTTTATCCCCAGTCCAGCCTATATTTTCTCTTTTTTCCGGCAACTGGTAATCGTCAGGCTTCATGACAGAATACTTTTCCAGATCTGATTTTAAAACAACAATCGATTTTCGCAACTCTTCCGCAGCGTTCTGATCGCCTTGCTGAATACGATAGTCAAGCCATCGCTGATGCCGGTTTATTTCCAGGTTAATTGCGGTTATCGTTGCTGCCAAGCATTGTTTTTTCAAATCATTTTGTTGAATAATTTCACTCTTGTCATTGTAGGCACCATCACCCACCGCTTCTTTTGCAGAACATACCGCGCCAAAAAATACCACCGTACAAATAAATAAAACCGCACACGCCCAAGCTATTGATTTTTTCATCATTCTCTCCTCCTCATAACCAAACAATTTGTAAAAACTCAAAACTGCTTATTCTAACTACTTACATAAACGTATCATAACAAAAAAAGTAACAAGGATGTGTTTTTATTTCTTTCCTTTCCAAAATATAAAGAGCTCTTCTTGCAAAGAACTCCTCAATTCCACCTTTAAGTACTCCTATTTCGCGCTAAAAAAGCCGGCATATGCCGACCGCCTTTCTTAGAAATAACCATTCACCTCTATTTCTTGTTTTATAACAAGAGTGCTGTTATTAACAGAATTCTGTTAATAACAGCACTCTAATATGCCATACTTCAGAAAATGTCAATGATGTAAATTATTTACCCATTTCTGGTTTCCACACCGTCCATACCTTCCCCACCAATTCAGGCCCCGGTTTCAAGGTTAACTTACCAGGCGTCCAGCCAGCCGGTGTTACTTCTCCGGTCGCTCTTACATGCTGAAAAGCTTGGACCTGGCGCAACAGTTCCGAGAAATTCCGTCCCACTGGAGGCGTCATCACTTCCATTGCCTGAATGATCCCATCCGGATCAATCAAAAATCTTCCCCGGATGTTTACTCCGGCTTCTTCGTCATAAACTCCATAAATTTCGCCGATTTTCCCACCTGCATCCGATAACATTGGGAAAGGAACCCCTCCCGGCACCATCTTGGAGAGCTCTTCTTCCTGCCATATCTTGTGACTAAATTGACTATCACAACTTATTGACAATACTTGAACACCAAGTTTTTGGAGTTCAGAATAGCGGGCAGCGACCGCTGCCAATTCGGTCGGTCAAACGAAGGTAAAATCACCGGGATAAAAGCAGAGAGCAACCCATTGTCCTTTATAATCAGAAAGTTTAACCTTGGAAAATCCACCATTT
>Ga0316604_10003410_pt1 | contig 11193 bp, 8 predicted proteins | sample OWC_soil_day20_C_FD_207650 | JGI IMG/M metagenome (GOLD analysis project Ga0316604, IMG submission 207650) | Wetland soil microbial communities from Old Woman Creek delta, Ohio, United States - OWC_soil_day20_CT | ecosystem: Environmental > Terrestrial > Soil > Wetlands | place: USA: Ohio... | reverse complement strand
TGGCGGTGGACTTTGTCGCCTGGTTCAGCTCGGGCGTAAGGTCGACCGTGCGGTAGTCACGCACCTTCAGATACAGCAGCGCGAGCAGCAATCCAGGAATGCCTACGACGCCAAACGCGGCCTTCCAGCCCCACTTGGCTGCGATCAGCCCGCCCAGCATCACGCCGAGCACCGAGCCCACCGAGGCCGCAGCGAAGAACGCCGCCAGCAGGGCGGAGCGCATGCGCGCCGGGAAGACGCTGGCGATCAGCGCGGCGCCGACCGAGCCGTAGCCCGCTTCGCCGAGACCGACGAAGGCGCGCGCAGCGAAGAGCTGCGAGTAACTGCGCGTGAACATGCACGAGATCGTCGCCAGGCTCCAGATCGTGGCCATCGCGACGATGCTCTTCACGCGGCTGTAGCGATCCGCAAGCAGTGCGACGGGCAGTGCACCGATTGCGACCGTCACCGAGACCACTGAGACCAGCGCGCCAAGCTGCTTGTCCGACAGGTCCCACTCGGCCTTCATGTAGGGAAACAGCGAGACGATCACCTGGCGGTCGATGTAGTCGACCAGCATCAGCCCGATCGTCATCACGAATGCGAACCACGCCTGACCCTTGCCGATCAGGTACTCGTCCGGCAGTCCTCTCCTCGATTCGAAGGCGTGCGCGTTCATCTTGCCCGCCTCACGGAACCAGCACGGTCGCGCCAACCGTCCTGCGCGACTCGAGCGCGCGATGCGCGTCGGCGGCGTCGGCCAGCGCGAACGTCTGCTTGGGTTCGCTGACGATCTTGCCGGAGAGCACCATTGCGAAGACCTCCTGGGCCATCGCCAGCATGTGCGAGCGCGGCGTCGCGTAGTGAATCATTGCCGGCCGCGTAAACCAGATCGAGCCCTTGACCGCGAGCAGCGTGGAGTCGATCACGACCGGGCCCGAACTGGTGCCATTGGACACCAGCGTGCCGCGCACCTGCAGGCTGTCGAGCGAGGCCAACAACGTGTCCTTGCCGACCGAGTCGTAGACGACCGGAACGCCCTTGCCGCCGGTGATCTCGCGCACCCGCTTCGCGATGTCCTCGCGCGGCGCGACGATCGTGTGCGCGCAACCGTTCTCGCGTGCGAGGGCGGCCTTCTCGTCGGAGCTGACGACGCCGATCATCGTGACGCCGATCGCGCGCGCCCACTGGCAGGCAATCAGACCAACGCCGCCGGCTGCCGCGTGATACAGGATGGTCTCGCCGCCGTTCAGAGGAAAGACCTGCCGGAACAGGTACTGCGCCGTCATGCCTTTCATGATGATCGTTGCTGCCGTGCGATCGGAGATGCCTGCGGGAATGGGAATCAGGACGTCGGCCGGCATCACGCGAACGTCCGAATATGCGCCCTGGGGGCCGAGCAGGTAGCCGACCCGGTCGCCGGCTTTGATGTCGGTGACGCCGGGGCCGACCGCTTCGACGACGCCAACCGCATCGGAGCCGAGTCCGCTCGGCAGCGGCGCCGGATAACGTCCGGTGCGGAAGTAGACGTCGATGAAGTTGACCGCGATGAAGGTATGGCGCACGCGCGCCTGCCCCGGGCCGGGCTCGCCGACTTCGACGGTCTCGAGCTTGAGCACTTCGGGGCCGCCGGTCTCGTAGAAGCGAATTGCCTTGGGCACAGCATTCTCCTGTTGTAATCGCGGTCGCGCCGTCAGGCGGCGCGCGCTTCGTTCGCGCCGGTCAGCGCCAGCTCGCGGATGAACGCGACGGCCTGCGGCCATTCGCCATAGCCCGAAGCCGGATTCAGGTGGCCGACTTCGCCGAGATCGACGAAGCGGCTGCCCCAGTCACGCGCGAGTCCAGAAACGCGCTCGAATCGGCCGAGCGGATCGTTGCGGCTCGCGCCTACGATGCTGGGGAAGGGCAGTGGCTTGCGCGGCACCGGCAGCCAGCCGCTTGCGGCAAGCGAACTCATCGTCGGATAGCCCTCCGGCATCGGCATCTCGAAGTCCGGAGGTGCCGCCAGCAGCGCGCCGCGGATCAGCTTGCGCGAGCGGTGCGGCGTTGCTGCCCAGTGCGCGAGCGTGATCACGCCGCCGCTGTGCGCGACGATGATCACCGGACCGCCGATTGCCATCAGCTCGCGGTCGATGGCTTCGACGCGCGCCGCGCAGTCGAGGTTGTCGCGACCCATCGGCGGCACCGTGCGTACCCGCGGCAGCTTCGCTGCAAGCAGGGTCTGCCAGTGCTGGTCAACATGGTCGCGCAGCCCCGGAACGATCAGGACAGTTGGCTCGGCCATCGTTTCCTCAGGCGGCCTGCTTCAGCGCGCCGAGCTGCTTCGGCTTGCGGTTGGGGGCGAAGCCGTTCGCGGCCAGCGTTTCGTCGGCGCTCTTGTAGAACGTGCCGATCCTGTAGATCTGGCGCGCTTCCTTCGCGTTGGCGACCGGGCGGCCGACCTCGCGCGCGATGCGCACCAGCTGCTCGATCTGCTTGACCGAACCCATCTTGGTCTTGCGGTCCTGCGTCCAGATGTTGTCCTCGATGCCGCAGCGCACGTGCAGGCCCATCGCGATCGCCATCATGTTCAGTGGCAGCACGTTGAGCATCGACGTCTCGAGCGTCAGCACCGCGCCATCGGGCGTGGCGCGCACGAAGTTCGCGAGGTTGTAGATATTCGGTGCGTCGAAGCCGCCGCCGATCGCGACCCAGGTCAGGATCAGCGGCACGTTGCAGACGCCGCGACGCATCATCCGCTCGACGGTCTCGAGCTGCGTGATGTTCGCAAGCTGGAAGTGCGTCTGGATGCCGTTGGCCGACAGCCGCTTGATGTGCTCCTCGACCCACTCGGGGCCGGCCGGGATCGTCATCTCGCGGTACGCGCGGTAGTTGACCGGCTCGGCGAGCGAGGTGCCGGCGATGTCTGCGTCTGTCATCTGCTCGACGACGTTCATCTGGTTGCTGTTGATCGCGATCGTCACCTGGTCGGGCGTCGGCTTCAGGTCGGCGAGCATGTGGCGCGTGTCGTCCGACAGCCACTTTGCGACTTCACCGTCGCTTTCGGGGGCGAAGGAGATCGAGCCGCCGACCTGGATGATCAGTTCGGGCACGCTGGCACGGATGCCGGCGATCAGCTCATTGAACTTGGATAGCCGCTTGCTGCCCTTGCCGTCTGGCTCGCGCACGTGCAAGTGCAACACGGTGGCGCCGGCGTTGTAGCAGTCGACCGCCTTCTGGATCTGCTCCTCCATCGTCACCGGAATGTCGTCCGGGAAGTCCGAGGGCATCCACTCGGGTCCATAAGGCGCGACCGTGATGACGAGCTTGTCCTGGTTTTCAGGGAAGAGGGAACCGTCGAGGAAGTTCATTTGCTGTCCTATGCGTAGTCGAATGGGTCGGGGTCAGAGCGATCGGTCAGAACGGCTTGTCGCCGATGATCCCGGCGCGTTCCATCTTGCGGTGGCAGGGCGGGTAGTCCATCACCGCGTAGTGCTGCGTTGAGCGGTTGTCCCACATCGCCATGCTGTTGGGCTTCCAGCGCCAGCGCACCTGGTACTCGGGAATGAAGGCCTGGCTGATCAGGTACTGCAGCAGGTTCGCGGCGCCCGGGGCGTAGTCCTGGCCGTAGCGGACGAACTCTGGCGTATGGAAGTTCGTGAAGTGTGTCGCGAACGCGTTGACGAACAGGATCTTCTCGCCGGTCTCCGGGTGCGTGCGCACGACCGGGTGCTCGGCGTCCGGGAACTGCGACTTCAATGTCAGACGCTTTTCGATCGGCATCGCCGCGCCGAAGCTCGCCTCGATCGAATGACGCGCGCGCAGCCCGGCGATCTGCGTCTTCACGTACTCGGGCAGCTTGTCATACGCGAGCACCATGTTGGCCCACATCGTGTCGCCGCCGACCGGAGGGCACTCGACACAGCGCAGCACGCAGCCGAACGGCGGCTTTTCGCGCCAGGTCGCGTCGGTATGCCATGCATTCTCGTAGCGATCGTTCGGTGTCTCGGGCGACTTGTAGATGCGCACCAGGCCCGGATGCTCCGGATCGCTGCCCGCGACCGGATGGTCCTCGAGTTCGCCGAAGTGCCGCGCGAAGGCGACATGCTCGGCGCGCGTGATGTCCTGGTCGCGGAAGAAGAGCACGCGATGCTTCAGCAGCAGCGCGCGGATCTCGGCGATCAGGTCCTTGTCGCGCGAGGCGACGCCGAGGTCGACGTTCGACAACTCGGCGCCGATCGCACAGGTGAGCTGCTCGACCTTGATCGAGGTCTGCAACGAGCCTGCGTGAACGACTGCGGGTGCAACGTGTTCGGTGGCGGCGACCTGGGTCATGCTTCTGTCTCCTTGAATGCGTGGTGAGCCGCACTGAGGTGGCTGTCTGCGAAGGCAGAAACCTCTCTTGGCACGCTGCGCAGACTAAGGAGTCGAGGCCAGTCCCTCCCCCCCTTCGCCGAGGGGGCGGCGCGCCGTTGACGCCGCAGCGGGTTCGGGTCAAAAAACCCTTGTCAGGCAGCTACTTGCAGCAGCCCCAGCGTGCGTAGGCTCAACTCACAGCTGCGACGGGGGCACGTAAAGCCCCGGGTGCGGGGGTCCCAAAGGCCGCATTCGTATCGTTCACGAAGCCTTGCGCGTTCGACGTCGCGGGCGCCAACCTCATGGTCAACGCGCGCGCCTGCGGTGGTGTGATGACTCGGCCGTTGGAAGAATTCCTCGACCGCAGCGAGGCCGGGACGACTGCCAGCGGCGCGGGGCAACACCGGATCTACTCCGCTTCGGCGAGCAGCCCCAGCAACTGCGCGCGCCGAACCACCTGCTTGCGCGTGCCGGCGTCGAGCTTGCCGAACAGGTTCTTCAGGTGCCACTTGATCGTCTCCTCACCGATCTGCATCGCGCGGGCGATCTCCTTGTTCGACAGGTTGCGCGCCAGTAACTCGAGCACCTCGCGCTCCTTCGGCGTCAGCGCCATGCTCGGAGTTGCCCGGGATTCCTGCGGGCGCAGCGGCCGCATCGGTGCCGCGAGGGGGCGCACGGCCCCGACGGCAGGCACGCCGCGGACATCTGCGGCGCCCGACTCCTCGGCTACCACACGCTGCGCCCAATCGCCAACGGCAGGGTGCGCATCGACGAAAAGCCGCGCCAGTCCGTACGTCTTCGCGAGGTCGATCGCCTCCCGGAGCAGCGCGACCGACTTTTCGCCGCAGTGGTCGAGCGCAAACGCGCGCAGTGCCATGACCTCGATGCGGACGCGGCCGAGCCCCATCGCCTCGGCAGCTGTTCCGGCGCGTGCCAGCGCATCCAGTGCGTTGCGCCAGTCCTGGGCTGCGATCGCCGCATTCGCGTGCGCGAGCTGATGCATCCAGTCGACGCTGCGCCGCCACAGCTTTCCGCTCGGCACATCCTTGCGGGAGAGGAATGCATCGAGACGCTCGCACAGTTCGCGGCAGGTCTCGGCCCGGTAGCGGCGCGCGTGCATGCGAATCTGGTCCGCCAGGCTGGCCACTGCGATTCGCGGCAGGTTGCGGCCGAGCCCGACTGCATGCATCGCCTCGAGATACTCGAGCGTCCGATGTTCGACCCCCTCGGCCGCAGCGATGCGCGCGACCGTCCGGAAGCCCAGCATTACCGCATCCGGCAGGCCGCTGCGTTCGAGCACGTCCAGCCGATTGGCCAGGAACGCGGCGGCTTCCCGGGGTTGATCGCGCTCCCAAACGGCGGCAGCCAGCAGGGCAGCGAGCATGCAGACGAACGGGTCGCGGCGTCCGAGATCTTCCTCGGCGCTTGCCAGCGCCGGCCGCAGCAGACTCTCGGTCAACAGGACCTGTCCTTCCCACAGATAGCTGAGTGCGGTGATGTACTCGCCTCGAAGGGCGAGATGGCGGAACGCGTCGCCGAAATCGCCGCGCGGCGCTTGCTGCTGGCAGTGACGCGCCTGCGCGGGGTTTCCTTCGAACAGCGCGCGGAACGCCTTGCGGTTGGCATGCACGTACAGCAGCTGCGGGTCTGTCAGCGGCGGCGACTCGGCCCAGGGATCGTGGAGTTCGGCGAAGCGATCCGGATCGTCCGCATAGCCGGCCGCGGCGCTCAGGATCAACGCGCACTCGCAGCGCATGGCGGCGTCGCTGCCCGAGTGCGCAAGGATGCGTTCAACCATCGCCTGGGCTTCGGCGTGACGCTCGCTGATCGCCAGCGCCCAGGCCGCCGCCAGCAGCAGGCGCGGCCGGCGGTCGAGTTCGGCGCCGGGCAGGCGGCCCAGCCAGTCAAGCACCGCGCCCAGGCGGCCACGAGTCAACACGTTCTCGTACAGGCAGCGCTCCGCGAGGTCGTATGCCTGCTGACGCTGACCGGCGTCCAGCGCGTGCTGCGCCGCCTGCTCGAGCATTCCCTGTCCGGCCAGCCAAGCGGAAGCGCGGCTGTGCAGCTCGGACCGCACCACCGGCCTGAGCTTTGCAAAGCGCTGGCGCAGCGCGTCGCGTGCCACCATGTGCATGCGCAGCCAGTCGCTGCCTTCGCTCGCGACGAGCAGCGGTGTTTCGCGCGCCAGGCGCGCCAGGCGCTCGGCGGCATCCACCATTCCGGTCATCGCAGAGCAAAGGTCGGCATGCAGGTCATCGACGATCGCGATGCGCGTCAGGAACTCCGCATCGTCCGGGTCGAGTTTCGCGAACAGCGCATTGACCAGGTGATCGTGCAGCTGGCCGGAGCGGGTGGTTATCGCGTTGATCGTCGCGCGCGGATCGGCGCTGTGTGCGACCGCCGAAAGCGCCAGTTGCAGCCCGAGCGGCCAGCCTTCGGTCAGCTCGTGCAGTCGGGCCGCCGAGTCCGCGTCGGCGCGCTGACTGAAACGGTCGCCGATCAGCGCGAGAGTTTCATCGAGCTGGAAGCGCAGCGTGGAAGCGCCGATCATTTCGCACTGGCCGTACGGAACCAGGTCTCCGACGCCGAGGTCGCGCTCGGGACGAGCGGCGACGACGACCCTGAGGTTCGCAGGCGTGTTGTGCAGCAGATAGGTGAGCGCCTTGCGCGAGGGGCCGGGCAGCCGGTCGGCCTCATCGATCATCAGGATGACGTCGAGCGCGGACTGCGCGACCTCGGCCAGCCACGCGGTGATGCCTTCGAGTCCGGCCGGCACGCTCTCGATCAGCGCGTGCCCGAAGGTCTGACGTCCCGAGCCCAGCCGCACCGCCAGCGCCAGACTCCTGACGAATCTCTGTGGATCATCGTCCTCCTGGGAGGCGAACCAGGCGACGACCGAACCATGCGCAAGGAACTCGCGGCGCCACTGGGCGAGCAGGGCGGTCTTGCCGAAACCGGCGGGCGCCTGCAGGACGATCACCGGGCGCTCGCGGAACTTCGGATCGTCCGAACGCAGCCGTGCGCGGACCAGAAGGTCACGAGGGACGCGCGGCGGCGTGACCTTCAGCAAAAGTGCCGATGCCGGATTGTCGGTGCGCCGCTCTGCCTGGGTCGCCACGATTTGTCTGGGTTCGAGGTGGTTGAGACTTGCGAGCGATTCTAGGAGGTATCGCTGCCGCCCGACCGACGAGCGGGCGGCACCCCCCCTTTGAATAGGGGGGCGACCGACAGGGCGGCACCCTAGGATGCGTTTCGAAGCACCAGCCGGACGCATTGTCACGGCTGCGCCCTATCAGGAGTCGCCATGTATCGGCATCTGCTCGTCCCCGTCGACGGCACCGACCTCTCGACCCAGGTCGTCGGTCAGGCCGTCGAGTTCGCACGCACACTCGGCGCGCGCGTCACGTTCTTCCACGCGGTCCCCGATCACTCGACGTCGTTGCGCGGGGAGGCGGAGGTCGTCTGGTCGACGTCGCCCGGCGACTACGTCTACGCGTTCGAAGGCCGCGCGCGCGAACTGCTCGCGAAGGCGGAATCGGCTGCGCGGGCCCAGGGTGTTCCCTGCGGCGCGGTGAGTTCGGTGAGCGACCGGCCGTACGAAGCGATCCTCGCCGCCGCGCGCGATGCCGGCTGCGACCTGATCTTCATGGCGTCGCACGGCCGGCGCAGCAACATCGGCATGGTGCTCGGCTCGCAGACGCTGAAGGTACTGATGCAGACCGAAATCCCGGTGCTGGTCGCGGCGACCAGCAACCCGGCGACGCCGGCGCGCGCGATCGGCATCATCCGCGACGAGCACCGCTCGCTCGCCGCGGTGCTGCACGCGTGGATGCACCTGATCGCCAAGGCGCGCTCCGATGGCAATGCGCCGGATCGCACGCTGATGCACGCGATCGTCCGCTACATCCGCGACTTCCCGGTCGCCCTGCATCACCCGAAGGAAGACGATTACCTGTTCAGCAAACTGCGCGCACGCACTTCGGCAGTCGACGCGGAGCTCGACGAACTGCAGCGGCAACATCAGCGCGATGAACGGCTCGTCGCCGAGCTTGCGGCGCTGGTCGAGAACGAGCAGACCGATCCGGCAGCTCTCGAAACCGCGGTCAAGCGCTACGCGGACTTCATCTGGGAGCACCTCGGCCGCGAGGAGAGCGTGATTCTTCCCGCCGCGCAGAAGTATCTGAAGGACACGGACTGGGTCGAGATCGACGCCGCGTTCTCGGCCAATCGCGACCCGCGCTTTGTCGCCGACACCGATCTGCAGTACCGGCGCCTGTTCTCGCGCATCGTCAACCTGGCAAAGGCAGCCTAGGGGCGGCGCTGTCCAGGAGGCTGCTGCTGCCGGAGCGCTAGAGCGCAGCGCGGATGCGCCGCAGCGCCTCGCGCAGAGTCTCCTCTTTCTTCGCAAAGCAGAAGCGCACGACGCGCCGGTCAGTCGGAGAGTCGTAGAACACCGAGACCGGAATCACCGCGACGCCGTACTTCACGATCATCGCCTGAGCGAACTCGGGCTCGGGCGCGCTGCTCAGCGCCGAGTAGTCGGCGAGCACGAAGTAGGTACCCGGGCACGGCAGCACACGGAACGGCGTGTCGCGCAGGCCATCGACGAAGAGGTCGCGCTTGGACTGGTAGAACTTCGGCAGCTCGAGATAGGGCGCCGGATCCGAAAGGTACGCAGCAAACGCGTGCTGCGCGGGCGTGTTCACCGCGAACACCATGAACTGGTGCACCTTTCGGATCTCAGCGGAGACCTCTGCCGGCGCACAGGCATAGCCGACCTTCCAGCCGGTCGTGTGGAACGTCTTGCCGAAGCTCGAGATGACGACCGTGTGCTCGGCGAGCGCGGCCGATCGCATCAGCGACTGGTGCTCGGCGTCGTCGAAGACGATGTGCTCGTAGACCTCGTCCGACAGCAGCAGCACACCGGTTTCCTCGACGATGCGCTCGAGCGCGGCGAGGTCATCCGCACCGAGCACGCGCCCGGTAGGGTTGTGCGGGAAATTCAGCATGATTAGCCGCGTCTTCGGCGTGACCGCCGCGCGGATGCGCTCCCAGTCCGGGGCATAGCCGCGTGCGGCGTCCAGCGGCACGTACACCGGGCGTCCGCCCGCGAGTTCGATCGACGGCACGTAGCTGTCGTAGGTCGGCTCCAGCACGATGACTTCATCGCCCGGGCGTACCAGTGCCAGCACGCTCGCCATGATCGCCTGGGTCGCACCCGCAGTCACCGTGATCTCGCCGTCCGCGTCGTAGCTGTGCCCATAGAGCGCGGCGTTCTTGGCGGCGATCGCCGCGCGCAGCGCCGGCACGCCCGTCATCGGCGCGTACTGGTTGTGCCCAGCGCGCACGGCATCGCCGAGTAACTGCTGCAGACGCGGGTCACAGTTGAAGTCCGGGAAGCCCTGGCCGAGGTTCACGGCGTTGTGCTTCACGGCCAGCTGCGACATGACGGTGAAGATCGTCGTGCCGACGTGAGGCAGTCGTGAAACCAACCGGGGCCTGGGCATGAAAATTCAGAAAAAACAGGGACTTGGAGGCGACCGAATTATACTTTCAAGTTCGCGCGCGGTCGCTCTTCCTGATTGGGCGAGCGCCACTGCCTCTCTCGACAACCCCAATGACCACTCATCGCCTCGCCGACGCCGCACTGGACCAACTGCTGCGCTCGGCGCGCACGCACAACGCCTGGAGCCCCCGCCCGGTTCCTGATCTGCTGCTGCAGGAACTTTATGACCTCTGCAAGTGGGGTCCGACGAGTGCCAACTGTTCGCCGCTCCGCGTCGTGTTCGTGACGTCGCCGCAGGCGAAGGAAAAGCTGGTCGCCTGCATGAACCCGGGCAATGTCGACAAGACGCGCCAGGCACCGGTGACCGCGATCCTCGCGATGGACATGCAGTTCTACGACGAACTGCCGCGGCTCTTTCCGCATGCGCCGGATGCCCGGTCATGGTTTGCCGGCAAGCCGACTGCGATCGAGAGCACCGCGTTCCGCAACAGCTCGCTGCAGGGTGGCTACTTCATTCTCGCCGCTCGGGCGCTCGGGCTCGACTGCGGTCCGATGTCCGGGTTCGACGCGCACAAGCTCAATGCCGCGTTCTTTCCGGACGGCCGTTGGCGCGTGAACTTCGTCTGCAACCTCGGCTACGGCGATCCGGCGGCGCTGTTCCCGCGCTCGCCGCGGCTCGCGTTCGAAGAGGCTTGCCGCGTCGTCTGAGCCTCATGTCGATCCATATCAGCAGTGCGTTTGACGGCGGGGCGATCGAGGTCGTCGCCGTGCAGGAATCCTCGGCCGACCTGCGGATCCGGCACGACGTGCTTGGCGACGGCAACTCGTCCGAGTTCCTGCAGTGGTTTCACTTTCGGGTCAGCGGCGTCGAAGACACGGGCGCCACGCTCCGGATCCTGAATGCCGGGGTGACCACCTATCCGGACGGCTGGCGCGACTATCGCGCCGTCGCGTCGACCGACCGGCGCCAGTGGTTTCGCCTGCCGACCCGCTTCGACGGAACCGTCATGACGATCGACGTGCCGGCCGGGCCGCCGACGTATGTCGCGTACTTCGAGCCGTTTTCATGGGACCGCCACCTTGCGCTGCTGGCAGACTGCGTGGCACGCGGCGCGCGCCAGCGCCGTCTGGGTGGCAGCGTGCAGGGGCGTGACGTGGACGAACTGGTCGTCGGTGCAGGCGAGCGGGCGGTCTGGATCATCGCTCGCCAGCATCCGGGCGAAGCGATGGCCGAATGGTTCGTCGATGGACTCCTGCAACGACTGCTGGACCCGGCTGACGCGGTGGCGCACGAACTTCGACGCATGGCCACCTTTCACATCGTCCCCAACATGAACCCGGATGGTTCGGTGCTCGGCAACCTGCGTACCAAT
>Ga0316604_10003409_pt1 | contig 11195 bp, 7 predicted proteins | sample OWC_soil_day20_C_FD_207650 | JGI IMG/M metagenome (GOLD analysis project Ga0316604, IMG submission 207650) | Wetland soil microbial communities from Old Woman Creek delta, Ohio, United States - OWC_soil_day20_CT | ecosystem: Environmental > Terrestrial > Soil > Wetlands | place: USA: Ohio... | reverse complement strand
GGCTTTGAAAAAACGCCTCGCGGCTGGGACGCTGTGTTGGGGCCGATTCCTGTGTCACTTGGACGGGCCGGAATTGCGGCGTTCGACCAGAAAAGAGAAGGCGACGGAATGACTCCGCGGGGTGTCTACACCCTGGGGCCTGTTTTCGGTTATGCAGCAACGGCTGAAACGCGGATGCCCTATCGACAGGCAACCGACTTGGACGTTTGGGTTGATGAACCGGCTTCACCGCGATACAACCAGTGGGTAAGGGGAATCCCGCCTCACGAGTCCCACGAAAAGATGCGCCGCGCAGATGGCTTGTACCAGCTGGGCATAGTGGTCGGCTACAATACCGCTCCGGTCGTGGCCGGCCGGGGTAGCGCGATTTTTCTGCATGTCTGGAAAGGGTCGGGGCAACCCACGTCCGGTTGTGTGGCCATGAAGCTGACTGATCTGGAACGGATCACTGCCTGGCTGGACCCAAACAAAAAGCCGCAAATTATCCTCGGATATCAAGGAGACTAGTCAAATGGAAATGAAATTAGTAAGCGGTGTCCTCTGCCTGTTGCTGTTCCTTTGCTTGCCGGCGGTGGGCTCGGCGGCGTCGACTTTTAGTGGCGCCCGCTTGCCCGGCGTGTCGGAACCGATGCTGCAGGCAGGGTTCTGGATTGATCGGGCGCCGTATCCCCAGCAGGTGATTCTGACTCCGGCCGCGATCGCAACGTTCAACCGCTCCATTTCTGCTGCGATGCCAGAGAGCGTGGTTGAAATGAATCGGTTTCCCGACTCCCTTGACAAAAACACACTGCGAAAGTGGCTGGCTGCCGATCGAATGCCGCGTGGGACAGAACGTTACTCTGACGGTGAGCTGGTTACCGGAACCTTTTATGACCATTTGGAGCAGAACCTGAACTTGCAGGGGTTGCACGAAATGAACCCCGTTGCCTGGGGCTTTACGGTCCGACGGACCGACCTGCGGACTTTTCCGACCGACACCGCCTCTAGCGAAGACGATGAATCGGATGACTTCGATTTGTTCCAGGAGACTGCGGTCAATATTTCCGAGCCTTTGGCCGTGTTGCATCGCAGCAGAGATGCAGCATGGCTTTTTGTTCAAATGTACAATTATCGGGGTTGGATGCGGGCGGCGGATGTGGCGTTGGCCCCTTCTCGTCAGGCCTGGCAAGCTAAAGCCGATTCAGCAATGTTCCTGGTGATCACCGGTACCAAGGTGGCTCCGCGTGAATCCGTGAATGGGAAACCGGCGCCGGACTGGCGCGCCGGCATGGGAACCCGATTGGTATTTCTGGGAATGGAGAAAGAGGGGTATGCAATCGAGATTCCGCAGAAGGGAACCGATGGCCTGGTCGTGTGGCGCAGAGCCTGGATCCACGGCAAGGCGGACGTATCGGTCGGTTTTCTTCCGTATACCCGGGCAAACATCCTGCGGCAAGCGTTCAAGATGCTGGGCGAAAACTACGGCTGGGGCGGTCTGCACGAAGGGCGCGATTGTTCCTCTTTCGTTATGGATATTTATAATGTATTTGGAATTCGTTCACCACGGAATGCAGACCAACAAGAGCGAGTGCCGGGACGCCGGATTGCGCTGGCAGGGATTGCCGATTCAGCAACCCGTTACGCGCATCTGAGCCAGGCGGAACCGGGAGCGACGCTTCATCTGCGCAATCATGTGATGCTTTACCTGGGACAGGAAGGCGGCAAGCATTATGCCATTCATAGTCTCGGCAGTTATGGAGATGCCGGGAACCCCCGCCCGGACGGAACACTGCCGCGGGTGGAAGTGATGAAGGTAGTGGTCGGCGGATTGGATGTAACGCTGCGGAGCGGCCGTCAGTTCATCGATGTACTCTCTTCAGCCACTATTTGGCATCCTTAGTTACTGGCTACTTCGAAATCCAGCGTTATGAATAATTTTCAAATAACAAGGAGTGTGCTGTGATGAAAAAAATGTTTACGATTCTGCTGCTGGCAGGGCTCCTGCTTTTCTCGAACGTGCCGCAGGCAGATGCCGCGTTTGAGTGGCAAACGTCAGAGTGGAGCATTCCGTCTATCGGCGTAATGCAAGCGCCAATTGGCTTTTCGGCTGTGGAAGTCAAAGATTTCCGTAACTTTATCGATCAGGAAAAGAATAAACTGACCGATCCGAAACGACCCAAAGCGGCCAAAGAGAACAAACCTTTGCCTGCAGTACCGCCAGGGACGCCGACGATTTTGTCGGATGCGCTGCCCGCCGATACCAATGCAGCGGAGAAACGGTTTCTGAAATCGGATTTTTCGCTGTATCATTTGACAGTTGATGATGGGGAAGCTATTCACATGGCCTGGTTTTTGGCGGCCCGCGACGGCGAAACCCTGCCTCCCTCCGTCGATGTTTTTACCAAGGAGCTGACGACGGAACAGACAGAGCAACTGGACGGACTCAAAAAATGGGTGGATGAAAATATTAACAAAGCTCAATATACGGACGAGAAAAACAAAGTGAGCATTAAACTGCTTGAAATGCTTCCGTTGCAATCGCTGCCCAGGCAGGATGGCAAGCTTTGGACGACTGGAGCCAGAGTCATGATCACGGCGGAAGATATGCCCTTTGCGTTTTTTTCGCGTATCTATGCCATGAGCGTGGACAATCACTTGACTGTCGGGGTTTTGGCTGGGTTTGATGGGGAGCGTCCGTTCTGGGATCCTGTCATTCGTGAAATGCTGTTGGGCCTGCAAGAAAAACCTGTCACGAAATAAGCGAAAATTTTAAAAGGACAGCAGGGTTTCTCGCTTCGGAGTCGAATATCGAATCTTATGGCGGAAAAAACAGACAAGTTGAAATTATAGCGACAATGGGATAAAATCTGTCTGCTAGGTCTAAGGTCCGATGGTTCCGCAAGCAAAACTAATACAGGGGGAAATATTACATGGACAAAGCAGTAAAACAGGAAAAAATGGTTTATCTGTTTGAAGAGGGACGTGCCAACATGCGCTCGCTGCTAGGCGGCAAGGGCGCCGGACTGGCGGAGATGACCCGAATCGGTTTGCCGGTTCCTCCGGGGATGACCATCACGACGGAAGTGTGCCGTCAATACTATAAAGTTGGAAATCACTTTCCCGATGGCTTGAAGGAGCAGATGAAGGCTGGGTTGGCTGCGACCGAAGAAAAAACCGGTAAAAAATTCGGTGACGCAACAAATCCATTATTGCTTTCAGTTCGGTCCGGCGCTATTTTTTCGATGCCGGGGATGATGGATACGATCCTGAACCTGGGACTGAATGACGTCACCGTTGAAGGTATGGCTGCCGCTACGGCGAACCGCCGCTTCGCTTTCGATGCTTATCGCCGCTTCATTCAAATGTTCGGTGATGTAGTGCTTGAGATTCATAAACATGATTTTGAAGAAATCCTAACGCAACGCAAGGAAACACAGGGCGTGAAATTCGACCAGGAACTGACGGCGGAGTCCCTGACGGCTCTGGTCGCCGATTATAAAAAACTGGTGATTGACCGATCTGGACGACCTTTCCCGCAAGATCCGATGGAACAGCTGTTCATGTCGGTGGAGGCGGTTTTCCGTTCCTGGAACAATGAGCGTGCGATCGTATACCGCAACCTGAACCGGATTTCTCATGAATTGGGGACCGCTGTCAATGTACAGTCGATGGTCTTCGGCAATATGGGCGACGACTGCGGCACTGGTGTTGCGTTTACCCGGAACCCTTCTACCGGCGAAAAGGTTTTGTACGGTGAATTCCTCACCAATGCCCAGGGAGAGGACGTGGTCGCCGGCATTCGGACGCCGCGGCCGATCTCGGAACTCAAAGACCAGATGCCGGAAATGTACAAGCAGTTTGTGCAGGCGGCCAACACGCTGGAGCATCACTATAAAGACATGCAGGATATCGAGTTTACGATCGAACGCGGACGCCTATATATGTTGCAGACCCGCAACGGGAAACGGACTGGCCGCGCAGCAGTACAGGTCGCCTATGATCTGGTGCAGGATAATATTCTGACCCCGGCGGAAGCGATCATGAAAGTCGAACCGGCTCACATCGAACAGTTAATGCATCGTCAGATCGATCCGAATGCCAAACTCAACGTTATCGCCAAAGGCTTGCCTGCCTCGCCAGGCGCTGCCTCCGGCGCCGTTGTTTTCGACGCGGATACGGCGGCGAAGAAAGCGGCCGAAGGGGTTAAAACCCTATTGGTGCGGATGGAAACCACCCCGGAAGATATTCACGGCATGGTAGCGGCTCAGGGCATTCTGACCAGCCGGGGCGGCATGACCAGTCATGCGGCCGTGGTGGCCCGCGGCATGGGGAAACCCTGTGTCTGTGGTTGCGATGCGCTGCGGATCGATTATGAAAAACAGACGGCGACCGTTGCCGGTCATGTCGTCAAAGCCGGCGACATACTGTCGATCGACGGAACTACCGGTCGGGTGATTCTCGGCTCGGTGCCGGTCGTGGATGCTGTCTTCTCCAAAGAATACGACCAGGTGTTGAAGTGGGCCGATAATCTGTCACGCATGAAAGTGCGGGCCAATGCCGATACGCCGGAAGACGCCGAACGCGCTCGCGCCTTTGGGGCACAGGGAATCGGCCTGACCCGGACGGAACACATGTTCATGGGCTCGGACCGTTTGCCGTACGTCCAACGGATGATTCTGGCCGAAACTCCGGAAGAAAGAATCGAACCTCTGTCTCACCTTCAGAAGATGCAGGAAGATGATTTCTACGGAATTTTGAAAGCAATGCACGGACTGCCGGTAACCGTTCGTCTCCTTGATCCACCCCTGCACGAATTCCTACCCAACTATGAATCTGTGCTGGTGGAAACCATCGAACTTCGCATCACAGGCAAAAATCCAGCGCGACTAGCTCAGCAGGAAGCGCTGCTGGCCAAGATCAGGGAACTGCACGAATTCAATCCGATGCTCGGTCACCGTGGCTGCCGACTCGGCATCACTCACCCCGATGTTTACGATATGCAGGTCCGGGCTATATTCAATGCCTGCGTGAAATTGACTAAAGAAGGCGTCACCGTGTTGCCGGAAGTTGAGATTCCGCTGACGATTGATTTCAAGGAGATGGATTTCTTCAAGACCCGCATCGACGCGATGGCCAAGGAGATCATGATCCAGTCCAAAGTACATTTCGAATATGCTGTCGGCTCCATGATCGAAATGCCGCGTGCGGCTCTGTTGGCAGGGGAACTGGCGGAAATCTCAGATTTTTTCAGCTTCGGAACCAATGACCTTACCCAGACAACTTTCGGTTTTAGCCGTGACGATGCCGAAGGCAAGTTCATGGACGCCTATCTGGAAGGGAAGATTCTCAAGGAAGATCCGTTCATCGTTCTCGATCGCCGGGGAGTCGGCCAGTTGATGCGGATGACGGTAGAAGCCGGCAGATTGGCAAAACCGGGTCTGTTGATCGGAATCTGCGGCGAACATGGCGGGGAACCGAATTCTGTGGAGTTCTGTCATCAGATCGGACTCGATTTTGTGAGCTGTTCGCCATTCCGGGTGCCAGTGGCGCGTTTGGCGGCTGCCCAGGCCAATATCGCTGGGGCAGAGGGAACTGGTTCAAAGTAGTTAATGGCTGTGTTCATGTGATACAATAATATCCATGAACACACAATTTTATGTTTTTTTAGGGATCTTCTTCACCGTATATTCAATAGCCAACTACTATGTAGGTCTCCGGGGATGGCAGGCATTTCATGCATTGTCGGCCTTCCCCGGTGGCCGTTTTTATTCTCTTGTTTTTCTGTTTTTGGCCTCTGCTTTTCTTCTGGAAAGAATCTTGGGCGATTATTTGCCGGAATCCGTCGACCGGGTGCTGGCGATTACCGGCGGAACTTGGCTGGCGGTCCTGTATTACCTAGTACTGTTCTGCGTTGCTGTCGACCTGATCCGGATTGCCGACCGGTTTGTGTCTTTCATGCCATCGTCCTGGCGAGGATCGCCGGGTATCGCCGGCGGGATCGTTGTCGGGCTGGTTGCCGTCGTCATCACTTTTGGCGTATGGAATGCAAGAAATACAGTCTGGCGGCAGTATGAAATTTCCATTGACAAATCGGCTGGTAATTTGAGCGAATTGCACATTATTCTGGTCACAGACATTCATCTGGGCAAGGTCATCAATAACGGTCGACTGGTGGAGCTGGTGGAGTCAATCAATGCAAGGCATCCGGACCTGGTGCTGCTCGGCGGCGACGTGATCGACGAGGACATCGGTCATTTCATCAACCAGAACATGGCGGCGACACTTCGGCGACTTCAGTCCCGATACGGTGTGTTTGCAGTGCTGGGAAACCATGAATATATCGGACGCCAGACCGAGCAGGCTGTGGCGTTGTTGCGCGGCGCCGGGATCCATGTTTTGCGCGATTCGTTTTTCATCGTGGAGGATAGTTTTGTAATCGCCGGCCGTGACGACTGGGACCGGGCCAGGTTCACCAATACTGCGCGCAAGCCGCTGGCTGAATTTCTACAGGGTGTCGACGCAGCGAAACCTTTACTGCTAATGGATCATCAGCCCCGGAACATGGCGGATGCGGCAACGGCCGGAGTGGATCTGATGCTGTCAGGACATACCCACAGGGGACAATTGTTCCCCAATCAATGGGTGACAAGTTCGCTTTTTGAGACGGACTGGGGCTATCTTCGCAAAGGAAAAATGAACGCGATCGTTTCCGCAGGCTATGGCACCTGGGGACCACCGGTCCGCACGAGCGCCGCCTCGGAAATCGTCGAAATAAGGGTTGTTTTCAAGCCCTAGGGTAACGAAAGACAACTAGATTTGGGAGTGTTTGCAACATGGAGTTTCATCAGATCACTTTACAGGACAGACCCATTTTTGATCGCTCGTATCGAAGTTGTCGCCACGAAGGGTCGGAAAGCAGCTTCACCAACCTATTCATCTGGCGGAAGCCTCTGGATATTGTCTGGACCTGGGCTGGCAAGGCCATATGCGTAGTGGTCCGAAATGATGGGCCGTTATATTCACTGCATCCTTGTGCACCAGATGAAGAAGATGCCGTTCAGGCGGCAAAAATCCTGGCGGATTGGTTCCGCGAACAAGGGCAGCCGGTATTGATCCGTGGATTGGAAAGACCCTTGGCTGAGCTGTTGAAAAAAGCTTTCCCTGACTGGGAGATCGAACACGACTTGTGTGAAGACGACTATATATATAGCGTCCGAGACCTCATTGAGCTCAAAGGGCGAAAGTTCGAAGCCAAACGGCATCATATCCGTACTTTTCTCAGAAATACGCCGGATTTTTCCTACGAAGCCATGAACTCAGGCAATGCGCTGGAATGTATTCCCGTAACCAAGGAATGGCTGGCGCGGCAACAGAGTGACGATGAAATTCTGCAAGCAGAAACTTTCGCGGTGGAACAGGCATTAACTCATTTCGCTGAATTGAACTTAAGCGGTGGAATCATCCGGATCGATGGAAAAATCAAATCCTTTACCGTAGGGGAAGCCCTGAGCGAAGATACGGTGGTGATCCACATCGAAAAAGCAGACCCGGAAGTGGTCGGGCTGTATCAGATGATCAACCGGGAATATCTGGCGCATGCCTGGCCGAACATGACTTTTGTCAATCGGGAAGAGGATATGGGAATACCGGGACTGCGGGCAGCCAAACTTTCTTACCGGCCGATCCGGATGGTCGAAAAATATTGCGTGAGAGGCGCCTGAGGAGATAGAGATGAACTTCCGCTTGAGCAGGGAAGATGAATATGCGCCGGTCCGGCGGCTCTGGGGCCAATGTTTCGGTGAGGAAGAACCCTGGACCAGCTGGTATTTTTCCCGGCACTACCGGGCTGATCAGATATGGGTTGGCGTGGAAGACGGGAATATTCTGGCGCAGGCGCACTTGCTCCCTTATCGGCTGATGCTGCGCGGAGCCTGGCGTGAAGCGGTATATTTCGTGGGAGTTTGCGTGGAGGAACAACTGCGTGGGACCGGAATCGGCCGGGATCTGATGGCGAGTGCCCTGGCCGAATTGAAGCGGACCGGTGTCAGCGTCAGCATTCTGCAACCGCGGTGGCCGGTTTTTTATCGTAAATTGGGCTGGGATTATTGTTATTCGCGGCAGAAATACAGTATGGCGCTGACCAAGGCCAGGCAGCAGCTCAATGGCTTTTTTCCCGAGGGGAACTGGACGCCTGACGAACAGGCGATCGAGCCGCTGGCGACGTTGTATGAATATTTTGTCCGGACGCGTCATGGGTATGCCTGGCGAGGGCGGCAAGACTGGGACGATTTGCTGGCGGATCACCGCAGTGAAGGCGGGCGGGTAGGAATATTTTCCCGCGATGGCATTCCAGCTGGCTATGTTTTGTATAAAACACAGGATCATATTTTGCGTGTGCGTGAGATGGTCTGGCGCGACAACTGGGTGGTCGATGCGCTCTGGCAGTGCATGGTCAGTCAGACAGGTCTGACTGGAGACGAGAGCCTGGAATGGGATGATCCCGCAGGCGATCCGGGATCAATTTTGTATTCTGGCACACAGTCCGAACCGTTCCTGATGGGCCGGATTACTGATATTCAGACAGTGTTGGCAGAGCTGGAGTATCCGACTGACTTGTCGATGGAGCTGGATCTGACGGTGACGGACTCTTTGACACCATGGAATGAAGGGGCTTTCCACTGGAGTATCCGACAGGGAAAGAGTACACTGCTTCCATTGCCCCCAGGACTGACTCCGGGACCCTCTGTCGACATCGGCGCGATGAGTCAGATGGTGTTCGGAGAACGTCCGGCAAGGGAGATCCTGGCGGCACGGAACGGCAATCGCTGGAGCGAAGCTGATCTGGCGATTCTGGAACAGGCTTTTCCAGTTTGCCGTAACTTTATCAGCGAATATTATTGAGCGGGAATGAGATGACATAAGCATGAGTGAGATCCTGTTAAAAGTAACCGACCTGGCTAAATTTTTCGGCGAACGTACCTTGTTCTCCGGAGTTGGATTCGAAATCCGCAGGGGAGAGAAAGTCGGACTGGTGGGGCCGAACGGCGCCGGCAAAACGACTTTGCTTCGTTGCCTGCGGGGTCAGGAAAGCAGTAACGGGGGGCAGGTCACCTGGTATGGCCACTGTGCGTTCGGCTATGTTGAACAGGCTGCTGATTTCGGCGGACGAACCGTTCTGGAAGAACTAAAACAGGCATACCAGGACGTTCTTGCCTGGGAAGCCCGAATGCGGGAGCTGGAGCAACAGATCGCCAGCCAGGGCGAGGCGAGTTCCGCTGGATTGCTGGAAGAATACGCCGAGGTCATGGCGCGCTTTGAACATGCAGACGGCTATGCGATGGACAGCCGGATACGCCAGGTATCTATCGGACTGGATTTTTCGGAAGAAGAACTGGGCCGCAAGGCAGAGGAGTTTTCCGGTGGACAAAAAACTCGCATAGCCTTGGCGCGCGAGCTGGTGCGGCAGCCTGACTTCCTCATTCTGGATGAACCCACCAATCACCTCGACCTGGAGCGAACCGAGTGGCTTGAAGGCTATTTGCGGAATTATCCGGGAGCTATTCTCGTAATTTCGCATGACAGGTACTTCCTGGATGCAGTGACGCGCAGGACACTGGAACTGGAGAACGGTTCACTGCAGGAATATTCGGCAGGCTATTCCGGGTATGTGGCGCAGAAAGCTGCCCGCCTTGAGGCAGCGCTGGCTGCTTATGAACAGCAACAGGAAAAAATCGCCGAAACTGAAGAGTATATCAGGCGTTACAAGGCAGGAATAAAATCCAAGCAGGCCCGCGGCCGCCAGTCCCAGCTGAATCGCCTGGAACGATTGGATCAACCGGAAATACGCGAGGCAATGCAATTTTTCTTTCCGGATTGCGACGAGATACCCGACCGGATGGCTGAGTTTATCGATGTTTCAGGTGGCTATGGAGAGGTCCCGATTTTCGACAAGATCTCTTTTTTGTTGCGCGGCGGCGAAAAAGTTGCGTTGCTGGGGCCCAATGGAGCAGGGAAAACCACGGTTCTGCGAATTTTGCTGGGAGAAATGTTGCCGCTTCATGGCCGGGTGAAGCTGAGCCCTCGTGCCCGCATCGGTTACTACGCCCAGGAATTTGAGGAATTGAATGATTCTGTGAGGGTAATTGACGAGCTGGTTTATCAGTGTGCCCTGACAGAGGATCGGGCCCGCAAGGTTTTGGGGCGATTCATGTTCCGGGGCGATGATGTGTTCAAGACAATCGGGGATTTGTCCGGCGGTGAAAAAGCCCGGCTGGCCCTTTTGAAAATTATTCTGTCGGGCGCCAATTTTCTGGTCATGGATGAACCGACCAATCACCTCGATATTCGAGCGCGCGAGGCTGTAGAGGAAGCTATGGATGCGTTCCCAGGAACGATTTTGCTGGTTTCGCACGATCGTTACCTGATCGACCGGATTGCCGATCGAGTGTTGGTGCTCGAGGCAGGAGCTCTGGGGTCTTATCCAGGCAACTATACCGAATATAAATCGGCGTTGTCCATGGCGCAAGAGGCGTTGGCAAAACCTGCTGAGGCGGTTCAGAAAAAAACGAAAAAAAATGAGCCAACAGAAAAAAAGAACACTTCACCGCTCAAACGGCGGCAAGACTGTGTTCGCCAGATAAACCGGACAGAAAAAGAAATCGGTGAATTGGAGACTGCGCTGACCGAGCTGGAGGAGCGGATCAACGATCCGGCATCTCATGCAGATCCCGCGGAAAGCCGGAAGTTGGGCGAAGAACATGAACGTGTCAAGGCAGCGCTGGAGAATGCCTATCGTACGTGGGAAGAGCTCGGATGCACACTGGAGGAAATGGGAGGAGTCGAAAACCCGTGAGGGCGAGCGGCGGTGAAGGAGGCCAGCGTGAAGATAGAATTGCCACAGGGAAGTTTTTTGACAAGTGCTGAGCCGTCGGCGCCGGTGATCTTGGTGGCTGGCGGGAGACCGCCCGCAGATGGCTGGTTGAAGCAGGTCGCGCGGCGGTACCCGGTGTGGGCGGCTGATCGGGGTATTGACGCATGCCGGTCTGCGGCCGTGACGCCGAAAATGCTGATAGGGGATGCAGACAGCGGATCATCGGAATCGTGGCGCTGGGCCGAATCTCTCGGGGTTCCCCTCGTGCGCCATCCTGTTGATAAAGATCTGACGGATTTGCAGCTGTCTTTGCAAGAACTCGCGGCAAGGCGTCACGGAGCCGAAG